>ERZ860148.1644-NODE-1644-length-11819-cov-2.591125_pt1 | contig 11819 bp, 11 predicted proteins | sample MGYA00509981_ERZ860148 | MGnify/ENA primary metagenome ERZ860148 (study PRJEB30046, sample SAMN00715199) | human gut metagenome | study: EMG produced TPA metagenomics assembly of the A metagenome-wide association study of gut microbiota in type 2...
TGCTGAACCGGGATATCGATACCGATGCTATGTACTGCTTCCGGACGTCAAAGGTGGAGATCACTTCCGCAGAGCCTCTTCCCTGGACTCTGGATGGAGAATATGGCGGAACCCATACAAAAGTAGTGATTGAGAACATCTGCCGGGGCGTAGACATCCGGGTGGAACAGAAGGAATCTTAAAATTTGGTAAAAATTTAACAATAAGCTGTTCCATTTTTGAAAAGAATGTGCTATAGTTTGGATAGTCACAAAGTGATTATTCGAAATGTGTTTTTCGTGCTTTTACGAATGTATAACATTTCGTATATCGTAACAAGAATGAGTATATAAAATGGAGGTATTAAAATGTTAGTATCCGCAACAGAAATGCTCAAAAAAGCAAAAGCAGGCCACTATGCAGTAGGTCAGTTCAACATCAACAACCTGGAGTGGACAAAGTCCATCCTTCTCACCGCTAAAGAACTTCGTTCCCCTGTTATTCTGGGTGTATCCGAGGGTGCCGGCAAGTACATGGGCGGTTATGATGTAGTCGTTGGCATGGTCAACGGACTGTTAAAGGATCTGGACATTGATGTTCCCGTTGCGCTGCATCTGGATCATGGCTCTTTTGAAGGCTGCTACAAGTGCATCGAAGCTGGTTTCTCTTCCATCATGTTTGATGGTTCTCATTATCCTATCGCTGAGAACGTAGAGAAGACCACTGAGTTGGTTAAGGCTGCTCACAGCAAGGGACTTTCTATCGAGGCAGAAGTTGGTTCTATCGGTGGTGAGTTATCGGTATGGGCGAGTGCGCTGATCCTAAGGAGTGTAAGTCTATCGCTGATCTGGGTGTTGACTTCCTGGCAGCAGGTATCGGTAACATTCATGGTAAATACCCCGCTAACTGGAAGGGCTTAAGCTTCGAGACTCTGGCAGCTGTACAGGAGCTGACCGGTGAGCTTCCTCTGGTTCTGCACGGTGGTACCGGAATCCCTGCAGATCAGATCAAGAAAGCGATCGACCTGGGCGTATCCAAGATCAACGTTAACACCGAGTGCCAGCTGGCATTTGCTGATGCTACCCGTAAGTACATCGAGGCTGGTAAGGATCTGGAAGGCAAGGGATTTGACCCTCGTAAGCTTCTGGCTCCCGGTGCAGAAGCTATCAAGGCTACTGTTAAGGAGAAGATGGAACTGTTCGGATCTGTTGGCAAGGCTGAATAATTCTGAGATAAAAAGCTTGACTTAGTAAGTTTGAGGGTATACTATGCTTATATAAGAAATATTTTTGAAATAAGTAGCATATGCTATTTATATAATTGGGATGCAACTCCTGATTTCTCCGCTGCGGAGAGTTTAAATATGAGCAGAATTAAATTAAAGTTGCTTAAAAAGACTCTGAAGAGATTCAGAGTCTTTTTTGTAAAAGGAGATTAATTTGTACAAAGCCGAAGAATTGTGTGGTCTTTTAATAAAACCCAAAATTAACGATATTGACCTGGATGTTTTGCAAGACTACTATAGAAAATTTTTAAATCCGTTCATTTATCAATATGATATAACAGAAAATGAGAAGCAGAGTTCTATTCAATTAAGGTTTGATGAAGAAAACTTCTGTCATTTGTTAGGAATTGAATCGATTGTAAAATATTCAGTTTCGAAGAAAGAAATACACCATTACAAGGGACAAGGCGGCTGGGATTATATACAGAATACAGGTCTTTGTTTTAATGATCTGAAAAGGATGAATAAGAGCAAATTTAAAAGCATAAAGGCAAAATTTGTTTATTTCTATCTCATGCCGGATATTTTAGAAAATCCGGTTGCAGTTAATTTTAAAAATGAAAATGTAAGTCCTCCAACAAAAATCGACTGCGATATTTTGTTTTATACAAAGGATGAAAATGCAATTATACATCTTGGAATAAAGAAAGATGAGACATTGGGATATTACATTCCCAAAACTTTTTTTGTTGAGAAAATTGGAGAAGATGGAGTAGACATTTACATAGATAAGCAGGAAAAGATTATAGCAACTAAGAAAAATAGAGTTATTATGTTATAGATGTTATAGAAATGAGACTTGTGCCTTGAAAAAGTAGAGGGTACAACATATATTGATGCGACGATAAAAAATTTCCAGAAAGGATAAGAGATGGAGAATTATATCATAGAGCTAATATCGGTGGCTGGAACATTTATAGCAGCCTATTTAGGGTCCCTTTGGGCATTGAAAAATGTTAAAAAAGAAAAATATTTTGAAGAAAGAAAACAGATATATTATGAATTGGCGAGCATATTACCTATTATAGATACATGTATAACGCAGTCTGATTATTTACAGGATTGTCAATTGGGTGGAACTGCGGAAAACAAAATTGTAATTATGGAAATGAAATTGCATGATGCAGAGGACCGACTAAAAATAATGCAAGAGAGCCAGCATACATACAACGAAATGCATGAAGTAGAAATAGAGATTAGTAATTGGGAGTATAGAATAAAGCGACACAAAGAGTACTTGCAAGAAATGGGAGAGCTACATAAAAAACTAGAAGAATTTGATAAAAGTGGGAAGAAAAACTTGTTGAGATTGTTTGCATCTGCGAGAGTGTGGAATAGTTATGTAGAGCTTTCAGTTGCCTTACATAATGAGTATTATTGCAATTTAGGCGTTGTAAAAGAAGACATAGTACATCATGTTAATAATTTGATTTTTTATATGAGGAATGATTTACAGGGATAAAGTTACTTACATATAGAACAAGATAAAAAATAACTATCCGCATTGCTCTGTGATAGTTGAAAAAACCCCTAGAAAGGGAGGATGCCAAGGATCAGGATCCTTGGCATTTATTATGAAAAAGTTTTTTAAACAAGAAACTGTTGTGTGCTTAAGTTTTTGTTTTGTCTGTTTCTATGGTTATAGTATATGAAACAGAAATGTCCAAAACGTGTTATGGAATTGAAGATTCCTTGAAGGATTTGTAAACAAAATATGAACAACGGCCTATTTTGCGAATGGGGTTCTGAATAGCTGCAATAGCGGCGGTCTTACGGTTCCAGCATTGACTTCACATAATCCTTCGGTGACAGCCTCGTATATTTCTTAAAGATCTGGCTGAAATACTGGGGATTATTGCCGAAACCGACCATTTCCGCTACCGCATAGGGAGATTCTTCTGAGTGCTCCAGTAAAAGTTTTTTCGCCTCCTGAATGCGGAGCTCTGTTACATAGGCGGAAAATTTGCTGCCAGTCTGTTTGACGAACATTTTGCTGACATAATCCGGATTCATAAAAAGATAATTTTCCGAGATCCATTTCAGTGAAAGGTTGCTGTCACTCAGATGCTCTCCGATGTACTTTATGACCTTTTCCACACAGTCTGTGTATTTGTGCTGCGGTTCCACAGAGAAGATCGAGGTCATGATCTGCTCCGCAGATGGAATCAGGTCATTCATGGTGACACAGACGTTGACTGCCATGAGACTGTCTGTGGTCTGCAGTTTGCTGAGCGGGTAATATTCCTTCTTGGAGGCCTCCATTACCAGACGGATCATCTGGGTCTTGGCCAGATCCACATCCTGTTCCCCGGATAATTCTGTGAAAAATCTTCTCTGCAAAAGTTTTTCCGGTGGCATTTCCGTGAGGAACAGCTGTGTCAGCAGGGAATCTACCCGGGAAGCAGTCTTGCTTTTACAGGTTTCCACACAGGATACGATGACCTGCGTGATCTCTGTTTCATTGGAAGGCTTTAACAGATAGTGTTTCACACCATAGCGCATGGCGGTCCGTGCAAATTCAAATTCACCATATCCTGAGAGGATGATAAACTCTGTGTTCAACTGGGCAGCACGGACCTTTTCAATCAGATCCAGCCCGGATAAACCGGGCATCTTGATATCTGTCATGACAATATCCGGGTATTCATCCAGAATACAGTCAAAGGCTTCAATACCGTCTTTGCAGACAGCAGCCACATCAATTCCCAGAGAATTCCAGTCGATCAGGGAATGGATCGTTTCACGTATGATCTTCTCATCATCCACGATAATCATCTTTAACATAAGGTATCTCCATTTTTACTACAGCAAAATCATTTTCGTTATAGAAGTGCAGCCCGTATTGCTGGCCGAACATCAGCTGGATGCGTTCTTCAATATTTAACAACGCAATGCCCAGACCCTGTTCCTGAATCTTATGTGTCCGGAGATTCTCCAATAAATCATCGGGGAATTCAGATCCGCTGTTTTTCACATAAATCTGTATCAGCCCCTGGGAATACACACAGGTGAGATTGATGATACATTCATCCGTGATCTGCTCCAGTGCATAGTGTACGGCATTTTCCAACAACGGCTGAATGGAAAGCTTGGGAACCTGTGCATCCAGACAAGCATCCGGAATGCTTTCCGTAAAATTCAGACGGTTGTCAAAACGAAGCTGCTGTATAGTCATATAATAATGTATAATATCAAGTTCCTGCTTCAACGTAAAGCGTTCTTTTTTGTTCAGCGTCATCCGCAGGAAATGTCCCAGGGAGTCTGCAATCTGTGATATTTCCGGCTCTCCGATGGCCTTGGCCCGCCAGTTGATGGTGTCTCCGGTGAGCACGATGTATCCGATAGTATCCAGCGTGTTATACAGAAAATGCGGATTCATCTGGGATTCCAGACTTTTTAACTGCGCATCTTTAGCCAGCAGCTGTTGACGGTAATTTTCAACAACCAGTGTCTGGATCCGCTCTGCCATATGTGTAAATTGCCTGTGCAGAATACCAATCTCATCGGTACGATCATTATAATCATAAGGAATCTCTGCCAGTACGGTGGAGTCTTCACCGAACCGCTGCATACGGTAGAGCAGCAGATCAAAATGTCTGGTGATCTTACGTACGATCAGGTGGACGATCAAAATGGAGCACAGGAAACCGCAGAACAGGATCAATACATATAGAAATGCAGTCATCTGCTGGGATTTTGCCACTTCGTCATAAGAGATCAGATGCAGATAATTCCATTCATTGATGTCCATGGTGCCGCGGATGGCAAAATATTTTCTGCCATTCAGGGTGACAACAGCATAACTTTTGATTTTATCATTGATTTTCTGTACTTCCTCTGTATCCAATTCCGGAGAAGAGAACAGCAGCTGGTCTTTCTCATAGATGATCCAGTAGGAACCTTTATATTCATTGCTGATCTTGGACATTTCCGTTACCAGATCTCCCAGATTTACATTGATGATCAATGTTCCGAGATTATCCAGTCGTAAGTTCTTGATCTTTTTGATCTCCCGGACAAGAAATATACCGTGGTCTTCCGCATGGGAAGTTACCCATACCGGGGAGCCTTCCCCGGCCTCTGCCAGAGCTATCAGTTCTTTAGTCAGATCCGCATCCGGCCGACAGGCAATATTTTCATTGGTATAAGTGATGAATCTGGGGCAGGAAATTGCCGCCATTTTCAGGTAGGGCTGGCGGTATTCCAGGTAGTGTTTCTGTAAAGCAGAATAAATATCAGAGTAATAATGTACAGCATAGTCTTCCTGGGGCTGGTAGATTTCATCCAGTGTTGATTGGACGGTAGAATCTGAACGGACGATATTGGTCATGGTCACCAGATCCTCCAGCCGGTTAGTAAATTCATAGGAGACTAACGACGAGGAAGACTGCATGGACTGATACAGCAGCTTATGATAACGCGATGTAATAATGGAAAAGGCAGCTACCAGGAAAAAGAACAGAAAGAGAAGGTCAATCCCTATGGTAGAGAGCAGTAACTTGGTTTCTAACTTCTGATTTGCTATTTTTCTCGAGATATTCTTATTAAAAAATGACATGATATACAAGCCTCCATCAGTTCTTTATTGATTATATACACAACATGCACATGTTTTCAACAATGATATCGGTTTTTGGTGCAAATAGACGGAAAAGTATATTCCTGGAAAAAATAAGAACTGTTATAATTAGAACATCAAAAAGAAGTAAATCCATAGCGGATTTACCTTTCGATACCAAAAGGAGGGTTATATTAATGAAAAAGAGAGTTTTATCCCTGTTAATGGCATCCGCCATGATCGTCGGACTGACTGCATGTGGTTCTTCCAATGAACCCGCAGCTACCGCTTCCACCGACAGCGGTAATACCGCAACCACGACTGCTGACAACAGCGGAAGTGCAGCGGCCGGAAATGTATCCATGACATTCACCTGGTGGGGCAACCAGACCAGAAATGAACGTACACAGGCAGCCCTGGATCTGTATTCTGAGCAGAATCCCGGTGTAACCTTTGATACACAGCCTGCAGAGTGGAATGATTACTGGACCAAGCTGTCCACCCTGGCAGCAGGTAATTCCCTTCCCGAGTGCCTGCAGATGGACTATTCCTATCTGGCACAGTATGTAGCAGCAGATCTGCTGGTAGACCTGACACCTTATGTAGAAGATGGTACGCTGGATGTATCTAATGTATCTCAGGGTATTCTGGATGCGGGTTCCATTGACGGTAAGTTATATGCAGTCTGTGCAGGAATGAATGCACCTTCCCTGTTCTACAACAAGACCTTGCTGGACAGCCTGGGAATCACTGTAAAAGATAACATGACAATTGATGAGTTCGAGGCAGTGGCACGTGAGGTTTATGAGAAGTCCGGTGTTAAGACTGATCTTCCTTACAGTGCAGGTGACAACTATCTGCCCTATGCAATGCGTTCTCATGATGTGGTGAAGCTGTTCAATGAGGATTCCCTCAATGTAACAGATGCAGCAAGTCTGGTACCGGGCTTCCAGATTTATGAAGATGGTGTCAAGGACGGATGGATCATCGGCGCAGATGTTCACGCTGAACTGACTTCCAACTCTGTAGAGCAGAGTCCTCTGGTATACTTCTCCTCCGAAGCAACCCAGTCCTGGTGCGGATTCTTCTGGTCCAACCAGCTGTCTGCTATGGTAGCGGCCGCTCCCGAAGGCATGGAGATCGGTATCACCACATGGCCTTCCGAGAACCCTCAGAAGTCTAACTTCTTAAAACCCAGCCAGTTCTTCGCAGTATCCAGAGACGCCGGCGCTAATGAAGAGGAAGCTGTGAAGGTTGTAAACTACCTGCTGAATTCCGAAGATGCTAACAAGATTCTCCTTGGTGAGAGAGGTGTACCCGCTTCTTCCGTAGTAGCATCCGCCATCGCTCCTCTGCAGGATGAGACTGCACAGGTGGTTACCAAGTATGTAAATGACGTAGTAACTCCCAACTGCTCCGCTATCAGCCCTGCGATCCCTGATGGAGCAAATGAAGTATATGATTACTACAACCAGCTGGTTGATAAGATCCTCTATGGTCAGATGACCGCACAGGAGGCAGCAGAAGATCTGTTCAAGATGGGCAACCAGATCATGTCCAGATAAGCTGCCAGGGCTTACATAAGCAGTAGCACAGTATAAGTATTACAACATTTTTAGAAAGACCAAATGGGTACTGTGGAAGATCCCACAGTACCCATTCTGAAAAAAGGCTGCTTCTATGAATGCTGCAGCAACGGAGGTAACGTTATGAAGACAACAAAGCACATGACTATCCGTCAGAAGCTGAATACGGAAAAGGCTGCAGGTATCGTATGTACTATGCCATTTATCGTTGGATTTCTGGCGTTTATGATTATTCCCATGTGTATATCGCTTTACTATTCCTTCTGCGATTACAATATTTTACAGCCCCCTACATTTACCGGATGGGCGAATTTTAAGAGAATGTTTTCTGATGCAACGTTTTATCAGTCTCTGGTGGTAACTTTCAAATTTGCCATCATTTCGGTTCCGTTACGACTGATCTTCGCATTGATCGTTGCACTGCTTTTATTTAAGAGTACGAAAATGACAGGCGTTTACCGTGCACTGTATTATCTGCCTTCCATCATCGGCGGATCTGTAGCAGTAGCAATCCTCTGGAAGAGACTGTTTGCGGTAGACGGACTTGTAAATAAACTTTTGATGGTGTTCGGAATGAAAGAGCCGGTAGCATGGCTGGGTGATACCAGAACAGCAATCTGGACTCTGATCATTCTGGCGGTATGGCAGTTCGGTTCTTCCATGCTGATCTTCCTGTCTGCATTGAAGCAGATTCCTGTCAGCCTCTATGAAGCGGCAAGAGTGGATGGTGCCAACGGATGGCAGCAGTTCTGGAAGATCACACTGAAGCTTCTGACTCCCACGATCCATTTTAACCTGGTAATGCAGATGATCAACGGTTTTCTGGCATTTACACAGTGCCTGATCATCACACAGGGTAAACCCATGAACTCTACTCTGTTCTACACGGTATATATGTACCAGCAGTCCTTCCTCTTCGGAAGTACCGGTTACGGCGCAGCACTGGCATGGATCATGCTGGCATTGATCGCATTTATTACATGGATCCTGTTTGCAACCAAAAAACTGTGGGTATACGATGGCGGTTTATAGAATCGGAAAGGTACGCCGCAACGCGTAAGTGGGTGTTATTATGAAAAGAAAAAAGACAATCAGCAATATTATATATCACATTTTAGTATGTGCCTTCGGACTGGTAATGATCTATCCGCTGGTATGGATGGTAATGAGTTCCTTTAAGGATACGAACACCATCTTTACCACAGCCACCAGCCTGATCCCGGAAAAATTCACATTACAGAACTATGTAAACGGCTGGAAGGGTTTTGCAAAGGTAGGTTTTGGAACCTTCTTCAAAAACTCTCTGTTTATCTCCATTACCGCCACCATTGGAACCGTACTTTCTTCCTCTGTGGTAGCCTATGGATTTGCCAGATGCAAATTCCCCGGCAGAAAGCTTCTCTTCGCAGCAATGCTGGCATCTATGATGCTGCCGGCACAGGTACTGATGATCCCTCAGTATCTCTGGTATCAGAAGCTGAACTGGGTTGGAACCAATCTGCCGCTGATCGTGCCTTATTGCTTTGCTATTCAGGGTTTCTTCGTTTATATGATGACAAACTTTATTGAAGGCATTCCCAGAGAGCTGGATGAGGCAGCAAAGATTGACGGCTGCTCCTATTATACCATTTTCACCAAGATCATCTTCCCGCTGATGGTTCCTACCATGATCACCGGATGTATCTTCTCCTTTATGTGGAGATGGGATGATTTCCTTGGAGCATTATTGTATGTCAACAAGACAGAGAAATATCCTGTCAGTCTGGCACTGAAAATGTTCTGTGACCCCAGTTCTTCTTCCGACTACGGTGCTATGTTCGCTATGGCGACCTTGTCTATTCTGCCTGCAGTATTGATCTTCTTCTGCCTGCAGAGATATCTGGTAGAAGGAATTTCCACTTCCGGCCTGAAGGGCTAAGAGAGGAGCAGAGAGATGATATACGATGTATTGGAATACGGTGCAAAAGGTGATGGCGTGACGAATGACGCTGCAGCCATCCAGAAGGCGATTGATGCCTGCAGCCAGGCTGGCGGCGGTAAGGTCCTGTTACAGGGAGGACATGTCTTCCGGAGCGGAACCATTTTTCTGAAATCAAATGTGGAATTTCATCTGGAGATGGGGGCTGTCCTGAAAGCCAGCGACCATCTGGAAGATTTCGATATGTTGAAAGTGGGAACCCCACAGATCAGCAAGGTAGACACTCCGACCTACAATGCCTGTGATTACAATGGAAAACCGACGCTGAATTTTGTATACAGCAAGGATGCCGAGAATGTGGCTATCACCGGATTTGGCAAGATTGACGGCAACGAGGAGATATTCTATGGAAAGGTGACCAAATGGCATATTGACGGATATTTTTATCCCAGAGTACCGTTGCTGTTCCTGGAAAATGTAAGGCATCTGACCATCCAGCAGGTAACCCTGACCGGCAGTGCATTCTGGACCACTCATCTGGTGGGATGTAAGGAAGTATTGATTGAGGGAATCCGTATTATCAATAATCTGCGTCTGGCTAACTGCGATGGCATTGATCCGGATCACTGCAACAATGTGAGAATCTCCAACTGTCATATTGAATGCGCAGATGACTGTATTGTATTTAAGAATACGGCGGCTGCCATGGAATATGGTCCCTGCGAAAATATTGTAGTGGATAACTGTACCATGATCTCCACCAGTGCTGCTATCAAGTTCGGCACGGAGAGTGAAGCGCCTTTCCGGAACATTTCCGTGACCAACTGTAGTATCCAGCGCACCAACCGTGCAATTTCCCTGCAGTTACGTGATAAAGGCTGTATAGAAAATGTGACATTCTCCAATCTGAATATCGATACCCGCCTGTTCTCCAAGGTACATTGGTGGGGCGAGGCAGAACCCATTACCATCACTGCGGTGAAGAGAAATGCACAGACGAATGTGGGATATATCCGGAATGTCCGTTTCCAGAATATCAACTGTGTCGGAGAGAATGGCATCCTGATCTATGGTGACGATTCGAAAAATATCCGGGATATCACATTTGACGGTATTCATGTCCAACTGGAGAAGAAGACGGACTGGCCGAAGAATTGCCATGATCTGCGTCCCAATGAGGGGAATGTGATCCTGGAGGATTCTCTCAGAGTGCTGTATGCCCGCAATGCAGAAAATATCCATTTCCGGAATTTCTCTTATGAGATTACTGAGGACATGAAGGGCGAAGTGGAAGCTCCTATTTTTATTGAAAATTGTGAAAACGTGGAATATTGATCCACAGATATGAAAACCATAGACATAAAAAGACCTCCGTAGGTCAGAGAACATCTGACCTACGGAGGTTGTTTTTTGAAATCTTATCTGTCCAGCTTGTTGGGCTCGGGATAGGTCTCGCCGAAGGTATCTACGGTAACGCTTTCCATTACCTGATCCTCCAGGGGACGATCGTTGTAATCGGTGCGGGTCTCAGCAATCTTATTTACCCCATCCATATCCTCGATGACTTTACCGAAAGCGGCATAAGAGCCATCCAGATGAGGGCTGGTCTTGTGCATGATGAAGAACTGGCTGCCTGCGGAATCGGGATGCATAGCTCTTGCCATAGACAGAACGCCTTCGGTATGTTTCAGATCATTGGTCACGCCGTTAGCAGCGAATTCACCCTTGATGCTGTAGCCGGGACCACCCATGCCGGTGCCATCGGGACATCCGCCCTGGATCATGAAACCGCGGATGACACGGTGGAAGATCAGACCATCATAAAAGCCCTTCTTGATCAGGCTGATAAAGTTGTTGACTGTGTTCGGCGCAATCTCTGGGTAGAGCTCTGCCTTCATGATATCACCATTTTCCATCTCAATGGTAACAACTGGATTTTTCATGTATGTTTCCTCCTGAATTTTAAAAAATACCTCATTAAGTGGTCACATTATACCATAAGAACGTTCGAAAATCGACTGTTTTTCGTTCCATATTTGTCCATTTTCTTTACATTTCGTAAGTTTCTCCTCACAATTCGTTCACATTTATGGCTTAAGATGTATAGCACAATGTCGAAATGGACATTCTATGCGAAAAGATGAATGTTGCGCTCAGGAATCATCATCTGTCCTGCATCATACATCTGTGAGCAAACTAAGTCAAAAGAAAGGTTGGTAATGTACTATGAAAAAAACATATTTGAGAAACAGCACATCCTTATTCACGATATTAAGAACCACCTTAATACTATCAGCCAGCTGAATGATGGAAAACATATTGACGAAATAACCAGATATATCAATAACATTCTGGGAAGTGATGCACCCATGTATGAAAGCTCTCTTAATTCCTTATATGTAATAACGTTGATTGGCTTTGCATTATTTACAATTCTTGGATCTGCTGCAAGGAAGCCTGATACATCTGTCCAGTTCTCATAGATCGGAAGAG
>ERZ860148.1650-NODE-1650-length-11789-cov-2.124254_pt1 | contig 11789 bp, 6 predicted proteins | sample MGYA00509981_ERZ860148 | MGnify/ENA primary metagenome ERZ860148 (study PRJEB30046, sample SAMN00715199) | human gut metagenome | study: EMG produced TPA metagenomics assembly of the A metagenome-wide association study of gut microbiota in type 2...
TACTGGCTCTGAGTGCTGCGCTGGGTGGTTTGTATCTGGCTCTCGATAAAGTCGTCAAAGATGGTCAGGAAGGCGTTACGCTGAAGATTCGTGCCGAAGTGTTGGCCGACAACTGGGATACAACCGCAGGCGAATTGGAGAAGTATTTCCGCGATACCGCAGAACGCATGGGTTTGGAACTGGGTACAATTATTCAGGATTCGGCTAAACTGTTTGTGGCTGGTAAAGAGGCCAAACTTGACTCGAATACCGTGAAATACATCTTCGAACAGTTCTCTGGCTTCGGTCAGTTGATGGGCGCGGATTCCGAAACTCAATCTGGCATCTATAAAGCCCTTGAGCAAATGCTGTCTAAAACGACTGTTCAGGCTGAGGAGTTGAAAGGTCAGTTAGCCGACCGCTTGCCTGCTGCGACCAACCTGTTTGCTAAAGCATTGGGTGTGACAAACGCCGAACTCATGACAATGATGAAGGACGGTAAAGTTCTCGCTGCCGACGTATTGCCTAAAGTAGCCGCGCTGATTGAAGAGACTTATGGCTCAAACATTGAGAAGACCCAGAAATCCCTCGTGGCCGAACAGTCACGCCTGAACAATGCGTTTAAAGACTGGATGCGTATCATTGCCGACGCAGGTGTTATGGATAACTTCACAAACCTATTGCGTGAAGTGCGTGACTTCTTCCGCTCCGACGAAGCGAAACAGTGGGCTGAGGCAATCGCAAAGGCATTGAATGTCGCTATTGAGGCTCTGCGTTGGGTGGTTAAACACGCCAACGAATTGGTTATTGCCTTCGGTGCTTTACTGACAATCGGCGCGGCTCAAATGTTTGTGGCACTCGCTGCGACTATGCGCACGTTCGGACTGGGTTTGAAAGCCGCTGGTACGGCCATTACAAACTTCGCCGTTAAGATGGGTCTGATTGCCAAAGTAGCACCTTCTGTCGGTACTGGCTTGGGTGGTGCTGCTGCCGCAGGTGGTCGATTGGGCTTGCTCGTTGCTCCAATCTCACGTCTGATTGGCGTGCTGGCTTCCGCCGCTAAGATTGCTGTTGGACTGTTCAAAGCATTCATCGTCTTCGAGGTTGTTGAAGCAATCTTCGAAGGCATCGTGCGCGGTATTAACCGATTGAGCGGTGAGTCTGAAGACGCTGTATCTGGTATGCAGATGTTGTCTGACGTGCTGTGGTTGATTTCAGAAGCGTTTGGTGTCATTTCCGAAGCCATTGGTGTATTGGTTAAAGGCATTGCTGATTTCGTTGCCGACGCGGTTGAGTTGATTGGCTCGTTCTTTGTCGATACAACCAAAGAATCCAACAAGAGTGCTAAAGAATTTGAAAGCGGTTGGACTGGCGCAATTCGCTTTGTTGCTCGACTGATTGACGCATTGACCGCTACGTTTAAGGCTACATTCCTCTATCTGGGTGGTCTCGCCGACTACGTTGTTAAGAAATTCAAGGGTATTGAAGCAAGTCTTCCAGATGCCGACCAAATCAACGTGGATGTATCGTTGGAAGTGAGCGAGAACGGCGTTGAGGCCAAACTCAACAAACGCCTTGAGGAGATGCGTAAAAACATTGCCGACACTGACAACGACATCACTCAAAAGACTGCACTTGAAGCGGCAAACCGAGCCGCTAATGATGCCGCTAAAAAGGCTGAAGAAGCGAAGGCTCTCGACGAGAAGGTCAACAAGGCTCGCGAGAAGGCGGAACAGGCTCGCCAACGCGCAGAAGAAGCCGCTCTGAAACGCCTTGAGAAAGAATTATCTTACGAGAAGATGATTCAGAAACTCATCGATTACCGCGAAGGCCGTCTGAAAGATGACCCGATGAAGGGTTACAACAATCTCGGTGATTGGTACTTGGGCGAGCGTCAAAAGGTTAAATCGAAATACGCGGCAAACGACCCGTATGAGAATTACTCTTCAGGTGGTTCAAACGGTACGTCCTCCTATGCCGTCGATAAACGCGCCGCTGCTGCCGCTGACTTGGCAACCAAGAAAGCTGCTGCTGATTTTACAGGTCAATGCGCGACTTACGTCAAACGTGCGCTGGCTGCTGTTGATTCTCAAGCCGCTCCGTATATCAAAGGCAATGGCAATCTTACCGCTAAGAACTTGCTGAAATACGGCAAAGGTTGGCAACAAGTGCCTTATTCAGCGAACTATGTTCCGCAAAAAGGCGACGTGGTTAGCTGGGGTACTATCAAAGGCCATCCATACGGCCATACTTCTATCTATAACGGTAAGGAGTGGGTATCTGATACCAAGCAAGGTAAATATGGTATTGATGCTAAAACAGGCGCTTCTTCGCGTGCTTACTTGGCGGAAATGGCTCGCAATCCGAACTACAAGCCAACCATTGTGCGTTTGAGCGGTGGTAACTCTGTAACGATTACAGGTTCTACTGGTTCAGTTAGTCACAACACTGCGGCTGACAGTAAAGTGCTTGATTTCTACAAAGCCCAAGAGGAACGTTGGAAAAAAGACAAAGCCTTAACCAAACAGCAGAAGGATGACGACTCAGCCTTCGACAAAGCCGAATCTTTGGTTGAGAAAGTGACTGAAGAGGCTCGTGAAGCAATACGCGAGATGTATAAGGCGATGGGTGTGAACGGCGTTGAGGGTTTGATTAACCGCGACCCATCAACCCTGTCTGTTGACCTGTCTGGCTCTACGCTGAACGAGATTATCGACGGCTTCAAGAACATCATTCAACCTGACAATGACAAGCAGGTCAAACAGATGCTTGAGGTTCTTACTCTGGAATATGCCCAAAGTAAGGACGTTAGCCGTAAAGAGGCTCTCGCTTGGTCTAAACAGCTTGAACCACAACTGGCTAAGTACGCTGAATTGCAAGCGCAGAAAGCTCTCGGCGAACAAGTCGATGCCTTCCTCGATTCACTCGAGAAGAAACGCAATGATATTGAGAAAGAACGCGCCAACAGCGCAGAATATCTCGGCAGTGCGGTATCGCGCGGTGTGATTACTATTGAAGAGGCTCAGGCTAAGATGTCTGAAAGCACTCTGAAATATGTCGAACGCATGACAGATGCCATTAAAAAGCTCGACGAGATAATCAATAGTGAAGCGTTCACCAAACTGTCACCAGAACAACAAACTGCGATTCTGAATCAGCGTGAACGACTTGGCGCGGAGCAATCGGATTATCAGTCTAATCCACGCCGTCAAGCTGCAAACTTTGCCGTTGATTCAATGACAAAACGACTGGATGACTTCTTGCAACGCAAACGTCAGTTCGAAGAATTGCAGGAACAACTCGTCATAAGCGGTCAGCAATCCATCACTAAGATGGAAGAGAATGTTCAAGCATACTTGAACAACATCGCTCCGCAGATGAAAGAGTTGGTTGCAGACGCTCAAAAAATCATGTCTTCTTTTGGTGATTCGGCAGCATACGCAAACCTCACAAATCTTGTAACAAAGATGAAGGATGTTCGCACCGAAACAACCCATAGTAAGGGTGAAGTCGAGTTGATGAATGCTGCGTACGGCGTGCTTAATGACGGAGCAATGACTGCGTTTGAAGGTATTGCTAGTGGTCTTGCTGGTATCGCAACTGGGGCTATGAGCAGCCGCGAAGCATTTGCAAACTTGGGTCAGGCAGTGGCTCAATGGGCAGCAGAGGCTTTACGTCATATGGCGAAAGTGATTATTCAGCAACTTATCAGTCTTGCAATTCAGAAAGCCCTCCAGTCGTATTTCGGCGTTGGCGCTGATGTGCAGATGCCAGACACATCGAGCTTCGCTCAATACGCAGCCTTGTTCCATACAGGCGGTGTTGTTGGTCGCGGCAAAGCTGGCGGTAAACGGGTGAATCCGCTTGTTTTCAGCGGTGCTGTACGTTATCATAGTGGTGGCATCGCAGGACTAGCACCAAACGAAGTTCCTGCTGTTTTACAGAAAGGTGAGGAGGTAATCACTAAAAATGACCCTCGTCATAGAGATAACGCAAATTCTTCATCATCGAACCAGCAGCAGTTGACTGTTATTAACACGTTCGACCCAGTAGAGGCTATGAACCTCGCTCTGGCATCAAGCAGCGGTAGGAAAGTTCTTATCAGGGCAATGGGTCGAGAGCAACGCGCGGTTAAACGAATTGGTGGGGCTTAGTAGAAAGGAAAAGTAATGGCTGTTGAAATAGGACCAGCCTCCAATGCAAGGGATTTGGTGTCAAAACTCGAAAAGTTTCTGACAACAAATCCCGAATTGGTTCAAGCCAACCAAGCATGGGAGGTTATTAAAGATAGCGATGGTGGTGAGGAGCTTGCTTATGTTTATGAAGATTATTTTGACTGGAGAGCAGGTTATTCTGGATGGACATTTCGCCGCACCTTCATAGGGCATGGCCTAGATGGCGAGGATACCATTGTTGTACCTATGGGGTTATATGTAAATAGGAAATATGTAGCTAACACCTTGTGCGCACTTTACGCAACACAAGATAGCAAAGGCGATGACTTTATTGTTAATCTCAAAAAAATAAAGTTTGAAGGTAAGAATGACCCCTTCCTTGCATCCATTCCGTTGAGGGATGACGAAATGTCGTATTGGTTCGTCGCAAATGGTAGACGATTTATCATTGTAGCAAAAGTAATGGGATATTATCTGTCTATGTATTGTGGGTATATGCTGCAATTTGGAACAGATTTGGAAAATCCCTATCCCATGTATATTGGCGGTAGTTATCACCATTATCTTGCAGCACTCCTAACTGAGCAGGAGTGGGATGCTGCGACTGACCCGACTTCTGAGAAAAGTAAAGACCATAGAAGGAGGTATGGGCGCGGTGTTTATGGGGGTGGGTTACATGACCCAATATACGATTGGCGTAATGGAACACTTTTCCGTAGTTGGTCAAGCTCCTGTTTCTGCAACACCCCCACTAACCGTGTTGCTAGACTCGTTGTTGATTATGATAGGTTGCGTCCTTATTATGAAAAGGATGCAAATATAGCAGCTTTCACCAATGGGTTTTTGCTACCATACAGATATGAGCGCGAGGCAAGTCGTATTGGACATGTAAAAGATAAAGCTCCGTGGCCATTCACACCAAGTGGTAAATACGCATTGCAACCAATAGAGGTGCTTGTGGGAGAGACTACGGCCTCTGAAGAATGGTCTACTGTCGGTTGGTTACAAGGTGTTTATTTTGTGAGTGATGAGAGCAATGCTCCTGAAAAGGAGTTGATTATTGGTGATAAACGTTATTTATGCTTTCCATCAATGAATATTAAAAATAACAGATGGTTTGCATTATTAATGGAGTAATTTATGGCATTCGTAAAGCATGAAGGTATGATTGACACAATGGATAAATTTTTGGTAGAAATCAAAAATTATCTGTTGCAAAGTCGTATGTTTGGTAACGCAGTTGATTTTGAGAGCCTTGAGTTTGACCGTTGGTTGCCACAACACTATGGATTTTCCGTTAAGCATAAAGATGGAAAATGGTTCAATTTCGGCAGGAAATTTGATGTTGAAAACATACTCTCAATATCAATTTCTCGTGATGGGAAAGCCAATCGCAATTTTGATAAGTCATTCCGTACAATAAAAAGTGCGTGGTATCCCGCAACTACCGAGTGTGGTAAATACCTATTTCCTCTTGTTAACTTGTACGTCACAACAACAAAAACCTTTGTTGCGTTCTCTGCTGAAATAAAAAAAGGACAGTTTGTGCATTTCGTCGTTGGTAAACATCCATCATACGAAAAGACGATTGAAGGCGTTAGTGGTGATATTGGCGGTGAGTTTGTATATATAACATTTATGCCTGATGGAACAGGTGGTAAATCGGACGAGGATGCAATCGATGTTTGGCTGAGTGGCTATAAATATAGCCAACGCCCCAATCGGTATGAAATGTGTCGCACTATACTCCATGACGGAATACCTTCGAAAAACTACGAGGGGCGCGACCAATATCTGCAGTGGGCTACTTTCTACAAAAACCTTAGCCCCTGCTGGGTTATCTATTATGGATTATCATGCCCTCTTAACATAACCATCAAATCGGGTTTGTTTGAAATGTATGATGTACAGCACGCTTCTATACGCCACGGCAGTTCCAGATTTAATGGGCGAACCACGATGAATCCCCATAAATTACGCCTCAATGCGACCGAAAGTTTTACACCCATTGCTCTTGACGCGAATGATGTCGACCCAGCAGAAGCAATTAGAGACGCAAAAAATGTTTTTAAGACGGATGAAGGCATGGATGAAACGTCCGCTGCGGCAAAGGCTGCGGTTGTCGTAAAAGACTCCGAAGTATTCTACAACAATGAGATGTGTACTCTTGCCATTGAAGACATCGAACCTGCTACACAGATTGGTGATTGGGTTATTTTTCCACTTGTTACCAAGAACAGAGACGGTGTATTCAGTAAACTATGGAGTTCTCATATTGGTGTGGGATTCAAATTTAAATAGGATTAGCAATGACTGATACAACAAGACCTGCTGATAATGCGCTCATTATGCCTACCAACATGGATTTATGGCATCACCGCATTATATCTGGGAAGGGTGAGGTTTCTGACGTAAATCTCGGCCTTATCGTAAGCGACACAACTGCCGAGTTGCAAGTCTATAATTCATACTTGGTGGAGCAAAAACTCGTTAAAGTTAACCTAGTTAATTTGGAGGGTATCTCGGTGGCGGAAGCTACTGGGAGACCTCCTATAAATTTAGCTCCGTTAAGGACTAAAAAGATTATACTTGATGTTTCGCTTTATGGTTCGACGAAAATTGACGGTAGGGTTATCCTGCATTTTGAGAACGGTCAAATAATCACAATTAACTTAAAAGGTACACGAGGTTTAATCTGGAACGTAGAACCTAACTGGGACGAGCCTTTGCGTGAAAAGTTCTCTTACAAAACAGATGTGATTGTTAGTTATAACAAAAACGAGCAACGCAGGGGTTTTATGAGCCAACCAAGACGTGCTTTTTCCTACACAGCAACGCCTTCACATACGTTATTAAGTACAATGCGCAATGTTTTATACGCAATGCACAATAAGCCGATTCTATGCCCTGTATGGTGGCAACCCATTCGTATTAAGGAAGCATTGATTAGAGGGGCGACTCGTCTGAAGTGTGTTGATTTGAGTGGTGCTGATACTCTACAAACAGGTTCTATTGTATTACTATGGAATAATCCATTTGACTACGAACTCGCTGTAATTTCAAGAATCGAAGGTAATGACATACTATTGCAGACATCTCTATCAAGAACATTCTATGCAACAGCCTCGTGTTATCCAGCAGTCGATATTCGATTTGACCCGACAATCACATCAACCAACATGGCATCGGCGGTGTCATTCATGGACGTATCAGCCGACCTTGTTGGTAAAATGAACTCAATCGGAAAACTGATTGGTGATGAAGCAGACCTTGAGAAGCTAAACGGCATTGAGGTTTTGAGTAAACGTCCTAATTGGTCTGAAGAAATCGTTGAACGCTTCCAATCGGACGTGACTATCATTGATTACGGTTTCGGTTCGAAAGCATGGTTCAATCGAGGCACACCTAGCATGGCTTCGCGCGAGTTGACGTTTGTGTCAAGAAGTAGGGATGAGACGGCATGGTGGAGAAGGTTTATTCAGCGTCAGAAAGGTCAGTTGAAATCATTCTACGTCCCAACTGACACAAAAGACCTTATCGTGACAAATGACATCTTGTCAACGGTTAACAACCAAGTCCCCGTACCAAAAGCTATTGTTGTCGAAGACCATCGTGTAACGGCCATGCTCAGAAAGTCGGATAACAGAAACTTCTTGCGGATTCGAGCAAAAGGCAAATCCTACTTCTTCACAATCGACCGTATTGAGAAATTTGGCGACAACGCGAGAATCCATGTTAAAGAGGAAATACCAGTCAGTATTCTGAAAGAAGATGTTAGCTCGGCGTGCTTTGTTCAACGAATGCGGCTTGCGTCCGATGATGTTGAGATTGAACATGTAACATCTACTGTTGCAAAGATAAAATTAACCCTCCAACAAGTAAAGGAAATTCAAAATGCAAAATAATTATCATGGTTACGAAACATCTGCCGAAAGCGGCACTCCTGTCGAACTCTACGACATCGCCTTCACAGGCGGTGTCTGGACGTTCACGACCGACACTGAAGACGTTACGTTTGAGGGTAAGGTGTACAAGTCAGTTCCGATTAAACGCGGTGAAATTGAGGATACTGGTGACACAACGAAGGCCAACTTGGAAATACGAACTGGTCGCAATACGTCACTTGGTGATGTGTTCAAGGTCACCCCGCCAAGTGAACCAGTTACCGTAACAATCCGCCAGTATCACGCCGAACTTGGATTTATTGCGCCAGATTTGATGACTGTGGTAGTATGGAAGGGTCGAATCACCAATGTAGCATGGGAAAATGACGAGATTGTGTTGATTGGTGAAAGCATCTTCTCGTCATTGATGCGCATTGGCGTAACTCGAAAATTCAGCCGTAGCTGCTCCCATGCCCTGTATGGTAAAAACTGCGGTGTAAGAAAGGAAGAGTTTTCGGTCACTGAAGTTGCCAGAAGTGTTGTCGGCACAGTTATCACGTTCAAAAGCGGTAAACCTGATAACTGGTTCGCAGGTGGCTATGTGCAATATAAGAACAGTGAGACAGGTGTGTTGGAACGCCGTCATGTCATTGAATCAACTGGTTCAACAATCACCTTAAGCATTCCTCCATTGGGGCTTGTTTCGGGTAAGACAGAGGTTACGGCCTTTGCTGGTTGCGACCACGCACATACAACATGTAAGGCCAAGTTCAACAACATCATCAACTATGGTGGTCAGCCGTTTATTCCGATTCAAAACCCTTTCCAATACTCAAACATTTACTAAAGGACTTCCCATGCCATATCAGTTTATCGTAGCCATTGTAATGATGGTTATTTCGATGGCGATGAGTTATTACTCAGCCAAACGAATGAATAAGGGTAACAATAATTCATCGCCAGCAAACCCAGACATTCCGACCGCAGAAGAAGGGGCTAATATCCCCGTTGTTTTCGGAACGGTGCTTATTAAGAATCCGCAAGTAACCGATTATTTTGACCCTAAAACAGAGGAAATTAAATCATGACTATTGTTAAGATTGACGACGTATTGGCGTGTGGTACATGCCATACGGGTGCTAAATATCTCGCCGAGCAATATGGTGTTGATTGGTGGGACTTTCTCCAAAACGGAATTGATGCCTCCAAGCTCGAACACATCGACGACATTAATGTGAAAAACGCTATTGCCGCCGCCAAACAACGTGAAATGAAAGAAGGTAAATAATGGGACGCAAAGCAAAAGCCCAGACGATAGGTTACAAATACTCTCTTGGTATGGTGATGACAATCTGTCACGCCCCTATTGATTTTGTAACAGAACTCATTTTTGGCGAGAAGTCTGCTTGGCAGGGTCAAACCAAAGACCGTCGGCTCTATATCAATGAGCATGAGCTTTTTGGTGGGGATAAAAAGGAAGGTGGTGTTGCTGGTTCGGTAAATATTCATTCGGGTAAACCCAACCAGCAAGTAGACCCATATATTGAGTATTTCCGAGGAGAAACCTCAGCACAACGCGGCCTGCTTACTATGGTGTTTGGTGACGAAGGCTATGTACCAGATAGCGACTATCGGACTATTGATTGGGATAAAAGTACAATCAGCGAGAAGATGTATCAGGGAATCAGTAAATCAATCTCTGAACATCTTAAGCGAATTAGAGGGGATGGTAACTATGTTCCAGATGCCTTTGCGAGAATCAACAATTCCTTGCAAGCATTAAAGATTATTGCTGGTAAGGAAAATGGGGAGCTTACGGACGCGTTACTGCTTGACTATCTCAAAGAAATCTCAGCAGGCAACCGTACTGGTTACGCATTTGAGGATACTGGCAAAGACGGTAGAAACTGGAACAGACCAGAGCGTAGATTGGGTGCGATTCCTCAGTTGAGAGAAAAATACAAGACCAATCGCGGTGTTGCTATGGCGTATACCAAAGCTATTTTTATTGATAGCGTCGCAGGCTTGTATGAGCATGGCAGTTGGCGTGAAAACGGTGAACACACTGTTCGATTCCCAGCAGATGAGTTTTTTGGGCAAGAAGTTCGTGTAAAACTCAAAACCATGCCAGAGTATACTCGTCCTTTCTACTGGGGTAACAGCCCTTATTTCAAATCAACATGGGTTCGCGTACAAGCCATCAACAGTGGCTGGACTCACGCTTTGTGGTATCCAGAAAAGGCGGCTATTGACGGTGGTGTTGTTGAATATACCAAAGGTGGTAAAAAGCTAACCTTCCCTGTTCTGGATATGAACCCTGCCCATATCCTATACAAAACATTAACCAACGGCGATTGGGGCATGGGTTATCACCCTTCGGATATTGACGAAGCGAGTTTCCGTAAGGCAGCCGATAAGCTGTATGATGAAAAGTTCGGGATGTCGATTATTTGGGATAGTGCCAAAACAATCGAAGACTTCAATGCTGAAATCTTGGATACTATCGACGGCGTTATCCGTGTCAACGTAATCACTGGTCGATTTGAATTGTTGCTCATTCGAAACGACTACGCAGTAAGCGAGCTTCCTGTATTGGACGAAAGCTCCATCGTGGAAATCAGCCGCTTCGAACGCTCCTCTTGGGGTGATGGCGCAAATGAAATCGTACTCACATACAAAGACCGTAATGAATCCGACGTTGTTCTTGTGAAACAGAACTTAGCCGCGATTGAAATTCAACGTGGCGTAATTTCATCATCGCAAACTTACAAGGGCGTACATACCAAGCATATTGCCGAGTTGATTGCTGAGCGTGAGTTGAAATTGACAAGTTCTTCAATCGCGAAAATGTCGATTAAGATTAACCGTCTGAATTACCTGCTCCAAAACGGTGATGTATTCGTCTTGCAGTGGAAGAATTTGGGTATCAAGTCGATGGTTTGCCGAGTGGGTTCTATTGTTCGTGGTGAGTTTGACGACGGCATCATTGAGGTTGAGGCTGTTGAGGATATATTCGGTATTACCAAGTCGTCCTACGAGGTCATTCCTGACGATACTTCGCCCGAAGAAGATTTGAACCGAGTCGTTCTTACCGCCGAACCAATCAAGACAATGCGCGTTATGGAAGCGTCGTACCACGACTTGCAAACCGTAACGCCTGCCGAGAATCTCAACAGCGTTATTCGACTGGTTGATGGCGGCTCAACATACCCACTGATACTGGCAGAGAAACCATCATTGGCAACAATGAACTATGACCTGTTTGCGTCTAATGGCGGCAGTGCTTTAAAAAAGGTGGCAGATGACGTTTCTTTTAATCCCACTTTCAGACTGGCACAAGACGTTGCGCCTACTTTTGAAACCTTTAGGGTGGATGACTTTAACGGTCAACCTCCTGTTGTTACTGAAGACATGTATATCGTAGTCAATGACGAGTGTATGAGTATTGACGCTATCGAAGATGACGGTACGATTCGGGTTAAACGCGGTATTCTTGACACCCTGCCAGCGTTCCACGTCTACGGTGATATTGGCTATATTGTGACGGTAAGCAATGTTTCCGACCCGAACAACTACGCAGTCGGTTCAACACTGTCATATAAAACGGTAGCGCAGTCGGTAAGCAATTCGACAAACCTTGATGATTCTAAGGAAGTAACTGCTGACCTGATTGGCCGCGCCGCCCGACCTGCACCAGTGAACTCTGTCACAATCAACGAGAATTACTATCCTGAGCAGGTAAGCCGAAGTA
>ERZ860148.1656-NODE-1656-length-11749-cov-2.320421_pt1 | contig 11749 bp, 8 predicted proteins | sample MGYA00509981_ERZ860148 | MGnify/ENA primary metagenome ERZ860148 (study PRJEB30046, sample SAMN00715199) | human gut metagenome | study: EMG produced TPA metagenomics assembly of the A metagenome-wide association study of gut microbiota in type 2...
TAGTAGAAGAAATTAGAAATTATCCGGCAGAAATAAGGCCGGGATTCAGAACAAACAATAGATGTTTTATAGAGAATTACAAACTAAACTCAAAACAAACAATAGATGCTTTTTATAAAATTTAAATTTAACCCAAAACAAACAATGTTTTAAAAGAAATGCAAACTAGGGCTCAAAGCAAACAATAGACAGCGGCAGATGAATTATTCCTGCCACAAACGTAAGCCGGAAAGATTCCCTCATCGGACGTGATATGAGCTTTAGAGGCTTGTTTTTTCCGATTAAACAGACTTAGTTGGCTTAAAAAAGGGTTTTTCAACTAGACTGCTACGCTAATTAAAAGAATGAAAGCCGTGATGGCCTATGAGAGGTTTAACAAGACCGGTTTTATCTGGTAGTTTAATAGTAGGTTAAGAGAGTATGAAACCAGAAAAGGGCTGAACCGGTCTATCATTGAGTATTTTTATTTAATAATTGTTTTATCAGAATGTGAGAGAAAGTTGAGGGGCTTTCTCTCACATTTTTTTTGTAGGAACGATAGATAGGACGATAGATAGGACGATTTACTATTGGACTATTTACCATTTACTATTTGGGTTGTGCAATAGAAGCAGATAGTAAATAAGATAAATGGGAATTTAGTTTAGATGTGGATGGCACGCTAAATCATAAATTATAAATCATAAATCATAAACTTCCCCAGTTTTCCAATCAGAGAAATGACGTTTTTATACATTATATTCCTTTCTTAATTTATTTTATAATAAAAATTTGGTATTTTCGGACGCTTTTTAGACGAACAACTTAAAATACTAATAGTTTATTATATGGAAAATATCGAAACAGCGATCCTGCTGATGGTGGTCGGAATGGCTACCGTGTTTGTTATTCTGCTGATTGTGATTTATTTAGGTAAGTTGTTGATTACATTAGTCAACAAGTATGCTCCTGAAGAAGTGGTTCCTGTGAAGCGGGAAGCATCGCAAGGTCCTGCCCCTGTTCCGGGAAACATCTTAGCCGCCATTACAGCTGCTGTAAATGTGGTGACACAAGGTAAAGGAAAAATCACTAAAGTAGAAAAATTATAAATCTATAAAGAATATCACTGAAAGACATGAAAAGAGAAGTAAAGTTTAGTTTGGTTTTCCGAGATATGTGGCAATCTGCCGGAAAATACGTACCTCGTGTAGACCAACTCGTAAAGGTAGCTCCTGCCATCATTGAAATGGGCTGTTTTGCCCGCGTAGAAACAAACGGCGGAGGTTTTGAACAGGTAAATTTATTGTTTGGTGAAAACCCGAATAAAGCTGTGCGCGAATGGACAAAACCGTTCCATGAAGCCGGTATTCAAACCCACATGCTCGACCGCGCACTGAACGGACTCCGTATGAGCCCCGTTCCGGCAGACGTCCGCAAATTATTCTACAAAGTAAAGAAAGCACAAGGAACAGACATTACCCGTACGTTCTGCGGATTGAACGACGTGCGTAACATTGCTCCTTCCATCACATACGCAAAGGAAGCAGGCATGATTTCGCAATGCTCGCTTTGCATCACTCATTCGCCTATCCATACCGTAGAGTACTACACCAATATGGCGCTGGAACTTATCAAACTGGGAGCAGACGAAATCTGTATCAAAGACATGGCAGGAATCGGCCGCCCTGTATCGTTAGGTAAGATCGTAGCAAATATCAAGGCGGCACATCCCGAAATCCCCGTTCAGTATCACAGCCATGCAGGTCCCGGATTTAATATGGCAAGCATCCTCGAAGTATGCGAAGCCGGTTGTGACTACATCGACGTAGGCATGGAACCGCTATCCTGGGGAACAGGCCATGCTGACTTGCTTAGCGTGCAGGCAATGCTGAAAGACGCCGGATATCAAGTGCCCGAAATTAATATGGAAGCCTACATGAAAGTGCGCGGCATGATTCAGGAATTTATGGACGACTTCCTCGGCTTGTATATCAGCCCGAAAAACCGTCTGATGAACTCCTTGCTGATTGCTCCCGGACTTCCCGGTGGTATGATGGGTAGTTTGATGGCCGACCTCGAATCCAATCTGGAATCAATCAATAAATATAAGGCAAAACACAATCTGCCGTTTATGACGCAAGACCAGTTGCTCATCAAGCTCTTTGATGAAGTAGCTTACGTATGGCCTCGTGTCGGTTATCCTCCATTGGTGACTCCGTTCAGCCAATACGTGAAGAACCTCGCCATGATGAACGTGATGGCAATGGAAAAAGGAAAAGAACGTTGGGGAATGATTGCCGATGATATCTGGGATATGATTCTGGGTAAAGCCGGACGTCTGCCGGGCAAACTTGCTCCCGAAATCATTGAAAAGGCAGAACGTGAAGGCCGTAAGTTCTTTGAAGGTGATCCGCAGAATAACTATCCTGATGCTCTCGACAAATATCGCAAACTGATGAAAGAGAACAAATGGGAAGTGGGACAGGACGACGAAGAACTCTTCGAATATGCTATGCACCCGGCTCAATATGAGGCTTATAAGAGCGGTAAAGCAAAAGAGGACTTCCTGGAAGACGTAGCCAAACGTCGTGCCGAAAAAGATAAATCTCCGGAAGAAGATGCCAAACCGAAGACACTGACCGTACAAGTGGACGGACAGGCCTATCGTGTGACGGTAGCATACGGTGATACCGAACTACCTGCTGCTCCTGCGGGTGCTGCCGCTGCTCCGGCAGGAGAGGGTAAAGAAGTACTTTCTCCGTTGGAAGGCAAGTTCTTCTTAGTGAAAGGTGCGCAGGAAACTCCTTTGCAAGTAGGTGACACTGTGAAAGAAGGTGATGTAATCTGCTATGTAGAAGCGATGAAGACCTACAATGCCATCCGTGCAGAGTTTGGCGGTACAGTGACTGCTATCTGTGTCAACCCGGGAGATGCTGTTTCAGAAGATGACGTATTAATGAAGATAGGATAATGAACGAAATATTTGAGAACTTATATGACATGACTGCGTTCAGCAATATCATTGCCGAACCGCAGTTCCTGATAATGTATGCCATCGCGTTCGTTCTGCTCTATTTGGGTATTAAGAAACAGTACGAGCCGTTGCTGCTTGTCCCCATCGCTTTCGGTGTGTTGCTAGCCAACTTCCCCGGAGGAGATATGGGCGTGATTCAGGCCGACGAAAATGGTATGGTGATGGTAAACGGAGTGTTGAAGAACATCTGGGAAATGCCTTTGCATGACATTGCCCACGAACTGGGAATCATGAACTTCATCTACTATATGTTGATTAAAACAGGTTTCCTGCCTCCGATCATCTTTATGGGTGTCGGTGCGTTGACGGACTTCGGGCCGATGTTGCGTAACCTGCATCTTTCTATATTCGGTGCAGCTGCACAGTTGGGTATCTTTACCGTATTGCTGGTAGCCATCCTGATGGGATTCACTCCACAGGAAGCCGCTTCTCTGGGCATTATCGGTGGTGCGGATGGTCCGACAGCCATCTTTACCACCATCAAACTGGCTCCGCATTTGCTGGGCCCGATTGCCATTGCCGCTTATTCGTATATGGCGCTCGTTCCGGTGATTATTCCGCTGGTAGTGAAACTGTTCTGTACGAAGAAAGAGTTGAGCATCAACATGAAAGAACAGGAAAAGAAGTACCCTTCGAAGACTGAAATCAAGAACCTGCGTGTATTGAAGATTATCTTCCCGATCGTGGTAACTACTATTGTTGCCCTCTTCGTGCCAAGTGCAGTGCCTTTGGTGGGTATGTTGATGTTTGGTAATCTGGTGAAAGAAATCGGAACCAACACATTCCGCTTGTTCGATGCCGCTTCCAATAGTATCATGAATGCTGCCACCATCTTCCTCGGACTGTCCGTAGGAGCAACGATGACAGCCGAAGCATTCCTCAACTGGACAACAATCGGTATTGTGATCGGTGGATTCCTTGCATTTGCACTTTCTATAACCGGTGGTATTTTCTTTGTGAAACTGGTAAATCTCTTCTCGAAGAAGAAAATCAATCCGCTTATCGGCGCCACTGGTTTGAGTGCCGTTCCGATGGCGAGCCGTGTAGCCAATGAGATTGCTTTGAAATACGATCCGAAGAATCACGTATTGCAGTATTGCATGGCAAGCAACATCTCCGGAGTAATCGGTTCTGCCGTAGCTGCGGGTGTGTTGATCTCCTTCCTTGCGTAAGCGGGGAGAATCTTCATCATTGAAGATCTTATTTCTTCATGGAGAAATACTTTTTATACATTCAAGTTTGGCAGACTCATTTGATAACGCTACCTTTGTGAGTAATGTATAACAGTAAAAACGGAAAGCGTATGAGCACAATGTTATTAGAGGCGGAAAAGAATGCACTGATTCGTCAGATTCTGGATGTGGATGATATAGCTATCCTGAAAAAGATAAGATCAATGTTGAATCATGAAGAAGAACAGGTGAGGGCGGTTGCTGAAGAGGCAACTCCTTATCGGACAAAGACCGAAATTCTGGAAAGCCTTGATGAGGCGTGCAAGGAATTGAAGTTGAATCTGGAAGGTAAGCTGGATTTTAAGCCAGCGGAGGATTTGCTGGATGAGTTGTGATATAACGTATTCTCCTCGTTTTGCGAGAGAATTGAAAAAATTGAGCAAACATTACAAATCTCTGAAGTTGGATTATGCCAATTTATTGGAATCTCTGAAAGCGAATCCTGAACAAGGAGTCAGCTTGGGGAATAATCTTCGTAAGGTTCGCATGGCCATTACTTCGAAGAATAAAGGAAAGAGCGGAGGTGCGCGAGTGATAACCTATACGGTGATTCTGACAGAGATAGATTCGGAAATAAAGTTGCTTACTATCTACGACAAGTCCGAATGTGAAAGTTTGACAGATAAGGAAATAGAAGATATCCTGAAGCAAAACGGTATTTTGTAGTCCTTATGATATAAAAAGAAATCGTCCTGTTTCACGGTTACGTGATAACAGGACGATTTCTTTTATAAGACTAAGACTTTGTGAACAAGTTTCTTTTGTTTCTAAATTTATTCACTGATAACCTTTCTATATTCCGCTACCGCCATCTTTTCCGACAGATACGCATTAATCAGATTGGTGTGCGCCTGTGTCCATGACAATTGTGCGGAGAGTACATCCACCATATTTGCCTTTCCCTCATTATACGAGAAAGAAACCAAATCAAGATTTTCATTAGCCAGACTCATAGTCTCTTTGGCGGTTTTCACTTGATATTCCGTTTCCGTCAGTTTGGTTAGGGCGGCAGAAAGTTCCTCGTTGATATTATCCGTCACATAACTTTGTTGCAGTTTCTGTATGCCGATATACGCTTTCTGCTGACGGTTTGTTTTAAACCGGGCTCCCCAACGGAAGATCGGTATATTCAGGTTAATGCCGACGATGGGATTGAAAGAAACGTCATAACCGAGGTTAGGTGTAGCTGTAGCCCATCCACCGCTGAAATACATATTCAATTGCGGGTTGAACTGGCTAAGAGCCGCTTTGCGTTGCGCCTGACTTTTCATGATATTCACCTCCGTACTTTCGTAATCCGCGCGACGTTGCAGTACATTCTCCAGAGAAAGTATCTGCACCGGAGCGGAAGCCGTGTCAATCGTGTACAGACTGTCTACGGGATTGTTCGGCTCTTCTCCCATCAGGATATTCAGCTTTTGCAGCGCCAGCGTATAGTTCTGACGCGCCTTGATATATTGCAATTCCGCTTCTTTCAACCGGGTGGAAATCATTAATAAGTCCGTTCGACTAATCATCCCGTCGTTGAAACGATCCTGAATGATGTCATACTGTTGCTTCACAATACTTTGATACTTGTCCGCCGCCTGCAACATAGCCTGTGAAGCGGAAGCATTCCAATAAACTGCATCGCTCTGATAATGAATCTGGTCGATGGTAAGCTCCTCATTTAGTTGATTCAGCTTTTCGTCCGCTTTGGCAATCTTGTGCTGGGCGTTGAGTGCCCCGCCCGTGTACAACGGTTGCGAGACGATAAATACACCTTGATAGGTGTGGTTGCGGTATTCGCCTACCGGTTCGTTCCAGGCATTAAGGTCGCTCATGTTGAGTGTCCCGTCCGCATTGACATCAATTTTTGGCAAGAATCCCGTGTGAGCAATCTTTCGTGCTTCCGTACTTGCCATCGTCTTTAGTTTCTGTTGCTTCAGAATTTGACTGTAAGCTTCCACTTTATCCCGGTAAGCTTCCCGGCTAAGATAGGGCTGCTGTGCTCCGGCTGTGAGGCCAAGGAGCAGCAGAGACAGAGTTATAAGTTGAGTTTTCATTTTATTCAATCTAAACAATAAATTCAAGTTTCATATAAGAGAAGGCAATTAGCCTTTGATTCTTTGAATGGCACAATAGGCTACCGGAAGAACAAACAATGTCAGTGCCGAAGCCACTAACAAACCTCCCATAATCGTAGCCGCCATACCGCCGAACATCGCGTCGAACAACAATGGCAACATACCCAGAATGGTAGTGCCGGACGCCATTGCTACGGGGACAATACGACTCGTTGTAGCACTGACAACAGCATCCAACGGCTTTTTGCCCGTTTTTGCCTCCAGATCAATCTGTTCCACCAGTACAATCGCATTTTTGATATTCATCCCAATCAGTCCGAGCAAACCAAGGATGGAGAAGAAGTCGAACGACTTGCCTAGCAACACCAATCCCAAAACGATACCGATAAAAATAAGCGGTAACATCAACAAGATCACTGTCGGCTTACGATACGTCCTGAACAAGAACAACAGCGTGACGAACATCAGGAAGAACGTCAACGGTAAATTCTTGGCCAACGCCTCGTTAGACTCCACCTGACTTTCCTGTTCCCCGAAATACTTCATCGTATACCCCTCCGGCACTTTAATCTCTTTCTGCACCAGCGGCCAAACCTCATTGAAAGCAGCAATCGCATTCACTCCGCGACGCGGATCGCATTGCGCCATCATCACCATTTGCCGGTTGTAATCCTTCACATTCGAGAAACGATATTGGAAATCAAATTCCGATACCACCTGTTCCAGACTGGTCGTTTCATTCCCCGTGCCGAACACGGGCAACGTGCGCAGGTCATTGATGCGGAACGAATCCACCGTGTTATCCTTCAATAAGATAGGAAGCACCTGATCGCCCTGCCGGTACTCTCCAAGCGTCATGCCTGTGGTTCCGATCTGGATACTTTGTGCCATTCCCTGACGCGATACCCCTAACGGTTGCGCCCGTTCGGGACTATATACAGGCTTCCATACAGGAACTTTATTTCCCCACGAATTGCGCACATTGATTAAATCCGGATTCCGGTGCATAATCTCCAAAGCCTGATTGGTGAGCGCCACAAGCGTGTCTACATTCGGACCGATAAACCCGATTTCGATAGCGGCATCCACCGCAGGCGACAGTTTGAACAGACTGGTACGGGTAATCGCATTCGGATAATTCGCCTTCATGTACGCGTCGAAATCTTCCTCATACTCTTTTGTATATTTACTGTCCGTCAATTCAACCAATACATTGGCAAAATTCGGTTTCGGACCTACCGAAGTAGAAGCCAGATAATACCTTAACGGCGTGCTGCCGAAGGTGATCGACACTTTCTTCACTTCCGGCTGCTTTGCCAGATGCTCTTCCACGGATTTCATCTCTTTCACTACATCATTGATGCTATACCCGTCGGGATAGAACACGTCCGCCCGGAAATAAGGCTTATCGAGAGAAGGAAAGAAGTTTTGCGGCATCATTCCCATGATAACCAGCGAAGCAACAAAGAGCACTACCATCGAACCCAGTGTCAATGTTTTCTTGCGAATCAGCGTGCGGAGGATGGAGGCGAATTTGTGATAGAACGGTTTGTCATACGGGTCTTTCGTGCCGTCCTTTGCTTTCGCTTTCAGGATGAAGTTACCGAAAACAGTGGTCTGCGTTAGCGCGAGCACCCAGCTCAATCCCAGCGAGATGGCAAGCACCACAAAAAGCGGTTTCACGATTTCCGCCACGGCAGAAGGAGCAAGGTAGAGCGGGAGGAACGAACAGATAGCGATGAACGTAGCCCCAAGCAATCCCCATTGCGGACCGGTGGCGCCGTCTATCAGCGCTTTCCGCCGGTCTACTCCGCGGGCGATGGCAATCTGTGCGTTGTCCGTTACCACGATGGCGTTATCCACCAGCATCCCCATGGCGATGATAAATCCCGCCAATGAAGTACGGTTCAGCCCGACACCGAAGAAAGACATGATAAGCAATGTGCCGCCAATAGAGAAAATCAGTGATGAGCCGATCAGCACACCTGCACGCAAACCCATCACCAACATGATAATCACAATAACAATCAGAATCGATTCGATCAGATTGATGATAAATCCGTTGTTGGCTTCGTTGGCAATTTCGTTCTCCAGATACAGGCTTTGCAGTTCCAGTCCCACAGGCATCAGTGGCAACAATTCGTCCAGTTTGGCTTTCACGTTCTTGCCCGTCTGCACCACGTCCCGTTGCGGGTCGGTGGAGACGCCGATGCCGATGGCACGTTTGCCGTTCACGTGCATGATATTGGATGGAGGGTCCATGTACCCTTTTTCGATGACGGCGATATCGCCCAGTTTCACCTGTCCGGCTTTGGTGGTAATCACCTGGTTGCGGATATCGTCTACGGTGGTATACATACCGTTGGCGGTCACCCGTAGCTGTTGCTCGCCGGCACGGATTTCTCCGGTATTGATAATCTGGTTCTGCGATTGCAACAGACTGGCAAGCTGTTTCGGGTCGATGCCCATACCTACGAGCTTATTGGTGGAAATAAAAATATTGACCACCTCCGTCTGCGTCCCGAACAGGGCGACTTTCATCACCCCGTCCGCCGTCACTACCTGCGTCTTGATCCGTTCCGCCCAGTTGCGCATCTCTTCGTATGTGTAACCGTCGTCCGCCGTCAGACCGTAATAGATACCGAACACGTCGCCGAAATCATCGGAAACCGTCGGTGCGGAAGCACCGCTCGGCAATTGTGGCTGTATATTTAGCACCTTCCGTCGCAACTCATCCCACTTCTGCGGAATGGAGCTTGCCGACAAGGAAGGTTGCAACTCGAATGTGATTTTTGAGAGCCCGTACATCGATTCTGATTTTATCTTGTACACACCGCTCATACTTTGAATTTCACGAGAGATAGGCTCGGTAATCAACCGCTCCACTTCTGCCGGTTCGGCACCCGGATAGCGGGTCATAATAACCGCCGACTTTATGACGAAAGGAGCATCCTCTTTCTTACCCAGCTTGCCGAAGGAAGTGATTCCCCCAATCAGCAATACAGCAAGAAAGAAATAGATGATTTTCGTATTATCTAATGAATATTTGGCTAAACTCATAATAAATGATCGTTGATAATTGATGAATGACAGCGGATAAATGATACTTAATCATTTATCAACTATCACCTGTCAACAGTTGTGATAGATTCTCCTTCTACTAGTTGGTATACGCCTGCTATGACGATTTTTTCACCGGGTTTCAAACCTTCCGAGATGAGCGCCTGTGCTTCTCCGGTCGGGGCGTTGACGGTCACTTCCCGTTTGTGGACTTTATTGTCTTCTACCACCCAGACATACATTTTATTCCCTTCGCTTTCGCCGAATACGGCACTAAGCGGTACAATCGTCCAGCTATCCTGCACCAACGGGCCTACATCTGCCGTGAAACGGATGCTGCACGTGAAACCGGGTTTCACAGCATACAGATCGCGGTCGAATGACGGATCGTCAATCGTGATGCTGACCGGAATTCCTGTGCCATCCGTAGAAATATCAAGATATTCTTCCAGTTTCGCTTGAAACACGTGTCCTTTAAATGTGTCGAACTCTACAAGGAAACGCGGGTCTTTGGCACGCAACAAATAAAGATACGCATCCGGAATGGTGAATTTGATACGCAGATTGTGTGTATTGACAAGCTGCACGATACCCTCACCGGAGTTGACACGCTGATAGTTTTCCACCAGTCGTTTTTCGATAGAACCGTCGAAAGGAGCTGTCAGCTTGGTGTCGCGCATATTGTTGGCAGACAGTTCGTATTCAGACTTCGCCTTCTGGAAGTTGGCGAGGCTGATTTCATATTCCTGCACGGAGATCGCTTGCCGGGAGAGGAGCCGTTTGTTACGTTCCACTTGTGCCGAAGCCGTTTCGTATGCCGATTTCGTAGCGGCATATTGCAACGCGATGTCTCTGGGGTCGATAGCTGCGATGAGTTGTCCTTTTTTCACTTTCTGTCCTTCGATGACAGGAAGCTGGATGATTTGTCCGTTGACCCGGAAAGCCAGCTTCACATATTCCACCGCTTCCACGATTCCCGAGAAATCTTTTCTGATAATCGATCTTGACTCGACAATCGTAGTCTTTACGGGACGTGCAGTTGTCGTTTCTTTTTTCTGTCCGCAGCCAGCCAGCAAGATTGCAGCCGCCAGGACGAATCCAAATTTCTTTTTCATATACCACGTTGATGTTTAGAGGTTTTGCGTTGATAAATAGCGAATAATATACTAAAACAACTCCTGTTTATTTATGTTCAATATTCCTGTCTTTTCATATCCTGCCTCTTAACCTTTATATGGAACACAAAAAAAACGGGAACTTTACCGTTTCTAAGGTAAAATTCCCGTCCAACTCTTTTGAAGGTTATTGCATTATTCATAACTAAACCGTACGGATTTGAATTAAATACTACATAGTGAAAAAATATCTATCATAAGTATCATTCATTTTAATAATCATTTCATTATCAAAAGAATAACTATGATGGATAACTTTTAAAAAAGGTATCTATCATAGTTTTATTGCAAAAAACAGCTATCTATCATGCCTATACTTTGTCTATTTTAGTGTAGTATTAGGTGAGATTACCCATTTAAAGGCATAAGAATGCACGTTTTATAGGATGACAACCTGTATTTGATAGCTTAATAATCTATTGGGAGCGGTAATGTTTCTATAGCCCACGTATGTAGGCTGTACAGCCCGCATCTGTAGGCTGTATGGTTTACAAGCGTGGGCTGTACAGCCTTCATGCGTGGGCTATAAACTTATCACCGTTAAAGTTGGATTATCAAGCCATGATTATCGGATTTATACAGGTTCATTGCAACAAAAACAAGCTATCTTATCTATATAGGGCCTTTATTCGGCTATTTTGCTGATGATAGATAATCTATTTTTGTAAGCGTCTCGACGATGCCATATTTTCTATCTTAATTTTTCCTTTTAGCTTTGCGTCATAATAAAAAAACACATCTTATGACTGCACATGACTTGTACACCCGTACCTTATCGGATTATAAATCCTGTTTATGTTCTTCTCCTGCCTTAACTCTTCGTAGTTATTGCTGTGAACGACATGTAAACTACCATGGTATGTGTCTTTGGCTTTCCCGTCACGGCATCAGTATCCGTGAGTTGCGTCCCTCCTCTTCCGTCGCCACCGCTAAAGAGCCTGCATCCTCTTTCAGCCGTTTGTTTCCGGTCTGCTCTTCCCCTTCCTCCTCTCCGGATATGCTTTACGGGGTTACCATCACTTTCCCTGACGGAGTGACTATCTCTATCAAGCAAGGCAGCTCTTTTAGCGTCAGCCGTTTTATCGACCGTTATAACAGTAAAATTCAGGAGGAAGAGTCATGTTTGCTTTAACCGATGGCATGCATTATTATCTGTGCCAGCATTATGTTGATATGCGTAAAGGCATGACCGGGCTTTACCGG
>ERZ860148.1673-NODE-1673-length-11626-cov-16.148647_pt1 | contig 11626 bp, 15 predicted proteins | sample MGYA00509981_ERZ860148 | MGnify/ENA primary metagenome ERZ860148 (study PRJEB30046, sample SAMN00715199) | human gut metagenome | study: EMG produced TPA metagenomics assembly of the A metagenome-wide association study of gut microbiota in type 2...
ATGCTATAATGTAGTTGTAAAAGAAAGTGAGGATATGAAAATGAATGAATTTAGTATACTATCTCAAATTATGAAAATGAAAAATTATTATGATAAGGATGATTATTGTTTAATAGATATAACTCTAACCGTTAATGATTTAACAATAGGTTTTTTCAAATTATCAAATATTGAAGAAATATTGTCTAGTAGAGTATTAGTTTTTGTTACTAATTATACTTTAACTGTTTACGATAGAGGTAAAGTTTATTGGGTGGATAGTAAAAGAGAGTTTAAAAAAGGATAGATAAATCTATCCTTTTAATTTTTGATTAACCAATCTTCTAACTTCTTCATAATTTAAGCCGAGAGCCTCAATTTTTTTTCTTCTATTTTCATGTCCGTTACCGTATTTACCATTGATAACATCATCAACAACTTTATTAATGTCTACCCTTGTAGAATTATTGATGTGATTATTAGAAGTAGAATAATCAATATATTTGAATTTACCATGTTTTTTCCATTTTCTTTGTGATAATTTTGTAATTTGAATACCGTTTTCCCATTTAGGGCTACATTCACATACATTACCGTTACCAACATAAATACCAATATGGCCCTCTAACCATACCAATTCTCCTTTTTCGATATTCGAAAAATTACTAGAAACATTAGTACAGTACTTGTTAATCATTGTATTAGCGTTAATATCGGGTACTTTATTACTACCATACATACCGTCTTGCGGATAACCCCACAAAATTCCTTTAATTAAACCGCTACAGTCACATAATAAATATTTCTTTGTTTTTCCTATTTGATAAGTATTCATGAACTTTCCTAATTTGTACAAAGTTGGCATTTTTTCAACTTCTAAAGCTTTTTTAATAAAATCATTTACTTGCATATATATTCCTCCTTAAATTAAGTATATATTTTTTTTCTTGACTTATAAAGTGTAATATATTACACTATTATTTGAAAGGAGAATACTATGATAGATAAAATAACGAAAACTATTAAAATTGCAAAAAGAGTAAATCAAAGATTTAGATCATTAGAGAAAAATAAATTACAATATTATTCATATGCGTATGAAAAATTCAAAGACACTAACAAAGACTTTATAGGAAACACTGGTTATTATACACAATCAAGAAAAAGGCTAGAAACTTTTACTGAGGAACAACTAGATAAATATTTAACAACATTAGAAAAACAAGATAAAATGAGTACTACCAAATTGCGTACAGTACGAAAAGTTGAAGAAGAATCTTACACCAAATTAAAAGAAAAAATACAAGAGATTGAAAAAGATTACGAAGTAAAATTAACTAGAAATGAAAGAGAAAAATTAGTTAGAAGCGGTCTACTTGCAATTAAAGAAATAGACTCTGACCAAATTATTGAAGATTGGCTCGAAGAAAAAAGTAAAGGAGTTACTATAGAAGAATACATGTCTGTGTATGCTGAATTTAAAGATAAATTCACTGATAAAGAAAGCTATACGAAAATTAAGAAAAGACTTAGGGTTTTACGATAAATGATAAAATGTCAATCATTATGGAATGATAATAAATATCATGAAGAATATGCATATACTCTAGAAGAATTTAAAAAAATAAAAAAAATTCCTTTAATATCAATTAAAAAATGTCGAAAACATTACACTAATTATGTAGCTACTTTTGATATAGAAACATCAAAAGTTGAAAAAGGTAATGATGAATATGAGGGTTTCATGTATCATTGGCAATTTTGTATTAACGGAATAGTTGTGTTTGGTCGTAGTTGGATAGAATTTGCGAGATTAATATACTATTTATATCGTAAATTAAAATTATCTAGCAATAATAAATTAGTTGTCTATGTGCATAATCTTTCTTATGAATTTCATTTTATGTATAATTTATTCGATATTACTGATGTTTTTTGTATTGATAAACGTAAAGTCTTAAAATGTATTCTTGATGGTTTCATTGAAATGCGTTGTAGTTATTATTTATCAAACATGAATTTAGGTAAATTCATAGAAAATACAGCTAACACTATACACATAAAATCAAAAGGAGATTTAGATTATAATAAACTTTATCTTCCATCTTCTAAACTTACCGAAAAAGAACTAGGATATTGTTATAATGATGTTGTAGGATTGTTTGAATGCATACTAGAAAAACTTCAAGAATTTAATTTGAATCAAATTCCACTTACTTCTACTGGTTACGTACGTAGAGAGTGCCGAAAAAAGATGAATGAAAATTTAAATAATAGGAAAATTTTTGAAAAATTAGCATTAAATCAAGAACAATATGACTTATTAAGAGATTGTTTTCGAGGAGGTAACACAGCAAGTAATCGTTATCATACAAATGTAATTTTAGAAAATGTATCGTCATATGACATGACGAGCGCATATCCTTATGTTATGTTAAGTGAAAAATATCCTATGTCTAAATTTATGTATTATGAATTGGAAACTTTAAAAGAATTAGAGTATTATAACAAACGTTATTGTACGATTGGATATTATTATTTTACAAATATTAAATTGAAAAATAACATACCAATCCCTTACGTTCCTATTTCTAAATGTTTAAAAGTAGTGAAAGATGATAATTTAGTTGTATATAATGGTCGTGTAATTTCTTCAAGTGGGATTAAAATAGCATTGACAAATGTTGATTTTGAAATTATAAAAAATCAATATGACTTTGATAGTGATTTAAGAATTGAAAGTTTCTATTTTGCTAGAAAAGATTTTTTGCCGAAAGAATTAAGAGACACTATAGTAGAATATTATGAATTAAAAACACAATTAAAAGGAATCGAAGAAAAAACATACGAATATATGAAAAGTAAGAATAAATTAAATTCTTTATATGGTATGATAGTTACAAATATCCAACGAAAAGAAATAATATTTGATAGAGAAAAAGAAGATATTTTTTCTTATGGAGATAAAGGACTTCTAGACGATTATTACAACGGTAGGAATAATTTTTTATCATATCAATGGGGGGTGTACGTAACAGCGTACTGTAGAAGAAATTTACAACTTGCTATTGATGGTATTGGTTTAGACGTTGTTTATTGTGATACCGATAGTGTTAAATATTTAAATAATCATGATGATGTTTTTCATGAAATCAATAATAAAATGTTAAATTATTGTAAAGAACATGATATACTTAATTATGCACAAAGAAATAATAAAAAGTATTATCTAGGGATTTACGATTTTGAGGGAACATATCAAAAATTTAAGACATTAGGAGCTAAAAAATATGGTTTTTTAAAAAACGATAAATACGGTATAACCGTAAGTGGTCTATCGAAAATAAAAGGAGCGAAAGAGCTCGAAAAACATGGTCTTGACTTTTTCAAAAATGGAAGTGTATTTAATGACAGCGGTCGTACTGTTGTTAAATTTAATAACGATAATTTTCATTATTTAACAATAGGAAACGAGAAAATTATAAATGGTTCTAATGTAGTTATTCTAGATACCACATACACTCTAGGAATATCAAATACAATGCTTGATATTATTGATTTTGTGCAATAAAAGAAAGGAGAACTAAAATGGAAGAAATTGTTAATTTATTTGTTAATAACGGTGTAGCGGTAGCGTGTCTCGTGTATTTCATGTGGTACAACAATAATACGTTGAAAGAATTTTCAAATAAATTTGAAGAATTAAACACAAATTTATTAAAAATTATTGAAAACTTAAGTAAATAATGTTATACTAATAACAGTTAGTGAGGTGTAAATAATGATACTGTTAAAAGAAAAAGAACTTGTAGAAGTGTTACAATGTTCGAAAAGAACTGCATATAATAAATTAATAAATTATAATACATTTACAGTTGAAGACATTTTTTCAATTATGAATAATTACTCTGTAGATGGTAATACCGCTTTATCTATTATTTTATTCTCATCTAACGAATATCACAAACGAAAGAAAGAAAGAGGAATGAAAAATGAAAGAATTAAAACAAACAGTAAGTGAAAGTAATTTAGAAATGAAAGAAGCGTTTAAGGTCATGAAATCTAATGACTCTATTAGCGCTAAAGAATTTTTAGGTAACGTATTCAAAATTAAAGGATATGTTATCGTAGATACAGAATTAACTATTTTAGAAACTGGAGAAGTTGAAAAAGGAAAATCAATTTGTTTCTTAACTGAAACTGATGAAATTATCGGTTCTAACTCTAACTCATTATTAAAGACTTTTGAAGAAATTAAAGATACTTTCGGTGAAGAATATGTCTCACTAGACGTTAAAATCACAAAAGGTACTTCAAAAAACGGTAAAACGTTCTTATCTTTAGAATTAGCTTAATGAAAGAAATTGAATACGTAAAAGGGTTATACTTCCCTATATGGGAATATTTAAAAAAGTATAACTCTTTTTTTAATATTTGTATAGGCGGTCGTGGAACCGGTAAAACTTACGGTACTTTGAAAGGTTTAATCGAAGATAAGAAAAAATTTATTTATATGAGAATGAGTGAGTTAGAGCTTGAATACTCGAGTGGTAAGGATAGTCCTTTTAAAAGTATTAATAACGATTTAGGAACGAGCATTGAAATGGTTAAGAAAAATAAAAAATATAGTATCGTAGATAGGGATAGTGGTAATTTATTAGGCATCGGTTTGGATTTGTTAAAAGGAGCTAAAGCTAAAGGTAGCGACTATACCGATTTTGATTATATAGTTTTTGATGAATTTATTCCACTTCTTACAGTTAAAACTGCAACGTATAAGAAAAGTGGTGATTTACTTTTTCAATTTTTAGAAACTGTAAATAGAAACAGAGAAATAGAGGGTAGAGAGAGCGTGCGAATTATATTATTGTCAAATGCCGAAAGTCTCGACAGCCCTATTTTAAATTTTTGGGGGTTAAGCGATATAATTTATCAAATGATTAATAATAGTATCGAATTTGACTATTTGAGTGAACGAGATATTTCTATTTATCTTCCTAAAGACGTACCCATTTCATCAAAGAAAACTAAAACAAAATTATACAGTTCGTTACCGAATAACAACAAAGTAGTTGAAATGTCTTTAGCGAATAATTTCTATACTGAAAATTTTGCAAATGTAGGTAGACTACCTAATAATATTTTATTACCTATATTTTCAATAGAAAATTTATATTTTTATGATGTCAAAAATACAAATTTAGTATACTGTTGTAGAAGAAAACACAATAGAAATAATTTTGAATCCTATAAACAAGCTAAAGAAAAAATAGGAATTGAACTGCATGCTTTAAATATCAATGATATGATATTTTTTGAAAATTACGACGTTAAAAATAAATATAGAAATTTTGTTTAGTAGTGTTAAAATATACACTACTTTTTTTATTGAAAAAGTTATAGAATAATTTCGAGGGGTAGCTACAACCAAACCTTGACGGGTCAGCTATGAGATGGTAACTCCCATGCCCTCTTTTATTTTTAAAAATAAAATATATAGGAGTGATAAAATGACCGTTGAAGAATTAGAAACGAAAATAAAAGAAAAAGAAGAAGAAAACGAAAAATTAGAAAAATTAGTAGATGATTTAAAGATTGAAAAAGAAGCATTAGAGGAAACCATGAAAGAAAATAAGGATAGCATTAATAAATTAGAAAATGAAAATAGAGAAGTGAAAAAAGAAAATCAAAAACTACTTCTTAAGGTTTCATCTAATAAAGCAACTATTAAAAACGATGAAGAACTATTCAAAGGTTTTTCTAAATACGAAAGGGGATAATTTAATGGAAATTACACAAATTTATGAGCTAGTAAATTCAGTTACTTCTCAAGCATTAGGTTCTACTGGTTTAGTAGCTACTGATTTACAAGGCTTAATTGCTTTAGGAGATACAATTTTATCTTCTAACACAAACACAGAGCCATGGTTAAATACATTATGTCAAAGAATTGGTAAAACTATTTTATCATATCGAAAATACGAAAGTCCTTATGCACAATTAGTGTTAAGTGATTTCGAATACGGTCAAATAATTCAAAAAATTAAAGTACACATGCCGAGTGCGGAAAACGACCCAAGTTATGGACTCGAAGATGGAAAAAGTGTTGATATGTTCACTGTCAATAAACCAGAAGTTGCACAAAAAATATTTACAACTGAAACACCTTACATGTTTAGAGTTACTATTCAACAAGAATATCTTAAAGAGGCATTTTTAAGTGAATCAGGTATGGCTAGTTTTATTTCTTCAATTTTCGGAGAAGTTGAAAACGCTATTGAGTTAGCTGTTGAACGATTAGGGCAAAGCGTTATTTGTAATATGTTTGCTGAAGTGAAAGATACTCCAGCGAGAGCAATCAATTTATTAAAAGAATATAACACCGAAAGAGGTACAACTTTAACAGCAGCTAACTGTCAACATGATAAAGACTTTATGGCATTTGCTTTAACAAGAATCAAATATTATAGCGATATGATGACTTCTCTAACTAAACGTTACAATGACGGTTCAACCGAAAGACATACACCTAAAAGCTTACAAAGATTGTATATGTTAAATGACTTTATCAATCGTACTGAAGGTACTGTCATGTATCAAGCGTATCAAGACGAGTTTTTAAAATTAAAAGGATTTAGAAAGGTAAACTTTTGGCAATCTATCGAAAATGAAAACAGTATTGATATTAAGCGAGCTAGTGATGGTGCTGTTGTAAAAATGAGTGGTATCATTGGTTGTATCTTTGATAGAGATGCTTTGGGACTTTACAAAATGTCAAGAAATGTTACTACAAGTCCTCTAAATGCTAGTGGTCTTTACTATAACACTTTCTATCATTTGAAAGAGTTGTATTTTAATGATTTAAGCGAAAACTTTGTATTTTTCTATATTGCTGATGCTGCAAAAAATGATGCAGAAAAATAGGTTAGAAAAATGGAAATTACTTTATACAATTTCAGTAAAAGAAGTAACTCTACCAAACAACCAAGTGCAGGCACGAAAAAACACATAGCTTTGAAAAGTGAATGTAGTATTTATAACCCTATATTCACTTTTTCAACTAATGATATAGATTTTAATTATATCAAAGCATTCAGTAATAAATACTATTATGTAACTGACATCAAACATACTCCACAGAATTATATTGAAGTTACTTGTGAAATGGATATTTTGGCAACTTACAAATATAACATACTAGACAGTTACGCTTATGTGTTGTATGCTAGTAAATACTACAACACTAGTATAGTAGATACACGACTTTCAAGTAATAAGGATGTAGTGATAAATTCAACAAATGCTAGTCTATCTTTCATTGCGAAAGCTCAAAAAATGCATGTTGTTTCCTACATTGGAAACAACGGAGCTAGTTATGTTGCTTTAGACGATAGTGCGTTAAATAGATTATGTAATGCTATTCAATCAAATGAATTTGCCGAATTATTCAACAATCCTCAAAACGCGTTGGCTAAAGTTTTAACTAACACTAGCGCTTGTATAACTTCTTGTCTTTATAACCCTTGTACGATTACAGGTGCGGTTAAAGAGATTATATTAGCCGGTGGTTATCAAACTGGTGTCACTGGTTACGCTGTAAATAGAGATAGTGATATGGAAATAGATATTGCAATACCTTGGAATTTTACTGATTTTCGGCAAAGAAGTCAATTTACAACTTTGTTATTATATCTTCCTGGGTACGGTTATCAAAGTTTAAACGCTGATAATTATTGTGGTAAAACTTCAATACATTTAAGAGCTAACTTAGACAGTGTGGTTGGTGAAATTACTTATTTAATAGACCATAAAGTAAAGTGTAGTGCTACAATTTCAAGTAATGAACAAATTTCTACTACTACTAACGGTAAAGGTAGTATAATTGCAACAGCAAGCACTGCTTTAGGGGCAATTACTAACGGTATCAACCCTAGTTCAATCTTTAATAGTATTATTTCTTCTTTACAAACGGATGCAGGTAGTGTCGGCTCAAATGGAGGGTTGACTTCATTTAACGCTAAACATAACATTACATTATACTGCATTTCTCATAACACAAATGTTGATCCATCCAATTTAACAAATAACTACGGTAGACCGTTAAACGAGGTCATTTATTTAAACGCTCTTCTTGGTGGTTATGTTGAATGTGCAAATGCTAGTGTTAGTGCTAACACTTCACAAGAAAACATTGACAAAATTAATTCTTTTTTGAATGGGGGTATATATCTTGAGTAAAAATAAAAGTAATTTAACTAAAGATAGGTTCATGGATGATTTTCCTAAAAAAGTTGAGGGATTGAATAATTTAAGTTATTTATATTACCGTCAAGTTCTTTTAACGAAGTTATATAGCGTTATTCGACCTATTAACTTTCCGCAAGAATGGGATGTTGACTACTTCTATAATGCGTTATTTAATCAAGGTTATATTTGTGTTACTGATACAAAAAGCGGTGTTTTACCGCTAGAGTGTGGGGTAGGTGGCATTAATGTATTCAATAAACCTACCAAATGTTTCATTGCAAACCCTATTTTAGGTAGTTTTGATAGAACAATTAATGATGACTGTGTTCTTGTTTATTTTTGGAATATTTTCGGTCAATATAGCAATGTAAATAGCATTATTACTCGTTACGCTAGTATACTAGCGAGTATTGACGGGTCTATCAATGTAACTATAATGAATTCAAGAGTAGCTCATGTTTTTGAAGTTGAAAGTGAGGGCCAAAAGCGAACACTTGAAAAAATTTATGATGATGTCTCAAACGGTAAACCAGTTATCGTTACGAAAAAAGGTCAAAATAATATGTTTGATAAAGATGGTTTACGAAGAGATTTCTTGAATGTTAAAAATACTTTCATTGGTAATGAATTAGTAGACTTGAAAAACTCTATTATGAATGAGTTTCTTACTGAAATAGGCATCAAGAATGCAAATACCGATAAAAGAGAACGGTTAAATGGGGATGAAGTTAACGCTAACAATCAAGAAACTAAAGCGCTAGTTACTGTATGGATTGATACGTTAAATAAATGTTGTGAATTAGTTAATGAAATGTTTAATTTAGATATTGGGTTTGAACTTAATAAAGATTTAACTACTTTTAAAAATTTAGATAGTGGGGTGGAATAGAAATGCAATTTAGCTTCGCGAGTATATGTGAATTGTATGGTATTGATGAAATCTTTAAAGACATCATCATTCCATCTTCTTATGATAAAGAAATTTTAATTAATACTATTTTAAGTGAATGTATGATGTATCAACCTTTATACGTTGAATTACCTATTTTTAATCAAATGATAGTCAATTTTTTTAAATTGAATTATGTAAACTTTGAAAAGTTGTCATATTTATACGATTTAGAATACATTAAAGATTATAACCCTATTTGGAATAAAGACGGTTCATATATTGAAAAAGAAGAATATAAAAAAGATAACACTTTCAATAGTAATATCAATGAAAATAGTAATCAAAATAACATTAATCAAGTAAGTGCTTACGATAGCGGAGACTTTCAAAATAACAACAAAGATAGTTTAACAAGTACTGATAACACTTCAAAGAATGATACGGGTAAAGAAAGTTTTACCCACAAAATCGAAAGAGATGAAAAAGGTAACATTGGAGTTACTACTACTATGCAAATGATAAAAGAAGAAATGAACGTGCATAGAGATAGTAGTTACAATAAATATGAAATTATAGCTAAAAAATTTTATGATGAATTTTTTATTCACTATTAAAAAAGGAGTGATAATATGGGTTATTATGATTTCCCTCATACAAGAAATTATGATCAAGATTTAGGTTTTCTAATTAAAAAATATAATAATTTGATTGAAGTATTAGAAAAAATAGAAGATATTGAAAAAGCTATTTTAAAAGAAATTAATAACATAGTAACTAAAATGTTGAATGATGGCGATATAAAATTAGATTTAAAATATATAGAAGAAACTAAAACATTAAATTTTGTTTTTGGTACTGTAGGTCCTAAAAAGAAAAGAGGAATGAGAAGATGAAAAAACTATTTGATAATATCAATGACGAATACTATGTATGCGATAGTGATGCTCGTAGTGATATTCAAAATTTAACTACACAAGTAAATACTATTTCTAAATATATCTATAATTTAAATGATGGATATAGATATTTGGTTGTTAGTAAAGTAGTCGGCTCAAAATTCAACACTATTAAAAGTGCTATTGATTATGCAATAAATAATTTAAAAGTAAGCAACAGTAATAAAGTTACTATTTTAATTACTAGTGGAGTGTACAATGAAAAAATTGTGTTGAATGATGTTCACGGTTTGTCTTTCTATGGTATAGATAAAAATTCTTGTATTATCTCATTTGCGGGGACATATCCGGATTGTGTTGTTCACGTGCAAGGAGACTACTATTTTAGAAATTTAACATTAAAAAATACTAATAACAACACATATATAGTACATCAAGACCCAAGCGATACTTCGGTAACGGGCACAGTAACATTCGAGGATTGTATTTTTGATGGCGGGGCAAATGGTATTGGATATGGAAGTGGTGCTAACACAGTTTTAAAAGTTATTAATTGTTTTTTTCTACGACAAACAGAGTACTGTGTTTATGCACATAACTCGCCATACGCTAGATCAAATCAATATTTATTCTTGATTGGTAATTTATTTGTTAATTTAAAATGTTTATTGCTTGATGATGCAGGGAACACCTACGGACAAAGTAAAACTAGTCAATTACAACTATATTTTAAAAATAATGTATGTCAATATTATTCATACGGTTCAGTTCTTTTTAGAAAAAATACAAATGACAGTAGTCAAAATAAACCATATATTGAAAGTGACAATATGCGTTTAGGTCTTTCATGTAGTGGTAATGATAACATCCCCTCAATGAATTCAAATATAAATAATGCAACTAGTGGTATTTTAAAATATAATTTATATATTTATATACCGCCTGCAGGAGCTGATAACTATTCTCATGTGTCAGTTACTGTACCTGTATATGCTAATGCATATAACATAAAGATAAATTCTTTAACTCTTCCGGGACTAGGACAGTTTAATAGCGAAGTAGGACTTGAAAATAAAGGAATTAACTCTGTCAATTTCTTATTTAATAATAACGCAAGTATTATAGGAAAAGTTTGTGTCTTGAATTTTACTATGACAATTGGCGGTTAAAAGAAAAAGGATAGATTATCTATCCTTTTATTCTAATAAAATAACTTCCGTATTATATAGTGAAAAATAACAATCAATAACAGTTAAGTGTAATAAGTGTAATGGAATAAGTGAGATAGCTAAATATTTAGTAATGTAGTCTTTTCTAATCTGTAATATTCTACTACCGTTATATTTAATAGTTAAAGATTCACTATCACTTGTATAAAATTCGTTAATAAGGTACTCTAAATCATGACTTTTACATTTTCTTTCTATTTCTTTATAATTCATTTTATTAAATCTCCTTAATTATTATATAAATAAAATATAACACAATCAATAACATGATAATGTTACTAGCTATTACTTCTAACAATATACCACCTCACTTTCTTTACAAGTACATTATAGCATATGTAAACTTATAGTCAACCATCAAAATAAAATTGCCAGATACAGTT
>ERZ860148.1676-NODE-1676-length-11614-cov-6.228307_pt1 | contig 11614 bp, 12 predicted proteins | sample MGYA00509981_ERZ860148 | MGnify/ENA primary metagenome ERZ860148 (study PRJEB30046, sample SAMN00715199) | human gut metagenome | study: EMG produced TPA metagenomics assembly of the A metagenome-wide association study of gut microbiota in type 2...
CGCCAGAAATCTGCAAGCAGCTTTCTGGCTCTCTTGCGCTCATTACATCATAATTTTTTCCTATAATACATATATGAGTAAATTGCTGGAAGAATACAAGGAATAACAGCTGCTGCAATGATTATCCATATATTTTTAAGTGGTGATGTAATTATTAGTACTATCCCTCCGATTACCATACATTTTCCGCCAAATCTATGCGTATTGAACCAGTTATCTGCATCGTTTAATGCCCATGAAACACGAAAACCTATCGTATAGTTCTGCTTAATCTTAGGTATAAAATTACCTAATATAATATATAAGACTCCAATAAGAAGTGAACTAAAAAATCCCATATCCAACTGATATCCAAGATTATATCCATAGACAGCAGTACAGACAGCAATAGATGTTAATGGACATATCCACATAACTATTGAACGCATTTTGCCATTAATATTTTTTGCCTTTGGATCTATAGAGGCTGCTATTATGCATATCAGGTGTACAGCTAATAATATAGCTGGAAGTCCAACAACTGCAAAGCCCTTAGATGAATAACCATCCGGCTGGTTATTAGCTCCCCAATGTGTTACGACCGTATCTGGTAACTGATTCCATAACAATAATCCCATAATAATGGGAAGAAGTATTATTCCTAATGTAATTAACAGCATTTTTTTATTTTCTTTAATCATATTATTTTTCTCCTTTAAATTCACTAATCCATAACATAAGCTCTTCAAGAACAGATGCATTAAGCTCATAATAAATAAACTTTCCTTCACGTTCGTCCCGAATTAGATCAGCCTCCTTTAATACCGATAAATGCCTTGAAATAGCCGCACCAGATACTGAAAAATGATCACTAATCTCTCCTGCCGATAAGCGCGAATGTTTAAGAAGCTTAAGTATCTCACGCCTTGTAGGATCTGCAAGTGCCTGAAGTGTATTCTGTAATGCCAAATTAACACCTCCCTGCTTGATATTTAATATCAACATTTAACATTTAACTTAAATGTTAAATGTATTGTAACACAACCTATAAATATGTCAAGTAAAAAAAGCCAGACCAAAAAACGGTCTGACTGCTGCTATGTATTCATAGCTTCCTTAATTTCAAACACCTTGTCAACCTCTTTCCACCCCTCACATCTTATAAATCTGTCATCAGGAAGTTCTTCACGTATATTCCATGGCCGGTTAAATACTGCAATCCTGCAGCCTTCAAAGTGCGAAACATGCCAAAAAGCAGCCGGCGAATCCTCCACTGCAAAGTCAAAAGACATTTCATATAGCTGCTCTAATGTCAGATTATAAACATAATCCTGCTTACAATTTTCACGCCCATATTTATCCACACAATATAAAGGCACTCTTTCAAGCTTGTGTTCATCAAGCCAGTGCCTTGATGGTTCATATGAATTAAATGGTCTTCCAGTAATAATAAAAACCTCATGTCCCATATCAACCCACTTATTAATCGTCTCTGATGCTCCTGGCGTTTCCTCATAATTCAGAAGATTATCCGGAAAATGTCCTGCTTTCATCAATTCTTCATACTGACTATCCGTTAAATCAAAGGTTTTCTTAAGATTGAAAAACTGCACCTCTCTATATGGCACATCTATGCCAAACATTTGCTTTGCAATTTTTGTGAAAGCAAGTGCAGTTTCACATAATACATCATCAAAATCTATATATATTCTCATCTATTATTTACTCCTGTTGTAGATATGAGCAAGCTCATTTGGGTTTAGACCTCTTGACCCTGATATCATTATATTACTATATTTTAAAAAATCCCTCAAGCAGACATAGTTGTTCTTTCTACTATCTGCTTAAGGGAAATATTAACTGGTATAACATATGTAAAATCTGTTTTTATTATGAACGGTGATGAAGCTCCTGTACAGTCCTGCTTATCTCTTCCCTGACCTTTTCATCCTCCTTAGGAATCTTGTTCAGCTTTTCAAGAAGATCTGCAGTGTTATGCTCACAACCGACTTTTCTTAATGACTCACATGCTGCAAACACAACATCCTCATCATTATCATCAACCAGCCTTAACAAAAGATCAACACTACTGTTATTATCATTAGCTCCTAGTTCCTTTGCAAGTGCAAGCTTTTCTTCCTTTGTGCCATGTACATAATCTGCCAGCACATAAAAATCATTTTTCTTTACAAGATGCTCTATCTTTTCACTAACTGTCTTTTTCTTAAATAACATATTCATTTCCTCGCTTTCATGCTAAAGGTTAAAAACCGCATACCCAAAAAACGATATGTAATAATCAGCCTCTTTCTTATAACTTATTATATTATCGCGTTTAAGATATGTAAAATGTATATTTTATATAACGCTTATATAATATTTACATATACATTTTTTATGGTTATACTAGATCTTGAATAAAGAATTGCATAAATTACAGAACAATGGAGCAATCCTAAATCATGAAAGGACAATAATGCAATGACACTTGACTATTACAGAATATTTTATTATGTGGCCAGATATAAAAGCTTTTCAAAGGCTGCCCAGATTCTTGGCAACAACCAGCCTAATATAACAAGATATATCAATCTCCTTGAACATGAACTTGGATGCAGCTTATGTGTACGAACTCACAAAGGAATATCACTGACTCCTGAAGGCCAATTATTATACGAACACGTTGAAGCTGCCATGTATCAGCTAAAGAATGCACAGGATGCCCTTAAGAAAAAACAGAGCCTTGAAAGCGGAACTATAACTATCGGAGTTAGTGACACTGCACTCAGACTTTATCTCTCAGATAGACTGGAAAATTTTCTTTCTCTATATCCTAATGTAAGGATTAAACTCACTAACAATTTCACCTCTCAGGCCATAACCGCTCTTGAAAATGGATTTGTTGACTTCTGCATTATCACTACACCATTTTCAATAGACAAAACATTTACGCAGAATACTTTATACTCATTTGAGGAAATATTAATAGGTGGGAAAAAATATGCCAACCTTTCAGAGAATATACTTGACATTAATGATTTAAGTTCTTATCCTTATATATCATTAAACGAAGCCTCTGGTTCATATTCACTATATTCAGAATATTTTTATAATAATCATCTGCAATTTGAACCTGAGATGCTTGTATATTCAACTGACCAGATTATCCCTCTTATCCGTGCCAATCTGGGACTTGCCTTCTATCCAAAAGAGCTTGCTGCTGATGAGCTTAACAAAGGAAACATCTATAACATAAAGCTAAATGAACCTGTACCACAAAGGCAGGTGTGCCTTATACAGAACCCTAAAAGAATTCAGAGCATTGCTGTAAAACGCTTTATAGATATATTGCTGCAGTAAGGCAGTGTTTTTATAATCCCATGGGTTATATTACTTGCAGTTACAATCCATGGGAAGCCTTCTGATAGTCTATAAGCTTTTCATACATCTGCTTTATATATCCATCCTCTTTAGAATTCACAAACACTGTTTTATTGCTGCTTTTTATCATAAGCACCGGAGAATAGCCATCCCATATAAAAAGCATACATTTACCATATGTCCTGCCCTTATAATTACCTATATCATATTCGTTAGTAGAGCCTCCATTAGTTCTTGTAAAGTTATCCTTAGGCATCTCATTAAAAAGCTGCACTTCCTGTATTTCGTTTATATTTATACTACATTTATAACCTCCTCCTGCTGCCATAAATGTATCATCTGCTATATAAACATTCATCTTTACATGTATAAATGGAACAAGTACCGCCACAGTAAATATGCATGAAGCTGTTATAACAACAGTAAGTATTCCTACAAGAATCTGTGCGCCTCTGTTCGCATAGTTAAATGCATAATTCATGTCATACATTCTGTTCTTTATAAGCATATGTCTATCATTAGGATTGTAATAAAATCCATACTTCCAGTATTCATCATCATCTACATACAACGGTGTATCATCGGCTGCCAGTACCTCTGTTCTTTTTCTTCCTGCCACAACGAAAAACACTATCATAATTATACTTCCAGTAAAATTAACGATTGAATATACAATAATATCAGCTCCATACAAAATACCATGCAGCATATACTCTGTGGCAATATAACTAAATGCTATCGTATTAAACAGGCTCATCACTATAAGTCCAAGTGATACATATCTTTTATATATCTGGTTCATTGTTATATTAACATCGGAATTCTCACTATATACTGTGCGTTCTCTGGAATTAACATATATATTAAATATATACAATATAACCGCTACTACAATTGATACTATAAAATATATATTCATATCTCTGAATAACATATCTGAATGTCTCACAAGAACAACTGGTATATATATAACTGCTGTCAGTACTATAAGCATCCAGTGATACTTCATACTAACAGAGGTCTTTCCATTAGAAGCTGAGAGCCTTGTATCAATATATACTTTTTTCTGTTCCTCAATAAGCCAGCCATTTTTCATCTTAAGCTCATACATTTTCCTATGCCCGGCTATGACAATAAGCTGTATTCCTACGGTATATACGAATATCCACAATATGTATATGAATATCGATATAATCATATTCACAACACATATACCACATATTACAATCGATAATACGATATTAATATTGTTAAATACATTAAACTGCTTTTTTGTCCTGCTCATCAAAGAAGTCACTTCTGCATCTTCTTTCTTCTCTGCTGGTATATGGACACCCAGATACATACCAGCCTTATATTCAAAGCTTGACACCATCGTTAATCTCATAATCATTATTATAAATAAATTGGTTACAAAAAACATAACTGCCATAAATATTTCCATATATGCTCCAATCCGCAGCGAAGGAGGATGTTAACCTTTATAGCCGCTGCTTTTTCTTTTACACTCATTATATTATAATTTACTCAGTTATAACTTGCTTCTCTTCTACACACTTCATCTTAGAATATATCTTGTCACACATATTAAGAAAATCTTTTTTATCCATACCTGTTATACTTGCTTCTGCTGACAATAGCTCAAGTTCTGCTTCCAACTTTTCCCGGAACACAATATCCATATCAATATTCTTAGCAACAACAGCACCATGTCTTCTGTCTATATTTATATAGCCTTCTGTCTTTAATATCTGATATGTCTTATTGACTGTCATTGTATTAACGCCTGCATCTTCTGCTAACTGCCTTACTGTTGGAAGACTTTCACCAGGCTTTAACTCACCATGTCCTATTCCCATAACTATCTGGTTACGCAGCTGGACATATATTGGAATACTGCTGTTCATATCTAATTCGATAATCATAGTATCACATCCTCTTTAAAATGCATTTTTGTATCATTTGTATTATTCATATATAACACAAATGATATAATTGTCAATAAATTATCACATTTATGTTTTCCAAATCCTGCTCATTTACTCCTGCCTATCCATCCGTCAATCGCACAAAAAGAAAGGTAAGTGTCTGCTTAGCAGCCGCCTACCTTTCTTTTGCATTCATTACTACTTATTTTACTTATCTTCCAGCCAGCTTATCTATAATATTTCTGGCTACATATACACCACTAGCTGAAGCATGTGAAAGTGAATGTGTTACACCACTTCCATCACCAATTATATATAATCCCTTGTATTTAGTTTCAAGATTATTATCAATCTCAACTTCCATATTATAGAACTTGACTTCCACACCATAAAGAAGTGTATCATCATTGGCAGTACCAGGTGCTATCTTATCAAGTGCGTATATCATCTCTATGATACCATCAAGAATACGTTTAGGAAGCACCAGGCTTAAGTCACCAGGTGTTGCCGCAAGAGTTGGCTTTACAAGTCCTTCCTCTATTCTCTTTTCAGTACTTCTTCTTCCTCTCATAAGGTCGCCGAATCTCTGCACAATAACTCCGCCACCAAGCATGTTAGAAAGCCTTGCAATACTTTCGCCATATCCGTTACTATCCTTGAAAGGCTCTGAAAAATGCTTTGCAACAAGAAGTGCAAAGTTGGTATTCTCTGTCTGCTTCTCAGCTCCCTCATAGCTATGTCCGTTTACAGTTACTATTCCATTTGTGTTCTCATTAACAACGATTCCATTAGGATTCATACAGAAGGTACGGACAAGATCCTCGAACTTTTCTGTTCTGTATACAATCTTGCTTTCATATAACTCATCTGTAAGATGGGCAAATATAACTGCTGGAAGTTCAACACGTACACCAATATCTACACGATTGGACTTTGTTGGAATATCTAAAGCTTTACAGACATTTTCTATCCACTTGCTGCCGCTTCGTCCCACTGAAACGATACACTTGTCACAGTCCATATGCTCATCCTTATAGAATATCCTGTATCCTCCATCTATAACCTCAATATCACTTACAGGCGTGTTAAAGTAAAAGTCAATATGGTCTTTCATTTCATCATACATGTTTTTAAGAACAATATAATTAATATCAGTTCCCAGATGCCTTACAGAAGCATCAAGAAGCTTTAGCTTATTCTGCATACATAGTGTTTTAAACTTGGTTCCAGCAGTTGAATACATGTGTGTTTCTTCACCACCATGTGAGGTATTGATTGTATCAACATACTTCATAAGTTCAATAGCCTCGTCTCTTCCGATATACTCGTAAAGCGTTCCACCAAAATCATTCGTAATATTATATTTTCCATCGGAAAATGCTCCTGCTCCTCCAAAACCATTCATAATAGCACATGTTGGACACTTAATACACGATTTAATCTTCTTGCCATCTATAGGACACTTTCTTTTCTCTAAAGTATTTCCCTCCTCAAACACAGCCACCTTAAGCTTTGGTGACTTTTTCATAAGCTCATATGCTGAGAATATCCCACCTGGACCTGCTCCTATTATTATTACATCATATTTATCACTCATGCCATACCTCTTTTCCACATAACTAAACTTTACAATATTAGCTGCAATCAATCTTTTTGCTCCTGCTTTTTTATAGCATCATTAAGATTATTTTCTATCTTTTCAAGTGTAACACACATGCTTTTAAGCTCTTCCTCTGATATATTCTTACAGAATACATCTTGTGCCATATTGAATAAATCCGACACCTTATCTGCCTTTATTTCTCCCTCCTTAGTAAGCTTTATCACCCATGAGCGCCGGCACTCTGGATTACTCTCTCTTATTATAAGCCCCATCTTCTCCAGCCTGTCAAGTGTTCTTGACATAGTAGTTACATCTATCAGGCAGACATCTGACAGCTCTCTTTGTGTCATCTGTCCACCTTTTTTTAATTCATATAATATTCTTGGCTGTCCCTGTCCTACTGTTAATCCCATATCTATAAAATAAGGTCTTAAAAGTCTTCTTCTTAGCATTTCCACATCAAAAAGATAATGCCTGACCTCTCCATATTTCATACTACGCCTCATTTCTTTGCATATTTTTACACATATCAGTTAAATACTACTAATAATCATCAGATTATAACAATCTGAAATCTTTAACTAAGCTCAAACTGTCCTGTATACAGCTGATAATATCTGCCTTTTTGTTCAAGCAGCTCATCATGACTTCCTCTTTCTATAATCTGTCCTTTTTCAAGCACCATTATAGCCTTTGAGTTTCTGACCGTAGATAATCTGTGTGCTATTACAAATACCGTTCTTCCCTCCATGATAGCATCCATGCCTTTTTCTATCAACCCTTCAGTTCTAGTATCCACTGAGCTTGTAGCCTCGTCAAGTATAAGCACCGGTGCCTTTGCTATCGCTGCCCTTGCTATGGCAAGAAGCTGCCTCTGTCCCTGTGATAAGTTGCTTCCATCGGAATAAAGCATGGTATTATATCCATTTGGAAGACGTCTTATGAATGAATCTGCATTGGCTATTAAAGCTGCATTTCTAACCTCTTCATCAGTTGCATCCAGTTTTCCATACCTTATATTATCAGCTATTGTTCCTGTAAACAAATGTGTATCCTGAATAACCATGGCAAGTGATTTTCTTAAGTCATCCTTCTTAATATCCTTTATGTCTATGCCATCATAAGTTATTGTGCCTGACTGTATATCATAGAATCTGTTTATAAGGTTAATGATCGTTGTCTTTCCAGCACCAGTCGAACCAACAAATGCTATTTTCTGGCCTGGCTTCGCATAAAGAGTGACGTCATTTAATATAGTTTTTCCTGGAACGTATCCAAACACAACATTTTTAAATCTTACGTCACCACGCAGCTCAACCAGACAAGCATCTGAATTCCAGTAAGTATTAAGCTCTGCTGGCACCTTCCATGCAAATACACCCGTATACCCACTACATTCTGTAAGACTTCCATCAGCATTCTTAACTGCGTTACAAAGTGTTACGCTTCCTTCATCAATCTCTGGTTTTTCATCCATCATATCAAATATACGTTCTGCACCTGAAAGTGCTGATAACAGAAAATTGACCTGCTGGGTAAACTGATTAAGCGGCATGGCACTCTGACGTACATATATAAGATATGATGACAGACTTCCAAGATCCATAAGTCCTTTAAGCGTAAATAAACCACCCACACATGCTGATATCGCATAATTAAGATATGACAGGCTTACAATAGTTGGAATCATCATTCCTGCAAAAGCAAGTGCATTAGTAGACTCTTTCCTGAAACTTTCATTCATCTCACAAAACTTCTCAAAATTCTTTTGTTCATGGTTGAACACCTTTTCAACCTTCTGTCCTGCCATCATCTCCTGTACAAAGCCATTAATCTTACCAAGCTCCTCCTGCTGCCTGTTAAAATATTTCTTGCTATGTTTACTGTTAAACTTAATAAAGAAAAACATGATAACAAGAAACACAATAACTATAACTAATAATCTTACACTTAAAACCATCATCATGATAAGAGTGCCAAAAAGCATTATAAAGCTCTGGATTATCATAGCGAAACTATTATTCATAGCTTCTTGTACAGTATCCACATCATTGGTAAATCTGCTCATAAGCTCACCATGTGTATGAGCGTCAAAATATTTTAAAGGAAGCTTCTGTACATGTGCAAAAAGATCATTTCTTATATCCTGTATAACCTTCTGTGATACCTTTACCATAATGCGGTTATAGCCAAATGTACACAAAGCCCCGCAGGCATACATAACACCCATGGCAATAACTGCCTTAAGAAGTCCTTCCATGTCTCCCGGTACTATAAAATGATTTACAACTGGTTTTACAAGATATGTGCCTGCCACATTCGCTCCTGCACTTATCAGCACAAGCAGTGCAACAAGCATAAACATCCATTTATAATGACCAAGGTAAACAAGCAGATGCTTTATAGCTTTCTTAGTATCCTTAGGTCGTTTATATCCAACATACTTTGCCATTATAAATCTGCTCCTTCCTTTTGTGATTCATATATTTCCTGATATATCTTATTGGTTCTTAATAATTCCTCGTGTGTTCCTATTGCATTTACACAACCCTTATCGAGTATAATTATCTGATCTGCATGCTTAACAGAAGATATCCTCTGTGCAATAACAAGCTTAGTCATATCAGGAAGCTTCTTTGCAAGTTCTTCCCTTATCCGGCCTTCGGTTGCTGTATCCACAGCACTTGTGGAATCATCCAGTATGAGTACCTTCGGTTTCTTTAATATAGCCCTTGCAATACATATACGCTGCTTCTGTCCACCAGAAACATTGACACCTCCTTGTCCCATCTCTGACTCATAGCCTGCCGGAAGCCTGTCTAAGAATTCATCTACACAGGCTATATGACAAGCTTCATCTATCTCTTCCTTCGTTGCATTTTCATTACCCCAGCGAAGGTTTGATATCAGAGAACCAGAAAACAAGGTATTCTTCTGCAAAACAACAGCAACAGCATCACGCAGATGTTTTACCGGATAATTCTTAACATCCACTCCATCTATACGCACCGTTCCCTTAGTGGCATCATATAGTCTTGGAATAAGCTGTACAAGAGTAGTCTTTGAAGAACCTGTCTGTCCTATGATACCTACTGTCTGTCCTGGCTTTATATGAAATGAAACATCTGAAAGTACGTATTCCTTTGCTTCATTTTTATACTTAAACCACACATGGTCAAACTCTATTTCACCATGCTTTACACTTATATCCTGCGAGTTTTCATCAGTAATGTCGATTTTTTCGTCAAGTACCTCGACTATTCTTGTTGCTGATGCTAAAGAACGTGTCATCATAAGGAATACATTTGACATCATCATAAGTGAATTAAGAATAAGCAGAACATAGCTTAAAAAGCTTGTCAGTTCTCCAATCTTAAGCTGTCCGTTATTAATAAGATGTCCACCAACAAAGAGAATCGCAATAATAGTTCCATACATAACGAACTGCATAGCTGGCATGTTAAGTACTGCTATTCCAAATGCCTTTTCAGATTCTGACTTAAGCTTAGCATTAACATCCTTAAACTTATCTACCTCATACTCTCCTCTGACATATGACTTTACAACCCTTACCGCTGTAAGATTCTCCTGTATACTACGATTAACAAGATCTATAGCATTCTGCATCTTTGCGTACAATGGTCTTACATTCATAATAATTATGATAAGCAAGACCGCAAGTATAGGAAGTGCCACAAAGAATACAAGGGCTAGTGTTCCGTTAATAGTAAATGCTATTGATGATGCAAATATAAGCATAACAGGGCTTCTTCCAAAAGGCCTCATACCAGTTGAAACTGAATTCTGGATATTGGTAACATCACTTGTAAGACGTGTAACAAGCGACGATACCCTGAAATGATCTATATTAGAAAATGAATAAGACTGAAGCTTTTCATATTCTGCCTTTCTTATATTCGCGCCAAGTCCCTGTCCGGCAAGTGCCTGGAATCTGGCGCTCCCTATTCCAAGCACAAGTGCTATAAGCGCACATAAAGCCATCTCAAATCCTTTGACATATATATAATGAGTATCGCCATTGGCCACACCATTATCTATAAGGTCAGCCATGATCATAGGCACCAGAAGTTCAAGCATAGCCTCAACAGCTATACATATAAGTGCCAGATAAGCATATTTTTTATATTGCTTCATATAAGAAAAAATTCTTCTTAGCATTATTAGTCGTACCTCCGATTGTTGTATATGCAACTATTGTAACATCAATTATTGCAATGTCAAGTTTACGATATCTGATTTGTTATATTAGGTTTGCAGCATCAGGTTTGTGATATCAATTTTTAAAATATCAAGTTGTAATATATTATTGACATCTGCATATAAAAATGATAAGGTATAGCCATAATGATTGTTAATTATTTATCAATCTTATTTTATTAGCATAGTTACATCTTGTAATGCTATACAATATACATTTTATTGTCATATGATTACTCATAAGATGTATATAATTATCTAAGAAAAGGGGAACTAATCATGAACAAAGAAAAAGCTTTAGTTGTCGATAACATTCAGTCTCTTGAAGCGCTTATAAGCTCTGTAAAAGAGGCACAGCGCATCTTTTCGACATATTCACAGGAACAGGTTGACAAGATATTCACCGCTGCCGCCCTCGCTGCTAATAAGGCAAGAATACCTCTTGCCAAGATGGCTGTTAAAGAAAAATCTCCGCTTGAACCTATCTGTGCGTAATTTCCGCTTG
>ERZ860148.1684-NODE-1684-length-11529-cov-4.657835_pt1 | contig 11529 bp, 6 predicted proteins | sample MGYA00509981_ERZ860148 | MGnify/ENA primary metagenome ERZ860148 (study PRJEB30046, sample SAMN00715199) | human gut metagenome | study: EMG produced TPA metagenomics assembly of the A metagenome-wide association study of gut microbiota in type 2...
CGCCGTGACGGCCGCGCTTTGTGCGCAGGTCGCGCATGCCCGCGCGCCTGAAACGGAGTGGCTCAACATAGCCAGCGCCGACGTGCGCACACCGCCGCAAACCGACTCCCACACAACCACCCCTAGATCGGTTGCGCAAAACAATTCGCAACCCGCCTACCTGGATCAATGGACGGGTACTCTGGCCGATCCCGGCACGAAACCCGACGACGCGCCGGCTATCGGCTACGCCTACACGATTGAAGGCTCTCCCGAGACAGAAATTACGCTGTCGGGCGACGCTGAACTGCGTCGCGCCGGTACCGTCATCAAAGGCGAAACTATCGTCTACACGCAGCAAACCGGTGAAGTGCAGATCAAAGGCGACGCCCAGGTCTCTCGCGCGGGTGTTCAACTCAACGCGCCTGAGGCAACGTATCAGCTTGATGACAGCACCGGCGGAGCCGAAAACGTCGACTACGAATACAAACCGCGCGGATTGCGAGGCAAAGCGCGCTGTATGCGTTTTGCTTCGGCCGACGTGACCGAACTCAAGGACGTACTGCTCACGAGTTGCGAGGGCGACAATCCTGCCTGGTGGGTGGAAATGGACGAAATGACGCTCGATGAATACGAGCAGTCGGGCACCGGCACGGGCGCCGTACTTAAACTCGGTGGCATGCCTGTTTTGGGTTCTCCCTGGTTTACATTTCCCTTGTCGGCTGAACGCAAGTCCGGTTTCCTCTCGCCGGTGCTCGGCATGAGTTCGGCACGCGGTCTTGATATTTCGGTGCCGTATTACTTCAATATCGCACCCAATTACGATTACACGCTCACGCCACAGATCATCACCAAACGCGGCGTGATGATCGGCAATGAATTCCGTTTCCTCAACAAGCATCTTGAGGGCGAAATTACCGGCGAGTATATGCCGCACGACAACGATTACGGCGACAAGCGCTACAGCTTGCACGCCAACATTCGCGGCAGCTGGAATAACTTCGGGTACGGCATCAACTACAACCGAGTGTCCGACGACGAGTTCTTCGACGACTTTTCAACGAGTCTGCGCGACAACACTGACGACATCCTGCCGCAGGACTACTGGCTCAATTACTCGTCGACCTACTGGAACGCAGCTGTTCGCGTCACGAAGAACCAAACCATCAACGACACGGACAAGCCTTACGAGCGCGAGCCGCAGTTCTCTTGGAACGCGTTTGTGGCCGACGCCGCCGGCTTTGAACTCACCACACACTTGGAAGCCACGCGCTTCGTGCACCCGACTGAAATTGACGGCGACCGTTTCGTCTTCCATCAGCAAATCGCCTATCCCATCCGCGGGGCCGGCTGGTTCGTCACACCTAAGGCACAGTTGATCAGCACCAAATACGACCTTGATCATGACAGATCCGATCGCTATACGGATTCGTCGCCGGGTTACACCGTGCCGATGTTCTCAATTGATTCGGGACTGACCTTTGAGCGAGATCTGAACGTTGCCAGCCGTGACATGCTCCAGACCCTGGAGCCGCGTCTCTTCTACAGCTACACACCGTATCGCAACCAAAGCCAGATCCCGCTCTTTGATTCGAGCGTAGCCGATCTGAACTTCGCCCAGCTCTACAGTGAAAACACCTGGGCCGGCTACGACCGCATCGCTGAAACCAATCAAGTGACGGCAAGCGTCACGAGCCGCTTCATCGACGCCAACAGCGGTCTGGAATGGATCCAGGCCTCAATCGGTCAGCGCTACTACTTCAACGACCGCACCGTCAACAGTGAAGGCGAGCGCATCTCGATGGAAAACCAAAAGAGCGACTTCCTCGCTAGTGTCGGTGCTCGCCTGACACGCACGATCTCGGCTTCGCTCTTCGGTCAGTGGTCCTGGGAACGTTCGAGCTTTAAGAAAGCCGTTGCCGGGGTTCGCTGGCAACCCAAGCCCCAGAGCGTGATCGGTCTGTACTACCGCTACAACTGGCAGGAAGACCGCAACAGCGAGGACTACATCGATCAGATCGATCTTGCGGTGCAGTGGCCCTTGTCCGACAAGGTGTACGCGCTCTTGCGTCAGAACTATTCGCTCTACGACCATAAATTCATCGAAAGTCTTGCCGGCGTCGAGTACCACGCGGGCTGCTGGACGCTGCGCGCTGTTGCACAACGTTACACTCGCGACGAAGACAAGAATGATGAAACGAACTTCTTCTTGCAGTTAGAATTGACCGGTCTGGGCGCAGTCGGGTCAAGTCCGCTCTCCGAACTGCAACGCAGCATCCCGGGCTATCAAACCGGCAGCCCCGTGCCCACCTCCATCGGTACCTATGACTACTACCAATAAAAGAATCACTTTGACGGCAGCCGCCCTTGTGCTGGCCGCGCTGCCTGCTTTCGCTCAGCAAAGCAGCCAAATTCGCGAAACGACGGCCGAGGCACCACAGCCGGTTGCCGCCACCGAAGGTCTGGCTTTGACAGATGAGCAAGCCGTCGGCAACAAATTCGCCGACCGTATCGCCGCCGTCGTCAACAACGACGTCATCACGGAATACGAACTGCAAAATCGCGTGCGCCAGGCCGCCATCAACCTGCGTCAACAAAACATCAATCTGCCTCCGATGCAGGAATTGCGCCGCCAAGTGCTCGAACGCATGATCACCGAAAAGGCCACCGAACAGCGTGCCAAGGAATTGGGCATCCGCGTCGATGAACAGATGGTGAGCGCTTCGATCGAACAAATCGCCCGAAACAACAAAATGACCGTCGAAGAGCTGCGCGAACGGCTTCGTGCCGACGACGTAAGCTTCAGTGCTTTCCGCTCGCAGGTGCGCGACGAAATCACGGCACAACGTCTGCGCGAACGTGAGGTCGACAGCAAAATCACGATTCCGGAAAGTGAAGTTGATGCGTACCTCGCCGAACAAACGGGTTTTACGACCAACGACACGCAGGAATACCACGTGCGCCACATCCTGTTGCCGATTCCTCCGGGAGCCTCAGACTCCGAAGCTCGAGATGTTGAGCGAGAAGCCGAAGCTCTGGTCGAACGCGTCCGCAACGGCGAAGATTTCAGTTCTCTTGCCGCCGCCAACTCCAAGGCCGAAGATGCGCTCTCGGGCGGTGATCTGGGCTGGCGCGACGCCTCGCGTCTGCCGACCATCTTCTGGAAGGCCATCGAAAACAACCGCACGCAGCGCAACTTCGTTACGACGGTGCGCTCCTCGGGTGCCGTTCACGTTGTGTTCCTTGAAGACAGCCGTGACGGCGTCAAAGCCAAACTCGCCGGCACCCCGATTGAACAAACTCACGTGCGTCACATCTTGATGTTCGTCTCCGACCTTACGCCGGAAGATCAGGTGATTTCGCGATTGAACGACATCCGTCACCGCATTTCCACGGGCGAAGCCGACTTTGCCACACTCGCACGTTTAAATTCCGTCGACAACTCCGCCACCCGAGGCGGCGATATCGGCTGGGTGAGTCCTGGTGATACTGTTCCGGAATTCGAATCGGTCATGAATCGCCTGCAGCCCGGCGAAGTCTCCGAACCGGTCCGTACACCCTATGGCTACCACCTGATTCAGGTACTTGAGCGCCGTACTGCCGAAGCAAACGCCGAGCGCAGCCGCATCAACGCCCGCAATCAGTTGCGTGAAAAGAAGTTGGCCGAAGCCGTCTACAACTGGCAGCGTGAGCTACGCGACCGCGCCTACGTCGAAATCCGCACCAACGATTACTAATTTTCCGGCGCTTTCAAGCGCCTGACAACCAAAACGCCTGCGGACTTCCGGCTGACACACAAGCCAGCAGAAAGCCACAGGCGTTTGCTTTTGGTCCTCGGTTTGAGAATGTCCTCCAGCATTGCAATCACTACCGGAGAGCCTGCGGGCATCGGTCCGGAAATCTGCGTCAAAGCAGTCTTTACCGGACGGGTCAAGTCACCCGTCACGCTCATCGGCGACAAAAAGCTTTTGATCAAGACGTCCGAAAAACTGGGCTTCGGCTCCATCTTTCCGGACTGGGTGAAGTTCGAGCACGTGCCGCTTGCGCATCCTGCCGTGCCGGGGCAGCTTGACGTTGCCAACGCCCCCTACGTCGTCGAAACCCTGCGACGCGCCGCACAAGGCGCTCAGGACGGCACTTACAGCGCAGTGGTAACGGCTCCGGTGCAAAAAAGCATCATCATAGAAGCAGGCATTCCGTTTACAGGACACACCGAATTTTTCCAGCAGTTTGCAGGCGTTGACCGCGTGGTCATGATGCTCACTTCGGGCACAAGCCAGCAGGCTCTGCGCGTGGCATTGGTCACAACACATCTGCCTCTGCAGCAAATTCCTGCAGCCATCACCGACGAAGCACTCGACAAAACACTTTCGATTTGTGCGCATGCGCTGCGTCAGGATTTCGGCATTGAGCGTCCGCGCATCGCCGTCACGGGCTTAAACCCGCACGCGGGAGAATCCGGCCACATGGGTCGCGAAGAAATCGAACGCATTGCACCTGCGATCGAACGCGCCAAGGCTACAGTTCATTCCTCCGAATTTTCAGGTCCGTGGCCGGCCGATACGATTTTCGTACCGGATCACTCCAAAAATTTCGACTGCATCGTTTGTATGTACCACGATCAGGGGCTTCCCGCCCTCAAGCGCGAGGGCTTCGGGCATGGCATCAACATCACGCTTGGGCTGCCCTGGGTACGCACATCGGTCGATCACGGCACAGCACTGGACATTGCCGGCAGCGGCGAGGCTCACGAAGGAAGTCTTCTTGCCGCTCTTTCCATTGCACACCGTATGGCGGAACGCCGCGAGAAAATCCGCGAGCTGCAGCGCCTGCTCGGTTAACCTACAACACGACTTTCAGAGAACACATCTATGGCCAGTGAAGGACTTCAGGGACATCGCGCACGCAAACGCTTCGGGCAGAACTTTCTGCACGATCGCCATTGGATCGAGCGCATCGCCAAGGCCGTCAACGCCACTGAAGGCGACGACATCGTTGAAATCGGCCCGGGTCAGGCAGCATTGACCCGCGAATTAATTGCGGGTGCAGGCAAAGTGCGTGCCGTAGAAATCGACCGCGATCTCGCCGCATGGCTCAAGGAAACGTTCCCCGAGTCTCTGAGTCTGATCGAAGCCGACGCGCTCACGCTCGACTGGACGCAAGTGGCCAGAAACGACAACCTGCGCGTGGTCGGAAATCTTCCCTACAACATCTCTTCGCCCCTGCTCTTCAAACTTCTTGAAGCCGCCGATCACGTCAAGGATCAGCACTTCATGTTGCAAAAGGAAGTGGTCGACCGCATGGTGGCCCAGCACGGCAGCAAAACCTACGGACGTCTGTCTGTGATGCTGCAGTGGCGCTATCGTATGCAAAAACTCTTTGACGTGCCGCCGGGCGCATTCAACCCGCCGCCGAAGGTAATGAGCTCGGTCGTGCGCATGATTCCCAAGACCAAGGAAGAGGTTCCCTCCGTCGATTTTGAACTCTTCAGTTCAGTCGTCGCCAACGCCTTCTCGCAACGTCGCAAGACAATTCGCAATGCGCTCTCGGCACTTCTTTCGGCCGAAGAAATCGCCGCCTGCGACGTAGATCCGGGTGCACGAGCCGAGGCGCTGCCACTGGACGCATTTGTCCGCCTGGCACAAAAAGCCGAAGCCCTCGGACGCAAAGCCGTCACACCCGGTACCACGGTCAACTAAATCGAGCGTGTGTATCTGCAGAAGGTTTGTCGTATTACCGCGACAAGCCTTCTTTTTTGTCGGCAGAATGTGAGCGCTGTGTTCAACACTCACCTTCAAAGGATTTCCACTATGGCTCACGTCAATCCGCCGTATCGCTGCGACGTCGTCGGCAGCTTCCTGCGACCCAAGACCATTGCACAAGCTCGCGTCAGATTCACCTGCGGACAAATCAGCAAGGAGGAACTCACAGCAATTGAAGACGCCGAAATCAAGAAGCTCATTGCCAAGGAACGTGAAAACGGCTTGAGCGCAGTCACCGACGGCGAATTCCGCCGAGCATACTGGCATTTGGACTTTCTGGCGGCTCTCGGCGGTATTCGTCACGTCAAAGCTGAGGCCTGGTCGGTGCATTTCGAAGGTCATCAGCCCAAAGCCGAGACCATCGTGATTGCCAACAAAATCCACTTCCCGGAAAACCATCCTTTTCTGGAAGCCTACGATCGTCTGAAAAACCTGGCCAACGACGTTCCGATCAAATTTACGATTCCGTCGCCTTCAATGCTGCATCTGATCTGCTGCGTGCGTGAGGAGAACTATCAGGCCATTGATCTATACAAAGACAAGGAAAACGAACTCTTTTCCGACATCGCGCAAACCTGGAAAGACGCCATGCTCTCGCTCTACGCCAAAGGCTGCCGCTATCTGCAGTTCGACGACACGAGTTGGGGCGAGTTTTGCTCGCAGGAAAAACGCTCCGCCTACGCCGCACGCGGCATCGATGTCGACACCATCGGCCGCAAGTATGTCGCCTGCATCAACGAAATTCTTGAAGCCAAACCTGAAGACATGACCGTGACGATGCATATCTGCCGCGGCAATTTCCGCTCCACGTGGTTTAGCTCCGGCGGCTATGAGCCGGTGGCCGAAAATCTCTTCGGCAACTGCCGCGTCGACGGTTTCTTTCTGGAATACGACACGGAACGAGCTGGCGGTTTTGAACCGTTGCGCTTCATCAAAGATCAGACTGTCGTACTCGGCTTGATCACGAGCAAATTCCCCGAACTTGAGGACAAACAAGCCATCAAGGCACGAATTCAGGAAGCTTCCAAATATGTACCGCTCGAACGCCTGTGCCTGTCTCCGCAGTGCGGCTTCTCGTCGACCGAAGAAGGCAACATCATGACCGAGGAGCAGCAATGGGCCAAGGTGCGCCTTGTGCGTGACATCGCCCGTGAGGTTTGGGCCGACGCGAGCTAAAGACTATTGGTCTCAGACAAAAAACGCACGGTCATGAAAATGTGAGCGTGCGCTTTCTTTTTTTTGTCAGCCGAATCAGCGAGCCATCATTTCGCGAACCTTGCCCGCCACCGCTTTGCCGAGAAGTTCGTGCTCGTGTGCAGACAAATGCACCTTGTCGGGCTGATCAGGCATGCCCACAACAGCCCCGCCGTCGAAATACTCGGCGCCGGCAGCTCGTACGGCCTTTTCAATCACAGGGCCCCAAGCTTTGGTCTTGGCAAGTGCTCCGGCAAAGAAGTCCCCGTAGGGCGTGTTGTCGCCGTCGAGTTCCGGCGGCAAAACAATCAGAACACGGGGCGGCTTATAGGCGGTGCGCCGCTGCCAGTCTCCGCTTTTGATGCAATTCGTGAGATTGACCAGTCCCTGCGCGATCTCTTTCGGACCGCGATGATGCCCGGCTTTCAGATCGTTGGAGCCGAGCATAACGATAACCAGATCAACGGGCATGTTGGCCGAGAGTGCGGCAGGTAACGTAGTCAGTCCGTTATAGGTCTCGCCAGGAATTTTGCCGCTGCCCGGACTTTCCGGCTCATCGACATCCGTCGTGCGGCCGCCGAGTGCGTCGACTTCCAAATGGTATTTATTGCCAAGCTCCCGATTCATGAAATAGGGCCAGGTTTCATCGACGGGCAGACGTGAAACGACCTGCGTTTTGGGCTCGTAGACCCAACCGAACGTGTTGGAATCACCGTAGACGAAGATTGTGGGTTTTTGCTGAGCTGCAACGACGGAGCATGAAAGAAAAGCAGTCACCGCAACTGCGGTTGCTTTGAAGCGAAGAGAAACGGACATGAAATACCCTCCGACAGGAAATCAAGGGAAGAGTTTAGCGCTCGGATCTCTTCAGTCTTGAGGTAACAAACGCCTGTGGTAAGAAAGCTAGTCACAAAGGCAAAAAAGTGAACTTGGTCAGTCGCTTCTTGGAATCAAGAAGCAAGAGTCCTTCGCAGGCCTGTTGTCGGATGTGTTGTGGTATCTGCATGCTTTGGATCCTATTGGTGTCCAAAAATCCGATACTACTTCACGTAACGTTGGCATTTGTCTGCTAAACAGGTTGCAGGTTCTCTGGTTGCTTTGAGCGCAACCAAATTGCAACCGAGAAACCTTCGCGCGTGGGGAAAAAAGCGGTGCCAACAGCACAAACCACTGGCACCGGCTTAGGGATTATTGGGTTCTACTTTTTCTTAGCGGTCTTTTTGGGCGCTGAGTCTTCGCTCTCTTCCTCAAGTTTCTTAATCCGTTGTTCGTAGCGCTTGAACAGCTCTGCCACAATCTCAGCCTCGCTTGCATTAGCTTTGAAGCCATAGGCCGCCATAACCGCCTTGTCGTTAGCCTTGTGCGCCTTGCGAAGGTCTACCGGCATGGTGCTTTCATCGTACAAATCAGCCAAGCTCGAATCAGGGTATTTCGCTCTGACATCCAGAATTGCCTTGGCGGTCTCGGCGATTTTCTCTCGCTGTTTATCCGTTGCTTCAGGCCACACGAAATTGTTATAAACCACGGTATTGGAGTAGCTGTAACGCATTTCAAGCCGCCCCGCTACTGCGCGCATCCACGCCATGTGTACCGAAGATGTGAGCACTCCAAAGAGGTAATGCGTGGCATCGGGCACCCAAAAGAGTTTGTCGCCCGCAATGATTTCCTGTGATAGATAGTCAATTGGGATATATCGGCGGTTTTCAGAAGACACCTTAGGCACCGCAAGATAATTTGTTGGGCTGTTTCTCACCTCATCAAACAGCGACGGCGTTTCTGCTTTCTTACGAGTTGCAGGTTTCTTTGACGCCAACCGAAACTCTCTCACCGCATCAATGCGTTTTTGCACCTGCGGGCACTTCTTCACTAGCGAAGGATTCGCGCCCACCATCCACAAGCAGAATCGAGGTTTGCGGTCTATAAAGTCCTTGCCCATCATGAAAGGCCGAATAAACGGCGCGGCCTGCGGCTCAACCGCCAAAAGCGCCTCTTTTTCTTCAACGGTCAGAATTAGATTGCCGTCATCAGTGGGTTGACTCCCTCTCGTCATTTCTGAAACTGATTCCAAAGGCTTGCGCCGCGCCTCTATAAAGGCGTTTTGAGCATCTACCAGATAGGGATTAATGTTTGCCGCCTCTGTTACTTTGTCAGCATCAAAGATGCGTTTTTTCAGATTTGAAGCTGAATCCGTAGAAAAACCAATGATGACGCAATGAACATGCGCTTTTTCCGCCGCTTCGCTATCCCAGACGAAGGACCGATACGCAAAATCAAAATGGATTCCGAAACGCTCAAAGAGTGGTTTCCATACTAGCGCGACTTGTTCGCCCTGAGTAATTGAATTGGTGGAAACAAAAGCGCCTCTTAGACTCTTACCCGCATGGGGGGGGGCAAACATCATCTGGCTAGCCTTGAAATACCAGCCTGCCACATAATCAATTTTGCCCGCGCCTTGATACGGTTTACCCGCCTCATCGGTAAACAGCGAGAGCATGTCTGCTTTTTGCTCTTTGCTCTGATTCGAATAACCCAAAAACGGAGGATTACCCATGATGTAATCAAAGCCCGCTTTCGGCGCAATGCCCGTCCAATCCATACGCAATGCGTTGCCTTCGACAATGTTGGAATAGGACTTCAGAGGCAAAAACTCCATGTCCGTCTGCATTACGTCTTCGGTTTCCTGCATCATCTGATGCTCTGCAATCCACAGCGCCGTGCGCGCTACGGTCACAGCGAAGTCATTGATTTCAATTCCATAGAACTGGTTGATGTGAACCTGAATCGGACTCAAGCCGTGGCCCAAAAATTGTTGCCCGTGAGTCATAACGCGCAACAGGTCATTTTCAAGACGCCGCAAGCTCAGATACGTTTCAGTCAGGAAATTGCCAGAGCCGCAAGCGGGGTCAAGAAAATACAGGCTTCCGAGTTTTTCTTGAAATTTCCTCAAGGCCTTATTGCGAGTGCCCTCCACTTGGTAACCCAAAATGTGTTTGTATTCAGCACGCAATGCATCCAAAAACAGCGGGTCAATCACCTTGTGAATATTTTCAATTGAGGTGTAATGCATACCGCCCTTGCGCTGAGTCTCTTTGTTGAGTGTGCTTTCAAAGACGGCGCCGAAAATCGTAGGACTAATGTTTTTCCAGTCAAATCCCTCGCTTGCCTCCGACAAAAGAATGTCCAGAATTTCAGGGGTAATGCGCGGGATAACTATCGGGCGTTCGGGGTCATCCTTAAACAACCCACCGTTAACGTAAGGGAACGCCGCAAGTGCTTCGCTCATATACGGGTCACGGTGTTCTATGTCGGTATCGAGCACCTTAAAAAGCGACTTGAGGCCTTCGCGCGCCGTCTCTACGGGGAAGGAGCGCAAATAGTCGTGAAACATGGCGTGCTTGCCAAACAGCCCCGAATCCTCAGCATAAAGGCAAAAGGCCAGCCGCACGCAAAGCACATTGAGACTTCGATCTATTTCGGCTTCGGGGGTTTTATCGGAATATTGAGCGCGCAACGCTTTGTAGAGTTTTCCGACAAGGCGGCCAGCCTCAACCGACAATTGCACTTCATGCGGGATTGCGTCGGCGTCTCTGTCCGTCAAAACTGACAGCCGCCGGAATTCATTTTCGAAATTCTCAAGCGTGACTATCGAGGGTTCGGCTTCTTTGTCGTTCTGATCGTAAATCCTGAACTCATCAAAATTACAGGTCACAATCCAACGCGGTTGCTCATCCAAATTGAGCGCGGCGGCGTAGCGCTGTGCTTGTTCGTAGGGCGTCAACATTGAGCCGTCTGATTGCTGAGCCTTTTCCGTGAGCGAAATTCCGCGCCCCTTCTGCTCGATTAACACCTTCGTGTCGTGGATAAAACCATCAATGAAGCCAACATGCCCGCCGCTGAGCTTCACCTTCTTTTCGAAATCAATGAAGCGCCGAAAAGCGCCTTCAACTCCGAAAACATCCGCCAAGAGAGATAGCCAAAAAGAATGCGTGTCCTGCTTTTCTCTGCCAAGATTTTTAGGCAACCAATCCGCCGCAAACCGTTTGGCGTTTGTGCGTTGCTCTCTTTCGTTCATGATTCGCCCCTTGAGAATAGAACACCATCGGCGGCTTGCCGCGGCAATATTGGGGCATTATAGGAAAGCACCTTGCGGCCACTCAAACAAAGCTCCAGCCCGCCGCAAATGGCCTTTGGGCGTTTTAATGGCTGGACAGGCCACCCATTTGGAAACGCATAGCTAGCTGGAAAATGGGCTGATTGGCACCCGCATTGCGTTCAAAGCCGTCACAGTACCTGCGGCCTCTCGGCACGCTTTCTCGGCCATTTTCTCGAAGTTGACTCGAAGCTCACGCCAGCCTGACCACCACCGAAAAGCGGGATTTCTCTCTGTTCGCTCTCTGTTCGATTGTCAAAAGCGTCCTGCGCTTTTGGTTACGCCTACACGGAAATATCCGCAGTAAATCCGTAGTAGTTTCGAGGGCAACGCCTAGCAGTAAACCCCAAAATACATAGTAAATGCATAGTCGTTTCGGGCCTCACGTCTGTTGGGTGACACTGTAAGCTTCCACAAAACGACAAAGAATTGAGCCATCCCAAA
>ERZ860148.1692-NODE-1692-length-11495-cov-2.318881_pt1 | contig 11495 bp, 7 predicted proteins | sample MGYA00509981_ERZ860148 | MGnify/ENA primary metagenome ERZ860148 (study PRJEB30046, sample SAMN00715199) | human gut metagenome | study: EMG produced TPA metagenomics assembly of the A metagenome-wide association study of gut microbiota in type 2...
AAAGCTATTGATGATATTAAAGCCGGTAAGATTGAATATAGATTAGACAAGGCTAATATCATTCATGTTCCAGTTGGAAAAGCTTCATTTACAGAAGAACAGTTAGTAGAAAACTTCAATGCACTTATGGGTGCTATTAATAAAGCTAAACCAGCTGCAGTTAAGGGTGCTTACTTAAAGAGCGTTACTCTTACATCAACAATGGGACCTGGAGTAAAGGTTAACCCAACTAAGTTAGTAAACGCTAACGCATAATTTAAGGTTGTTACTGAACAATCAGTTGACAATAAAATAAGAATGTGTTATTATGCACAAGTGGTTTAATACCAATTGCCGAAGACAGTAGGTGCCTATGGGGATTTATCCTTTATAAGGGCGTAAACTTAGTACCTACCGAGGAATGAAGTTATAAACATGACTGACAATACCTCTCTGTTTCGGCAGAGAGGTTTTTTATACTATTGTATAATATTCGGCGCAATGTTTGGTTGCAGACCTAAATTTTATAAGGAGGCAAAACAATCATGGCAAAAGTAGAGTTAAAGAAACCTGTCGTTGAAGAGATTTCAGAATTACTCAATGGTGCAGCTACAGCAGTTGTTGTAGATTACCGTGGACTTACTGTTGCAGAAGATACAGAACTTCGTAAGCAGTTAAGAGAAGCTGGTGTTGTATACAAAGTATACAAGAACACTATGATTAATTTTGCAATCAAAGATACTGAATTCGCAGATTTAGCTCAGCATCTTGAAGGACCAACAGCTATTGCAGTATGTAAAGATGATGCTACGGCAGCAGCTAGAGTATTAGCAAAATTCGCTAAGACAGCTGAAGCTTTAGAAATCAAAGGCGGCGTAGTTGACGGAGTTTACTATGATGCAGCAGGAATCGGTCAGATTGCATCTATCCCATCAAGAGAAGTACTTCTCTCAAAATTACTTGGATCTATGCAGTCACCAGTTACAAACTTCGCTCGTGTTATTAAGCAGATTGCTGAAAAGAACGAAGAAGTTGCATAATCAGGCATAATCTGATAATGAATGCTAAGCATTCACATTAAAGATGGATTTAATAACATCGAAACAATTATAAAGAATTATTAATGGAGGAAATTACAATGACAACAGCAGAAATCATTGAAGTAATCAAAGGATTAACAGTTTTAGAATTAAACGATTTAGTAAAAGCATGTGAAGAAGAATTTGGCGTATCTGCAGCAGCAGGTGTTGTAGTAGCAGCAGCTGGAGCAGAAGGTGGAGCAGCTGAAGAAAAGACAGAATTCGACGTAGAATTAACAGAAGTTGGTGCTAACAAGGTTAAGGTTATCAAGGCTGTTAAGGATGCTACAGGATTAGGATTAAAGGAAGCTAAGGAAGTAGTTGACGGAGCTCCTAAGGTAGTTAAAGAAGGTGCTACAAAGGAAGAAGCAGAAGCATTAAAGGCTCAGTTAGAAGAAGTTGGAGCAGTTGTAACATTAAAATAATCGCGACAAACTTTTTGCAGAGCGTGCGCTCAAACATAAAAAGAGAGACAGGGTTTTGTGTAAACACAACCCTGTCTCTCTTTTTATGTTTGAGCGCGTGCTTTCTTCGATACCAAGTTGATAATGCTTAAAAATATAACCCCAATAATCAAACAGAAATATTCAATAAAAAAGTCCTTGACACCAATTGTTACCTATGGTAAAATCCTACTGTTATGCTTAAAAGTAGGCGTAGTGCGCCCTTTTGACAGCAATGAAAGTGCTAAAACAGTACAAAAACTTAATTTTATTAAGCAAAAGTAACTAAAAAAGTAATAAAATAAAGACAAGGAGTGAAATGTCAATGGAGAAAAACAGAATTCGCCCTGTGAAATCAGGAAAAGGCATACGTATGAGTTATTCAAGACAAAAAGAAGTTCTTGGAATGCCTAATCTTATTGAAGTTCAGAGAGATTCATATGAGTGGTTCCTGAGTACAGGTCTTAAGGAAGTATTGGAAGATATATCTCCGATTGAAGATTACGCACAAAACTTAAGCCTTGAGTTTGTTGACTTCAAATTATGCGAAGATGAGAAGAAGTACACAATCGAGGAATGTAAGGAAAGAGATGCAACATATTCTGCACCTTTAAAAGTTAAGGTAAGACTTCATAACAAGGAGACAGGTGAATTTACAGAACACGATATTTTCATGGGTGATTTACCACTTATGACTGCAACAGGTACATTCGTTATCAATGGTGCAGAACGTGTTATCGTAAGTCAGTTGGTTCGTTCACCAGGTATCTACTACGTTATCGGTCATGATAAAGTAGGTAAGGAATTATATACATCACAGGTTATTCCTAACAGAGGTGCATGGCTTGAATACGAAACAGATTCAAATGATATTTTCTATGTTCGTGTAGATAGAACAAGAAAGCTTCCTGTAACAGTTCTTATTAGAGCTTTAGGAATTGGAACAAATGCTGAAATCACTGAATTATTCGGTGAAGAAGAAAAACTTACAGCAACATTTGAGAAAGATCCAAGTACAAGCTATGAAGAAGGCCTTTTAGAACTTTACAAAAAGATTCGTCCGGGCGAACCTCTTAGCGTTGACAGTGCTGAATCAATCGTTGCAGGTATGTTCTTTGATGCAAGAAGATATGACCTTGCAAGAGTTGGTCGTTATAAATACAACAAGAAATTGGCTTACAAGAACCGTATTAAAGGTTTACCATTAGCTGAAGATGTTGTAGATATGACAACAGGAGAAGTTTTAGCAGAAGCCGGAACTGTTGTAACAGAAGAACTTGCCATTAAGATTCAGAATGCAGCTGTTCCATCAGTAATGATTCAGACAGATATTAAGAATGAAAAAGTTCTTTCAAACCTTGCTGTAGATATTAATGCATATGTTGACTTTGATTGTAAAGAATTGGGAATTAATGAAGAGGTTTATTACCCTGTTCTTGCTGAAATTCTTGCTGAAAATGAAACAGAAGAAGAATTAAAAGATGCAATTAAGAGAAACGTACACGAATTAATTCCAAAGCATATTACTAAGGAAGATATTTTTGCTACAATCAACTATTGTATGAATATTGAATATGGAATCGGTTCAGAAGATGATATTGACCACTTAGGAAACAGACGTATCCGTGCAGTTGGTGAATTACTTCAGAATCAGTATAGAATCGGTCTTTCAAGAATGGAAAGAGTTGTTCGTGAACGTATGACAACTCAGGATCTTGAAGGAGTTTCTCCACAGACATTAATTAATATAAAACCTGTAACTGCAGCTGTTAAGGAATTCTTCGGAAGTTCACAGTTGTCACAGTTTATGGATCAGAATAACCCATTGGGTGAATTAACACATAAGAGACGTTTATCAGCCTTAGGACCAGGTGGTCTTTCAAGAGATCGTGCCGGATTCGAGGTTCGAGACGTTCACTATACACATTACGGTAGAATGTGTCCTATTGAGACACCTGAAGGTCCTAACATCGGACTTATTAACTCATTTGCATCTTTCGCAAGATTAAATGAGTACGGATTTGTTGAGGCTCCATATAGAGTAGTAGACAAGTCAGATCCTGAAAATCCAAGAGTAACAGATGAAGTTGTTTACCTTACAGCAGATGAAGAAGATAATTACACTGTTGCACAGGCTAATGAACCATTGGATGCAGAAGGACATTTTGTACACAATAACGTATCAGGACGTTATAGAGAAGAAACATCACAGTTTGATAAGAAGAGAATTGACTTAATGGACGTTTCTCCTAGAATGGTATTTTCAGTTGCAACATCGATGATTCCATTCTTACAGAACGACGACTCAAACCGTGCCCTCATGGGATCAAACATGCAGCGTCAGGCCGTTCCACTTATTACAACAGAAGCTCCTGTTGTTGGTACAGGTATGGAAGCAAAGGCAGCTGTTGACTCAGGTGTTTGTGTTGTTGCTAAGCGTGCCGGTGTTATTGAAAGATCAACATCAAAAGAAATTACTATCAGATATGATGATAATGGAGAAAAAGAAACATATAAGCTTCTTAAATTCCAGAGAAGTAACCAGAGTAACTGTTATAACCAGCGTTCAATAGTATTTAAGGGAGACCACGTAGAAGCAGGTGAAGTTATTGCTGATGGTGCATCAACATCTAACGGTGAAATTGCACTTGGTAAGAACCCACTTATCGGTTTCATGACATGGGAAGGTTATAACTACGAAGATGCTGTACTTCTTAGTGAAAGATTAGTTCAGGACGATGTTTATACATCAATTCATATAGAAGAATACGAAACAGAAGCAAGAGATACTAAGCTTGGACCTGAAGAGATTACAAATGATGTTCCTGGCGTAGGTGATGAAGCCCGTAAAGACCTTGATGAAAGAGGTATTATCAGAATCGGTGCTGAAGTTCGTGCCGGAGATATTCTTGTTGGTAAGGTTACACCTAAGGGTGAAACAGAGCTTACACCTGAAGAAAGACTTTTGAGAGCAATCTTCGGTGAAAAGGCAAGAGAAGTAAGAGATACATCACTTAAGGTTCCACACGGTGAACAGGGTATCATTGTTGATGCTAAGGTATTCAAGAGAGAAAATGGAGACGAATTAGCTCCAGGCGTAAACGAATCAGTTCGTATTTACATTGCTCAGAAGAGAAAGATTTCCGTTGGTGATAAGATGGCCGGACGTCATGGTAACAAGGGTGTAGTTTCACGAGTATTACCAGTAGAAGATATGCCATTCCTTCCAAACGGAAGACCACTTGATATCGTACTTAACCCATTGGGCGTACCTTCACGTATGAACATTGGTCAGGTCCTTGAAATTCACTTAAGCCTTGCAGCTAAAGTATTAGGATTTAACATTGCAACACCTGTATTTGACGGTGCTGACGAGTACGACATTATGGATACACTTGAAATGGCAAACGATTATGCCAATACAGAGTGGGAAGATTTCCAGGCAAAATATCAGGATAAATTAAATCCTGAAGTTATGGAATATCTTGGTGAACACCTTGATCATAGAGAAGAATGGAAGGGTGTTCCAATTGCAAGAGATGGTAAGGTTAGACTTAGAGATGGTAGAACAGGTGATTACTTCGATAACCCTGTTACAATCGGATTCATGCATTACCTTAAGTTACATCACTTGGTTGATGATAAGATTCATGCACGTTCAACAGGTCCTTACTCATTAGTAACACAGCAGCCACTTGGTGGTAAAGCTCAGTTCGGTGGACAGAGATTTGGTGAAATGGAAGTTTGGGCACTTGAAGCTTACGGTGCATCATATACATTACAGGAAATCTTAACAGTTAAGTCTGATGACGTTGTAGGACGTGTTAAGACTTATGAAGCAATTATTAAGGGTGAAAACATCCCTCAGCCGGGAATTCCTGAATCATTTAAGGTACTTATTAAGGAACTTCAGTCATTAGCACTTGATGTTAAGGTATTAGATGAAAATGACAATGAAGTTGAATTAAAGGAAAGCATTGATTACGGTGAAACAAACTTCAATGCAATTCTTAATGATAATAAGAACTATAGCCAGAAGAAAGAAGACAGCCAGAGCTTTGAACAGGCTGGTTATAGCACACAGGAATTTGTAGGTGAAGAACTCCAGACTGTTGATGCTCAGGGAAATGTAGTTGAAGATGGAATGGACGAATAATTAGGAAGGGAGATTTGATCATGGCAGATAATAACGTTAGTGAACAGGTATCATTTGACAAAATCAAAATTGGTCTTGCGTCACCTGAAAAAATCAGAGAATGGTCAAGAGGCGAAGTTACTAAGCCTGAGACAATAAATTACAGAACTTTAAAACCTGAAAAAGACGGTTTATTCTGTGAAAAGATTTTCGGACCAAGCAAAGACTGGGAATGTCATTGTGGTAAATATAAGAAAATCAGATATAAAGGTGTAATCTGTGACAGATGTGGCGTTGAAGTAACAAAGGCCAGCGTTCGTAGAGAGCGTATGGGTAGTGTTGAACTTGCTACTCCGGTATCACACATTTGGTACTTTAAAGGAATCCCTTCAAGAATGGGATTAATCCTTGATATTTCACCAAGAGTATTAGAGAAAGTTTTATACTTTGCTTCATATATCGTGCTTGATCCAATGGAAACAACATTGGATTACAAGCAGGTGTTGTCAGAAAAGGAATTCAGAGAAGCATATGAAGAATTTGGCGGAAAGTTCCGTGTGGGAATGGGTGCTGAAGCTATCAAAGAATTGCTTATGGACATTGATGTTGAAAAAGAAGCAGAGCAATTAAAATCAGAATTATTTGAAGCAACAGGACAGAAGAAAGCAAAAATCGTTAAGAGATTGGAAGTTTTCGAAGCATTCAGAAATTCAGGTAATAAGCCTGAATGGATGATTTTAGATGTAATTCCTGTAATTCCACCTGATTTAAGACCTATGGTTCAGTTAGATGGTGGTAGATTTGCTACATCTGATTTAAATGATTTGTATAGAAGAATTATTAACAGAAATAATCGTCTTAAGAGACTTCTTGAATTAGGCGCTCCGGAAATCATTGTAAGAAATGAAAAGAGAATGCTTCAGGAAGCTGTTGACGCATTAATTGATAATGGTAGACGTGGTAGACCTGTAACAGGACCTGGTAACAGAGCTCTTAAATCTTTATCAGATATGTTAAAGGGTAAGCAGGGACGTTTCCGTCAGAACTTACTTGGTAAGCGTGTTGACTACTCAGGACGTTCAGTTATAGTTGTTGGACCAGAACTTAAATTCTATCAATGTGGTCTTCCTAAGAAAATGGCTCTTGAATTATTCAAGCCATTTGTTATGGATAAATTAGTTAAAGAAGGTTTTGCACACAATATAAAGAGTGCTAAATCTATAGTAGAAAAAGTAAAACCAGAAGTATGGGATGTTTTAGAAGATGTTATAAAGAGTCATCCAGTTCTTCTTAACCGTGCCCCTACTCTTCATAGATTAGGTATACAAGCATTTGAACCAGTTTTAGTTGAAGGTAAAGCTATAAAGCTACACCCACTTGTATGTACAGCATACAATGCCGACTTCGATGGTGACCAAATGGCGGTACACGTACCTTTATCAGTAGAAGCACAAGCAGAAGCAAGATTCTTAATGTTATCTGTAAACAACATACTTGCACCTAAAGATGGTACTCCAATAACTACTCCTTCTCAGGATATGGTTTTAGGATGTTACTACTTAACTATAGAAGCTCAAGGTGGAGAAAAAGGAACAGGAACAGTATTCAAAGACTTTAATGAAATGTTACTTGCTTATCAAAACCAAACTGTTCAATTACACTCTTTAGTAAAAATGAGAGTAGTACTTGAAGATGGAAGAAGCTCTATAGTTGAAAGTACAGTAGGTAGATTCATATTCAATGAAAATATACCTCAAGACTTAGGATTTGTAGACAGAAGTGTAGATCCATTTGGATTAGAAATAGACTTCTTAGTTGACAAAAAAGCTTTAGGTAAAATAATAGATAAGTGCTTTAGAAAGCATGGAAATACAGAAACTGCTGTATTACTTGACCATATAAAATCTCTAGGATTTAAATACTCAACTAGAGGTGGTATAACAGTTGCAGTTGCTGATATGAAAATACCAGACTTCTTCCCAGCCGGGAACTTTGTATATAACAGCAGCAGAAGAAAAAGTTGATAAATATGAAAAAGCATACAGAAGAGGTCTAATATCTGACGAAGAAAGATATGAAAGAGTTATAGAAACTTGGACAGAAACAACTGAAAAAGTTACAGATGCTCTGATGGCAGGATTAGACAGACTTAATAATATATATATAATGGCACACTCAGGAGCCAGAGGTTCTAAGAACCAGATAAGACAGTTAGCTGGTATGCGTGGTCTGATGGCCAATGCATCTGGTAAAACAGTTGAGGTTCCAGTTAAATCTAACTTCCGTGAAGGTTTATCAGTGATGGAATACTTCACATCTTCACACGGGGCTAGAAAAGGTCTTGCCGATACAGCGCTTCGTACAGCTGACTCAGGATACTTAACAAGAAGACTTGTTGATGTCAGCCAAGATGTTATAGTAAGAGAAGTTGACTGTGGTACAACAGAAACTACAGAAACATTTGCTATAAAAGATGGAAATGAAGTAATAGAAGTATTATATGATAGAATAGTGGGAAGATATACTATAGACCCTATAGTAAATCCAACTACAGGAGAAGTTATAGTAGAAGCTGATTCTATGATAAAAGAAGATGAAGCTGAAAAAATAATAGCTGCAGGAATAGAAACTGTACAAATAAGAACAGTTCTTAACTGTAAGACAAACCATGGGGTTTGTTCTAAGTGTTATGGTAGAAACCTTGCTACAGGTAAAGAAGTTAATATAGGGGAAGCTGTTGGTATAATAGCTGCTCAATCAATCGGTGAACCAGGTACTCAGCTTACAATGCGTACATTCCATACAGGTGGGGTTGCCGGAGGAGATATAACTCAAGGTCTTCCAAGGGTTGAAGAATTATTTGAAGCAAGAAAACCTAAAGGTTTAGCTGTCATAACAGAAATAACTGGTAGAGTTGAAATAGACGAAACTGGTAAGAGAAAAGAAATAAGTATAGTTCCTGAAAATGGTGAAACAGAAGTTTATGCTATACCTTATGGATCAAGAATAAGAGTTAAGCATGGACAAATGGTTGAAGCTGGGGACCCATTAACTCAAGGTTCTATAAACCCACATGACATAGTAAGAGTTAAAGGTATAGGTGGAGTTCAAGACTATATCGTTAAAGAAGTTCAAAGAGTTTATAGAATGCAAGGGGTTGACGTTAACGATAAGCATATAGAAGTTATAGTAAGACAAATGCTTTCGAAAGTTAAAGTTGAGGATCCAGGTGATACAGAATTAATCCCAGGTGGATATGAAGATGTATTAACATTTGATAAGTGTAATGAAGAAGCTATAGCTCAGGGATTAAAACCTGCTGTTGCTAAGAGAGTTTTACTTGGTATAACTAAGGCATCTCTTGCTACAGAATCATTCTTATCAGCTGCTTCATTCCAAGAAACAACTAGAGTATTAACAGAAGCTGCTATAAAAGGAAAAGAAGATCACTTAATAGGTCTTAAAGAAAATGTTATAATAGGTAAGTTAATACCAGCAGGAACAGGTATGAAGAGATATAAAAACATAGCTGTTGAAAAAATCCAAGACTAATATAATAAGAGATAAAGAAATCTTGACATTATCTATGTTTGGGTGATAAAATGTAAAAGTGTGTAATCGAAGGTCTTCTAAAACTTATATAAGTTATTAGAGATCTTTGATTAGACTTTTAATAAATGAACTAGCAGCACCAAACTGCAAAGAGCTAAAACCACATATAATGTGTGTAATAGACATTTAATTGTAAAAGTAACGTTTTGTTACAAGCATATCAGTACATGTACTGATGTAGTTGGCGGTCATTTAAAGATCGAAAATTTTGGAAGGAGGTGCAGATGATGCCAACAATTAACCAATTAGTTCGTAAAAACAGACAAGCAATAGAAAAGAAATCTACTGCTCCAGCATTACAAAAGGGATTCAACTCTTTACACAAGAAAGCTACTGATGCAAGTGCTCCACAAAAAAGAGGAGTTTGTACTTCAGTAAAAACAGTTACTCCTAAGAAGCCTAACTCAGCTTTAAGAAAAGTTGCCAGAGTTAGATTAACAAACGGGATAGAAGTTTCTGCTTATATACCAGGAGAAGGACACAACTTACAAGAGCACAGTGTTGTTCTTATAAGAGGAGGAAGAGTTAAAGACCTTCCAGGGGTTAGATACCACATATTAAGAGGTACTTTAGATACTGCAGGTGTTGATAAGAGAATGCAAGCTAGATCTAAGTACGGTGCTAAGAGACCTAAAGCTGCAAAGAAATAATAAAAACTAACAATTAATTATATGTGCGGTGCTTTAAATATATATATGTATTTATGGCATCACGGCATTATTTATGTCGAGTACCTATGATTTAAGATTAAATAATTAAGGAGGGAAGCAAAATGCCAAGAAAAGGTAATGTTCCAAAGAGAGAAGTATTAGCTGATCCAATATATGGAAGTAAAGTTGTTACTAAATTAATAAACAATTTAATGATAGACGGTAAAAAAGGGAAAGCTCAAACTATAGTTTATGATGCTTTCGCTATGGTAGCTGAAAAAACAGGAGAAGATGCTTTAGAAGTATTCAACAAAGCAATGGATAACATAATGCCTGTTTTAGAAGTTAAAGCAAGAAGAGTTGGTGGAGCTAACTACCAAGTACCAGTTGAAGTTAGACCTGAAAGAAGACAAACTTTAGGTTTAAGATGGTTAGTAAACTACACTAGAGCTCGTGGAGAAAAAGGAATGGTTGAAAAGTTAGCGAAAGAAATAATGGATGCTGCTAACAACACAGGAGCTTCAGTTAAGAAGAAAGAAGATACTCATAAGATGGCAGAAGCTAATAAAGCATTTGCTCACTACAGATTCTAATAAAATAGGATATAATTGATACCTTTAAGGGATATCACAAGGAGGAGAACCATGGCTAGAAAGTTTCCTTTAGAAAGAACTAGAAATATAGGAATCATGGCTCATATAGATGCAGGAAAAACTACTACTACAGAAAGAATCCTTTTCTATACAGGGCAAACACATAAGATAGGAGAAACTCACGAAGGAGCTTCTCAAATGGACTGGATGGAGCAAGAGAAGGAAAGAGGTATAACAATAACTTCTGCCGCTACTACTGCTGCATGGAAAGACCATAGAATAAACATAATAGATACACCAGGACACGTCGACTTCACAGTTGAGGTTGAAAGATCTCTAAGAGTTCTTGACGGTTCAGTTGCTGTATTCTGTGCTAAAGGTGGGGTTGAACCTCAATCTGAGAACGTATGGAGACAAGCTGATAACTACGGTGTACCTAGAATAGCATTCGTAAATAAAATGGACATCATGGGAGCTGACTTCTTTAACGTTGTTAACATGATGAAAGAAAGATTATCTGCAAATGCTGTACCTCTTCAATTACCAATAGGAAAAGAAGATTGGTTAGAAGGGGAAGTTGACTTATTAGAAATGAAAGCTCATATCTATAAAGACGACTTAGGGAAAGATATAGAAATAACTGAAATACCAGAAGATATGAAAGAATTAGCTCAAGAGTGGAGAGAAAAAATGGTTGAAGCAGTAGCTGAAACTGACGAAGAGTTAATGATGAAATATCTTGAAGGTGAAGAAATATCAGTAGAAGAATTAAAAGCTGCTATAAGAAAAGCTACAATAGCTTGTGAAATGAACCCAGTATTCTGTGGATCTGCTTACAGAAACAAAGGTGTTCAATTATTACTAGATGCTGTTGTTGATTACTTACCAGCTCCAACTGATATACCAGCTATAAAAGGTGTATTAGACAATGGTGAAGAGTCTGAAAGACATTCATCTGATGAAGAGCCATTCTCAGCTTTAGCATTCAAAATAATGACTGACCC
>ERZ860148.1693-NODE-1693-length-11483-cov-3.394907_pt1 | contig 11483 bp, 10 predicted proteins | sample MGYA00509981_ERZ860148 | MGnify/ENA primary metagenome ERZ860148 (study PRJEB30046, sample SAMN00715199) | human gut metagenome | study: EMG produced TPA metagenomics assembly of the A metagenome-wide association study of gut microbiota in type 2...
CGATCTTCCAAAAGGCCCACGTCCGAAAGTTGAAAATCCCGGCAGACTTTTTATGCGTCTGCTCGCTTACATTATGAAAAATTATGCAGTTCACTGTATTCTTGTCGTGATCTGTATTTTCATTACCGTACTTGCCAGTGTACAGGGTACCTGGTTTATGCAGACTCTGATCGACAGCTATATTCTGCCGCTCATCGGTCAGGCAGATCCTGATTTTTCCGGTCTGCTGCATGCCATCATGCGTGTTGCCGTTTTTTACCTGATCGGAGCAATCGCTTCTTATATATATACACGTATCATGGTAAATGTTTCACAGGGTACTTTAAAAAACCTGCGTGATGACATGTTTACCCATATGGAAGAACTTCCGATCCGCTACTTTGACACACATTATCACGGAGATATCATGTCCACCTATACGAACGATATCGATACACTCCGTCAGATGATCAGCCAGAGTATGCCACAGTTTTTGAACAGTATCATCACCATCGTGAGTGTATTTGTCAGCATGCTTCTCTTAAATGTTCCGTTGACAATCGTGACACTTCTTATGATCGGTGTCACACTTTTTGCCACAAAAAAGATCGGTGCACTCAGTGCAAAATACTTTATCGCACAGCAGAAAGATATCGCAACGGTCAACGGTTATATCGAAGAGATGATGAATGGTCAGAAAGTCGTCAAGGTCTTTACCCATGAAGAAGAAAGTATCGAAAACTTTAACAGATTGAATGACCAGCTCTTCCACAGTGCAGACAATGCCAATAAATTTGGTAATATTTTAATGCCTGTCAATGCACAGATCGGTAACATCAGCTATGTACTCTGTGCTTTAGTCGGCGGTGTACTCGCCTTAAACGGCATCGGCGGTTTTACACTCGGAAAACTTGCAAGTTTCCTTACCTATAATAAGAGTTTCAGCCAGCCGGTCAACCAGCTTAGTATGCAGCTCAACAATATCGTCATGGCCCTTGCCGGTTCCGAGCGTATCTTTAAGCTGCTTGATGAAGAACCGGAAACAGACGAAGGTTATGTTACACTCGTCCGCGCCAGAAAAGAAAACGGTCAGATCGTCGAATCAAAAGAACGTACCGGTATGTGGGCATGGAAACATACCCATCAGGCAGACGGCAGTGTCGATTATATCGAACTGAAAGGTGACGTGGTCTTTGATGATGTCGATTTCGGTTATAACCCGGATAAGATCGTGCTCCACAATGTAGACCTCTATGCAACACCGGGTCAGAAGATCGCATTTGTCGGAAGTACCGGTGCCGGAAAGACCACGATCACAAACCTGATCAACCGTTTCTACGATATCCAGGATGGTAAGATCCGTTACGATGGCATCAACATCAACAAGATCAAAAAAGATGACCTGCGCCACTCTCTCGGTATCGTACTGCAGGATACACACCTGTTTACCGCAACCGTGATGGAAAACATCCGTTACGGAAAACTTGACGCCACCGATGAAGAAGTCATTGCAGCGGCAAAACTTGCCAACGCCGACACCTTTATCCATCAGCTTCCGGACGGTTACAACACACTTTTAACCGGTGACGGTGCCAACTTAAGTCAGGGACAAAGACAGCTTCTTGCCATTGCGCGTGCTGCGATTGCAGATCCGCCGGTACTGATCCTCGATGAGGCGACCAGTTCGATCGATACCAGAACCGAAAAGATCGTTCAGGACGGTATGGATAAACTGATGGCAGGACATACCACTTTCGTGATCGCCCACCGCCTCTCCACAGTCAAGAACAGTGACTGCATTATCGTATTAGAGCAGGGACGCGTCATTGAGCGCGGTAACCATGACAAACTCATGGAAGAAAAAGGAAAATACTATCAGCTTTACACGGGAAATCTTGCGGAAGGCTAACATTTTGCATGAAAAACGGGCATATATAAAGTGAAAACTTTATATATGCCCGTTTTAGTCTCCATTTTTGGTCAAACTCACAAACATTCTATAATTCTGAACGAATCTGTTTCCTCCACGGCAGAACGATATGCTCCGGCAGGCGTCCTTTCACGGTTTCTGCCCCGGAACAGATCTTATCTGCACAGCATAAGATCCAGCCTTCCATGTATTTTGGCGGAACGATATTTAATGGAAACATATGACATTTTATCATATCCTTCTCTATCTCGTTCAAATCCGGGATATCACGGGCTGCATTCTCACACGCCTTTTTTGCATGATGAAATCCATGCCATTTATGTGATGCATCTTTCTCATGCCAGTCATACAAAAAATAATCATGTAACAGCGCACCGCGAACCAGCGAATGGATATCCACCGGCGCATTCATTTTCAGTGCCAGATAATAGCTGAAATATGCAACCGACACACTGTGGCGGAACACGCTGGTGTCACCGTGCTGCATATAGCGGTGTGACTCTAACAGACGGGACTGCCTGCAGAGTTCCTCTAAGGTGTCATAAAAGTATTTTTCCTGCTCGTCGGATAAATGATAGGTCATTTTGCTCCTTCTTTCCATGCTATTCAATAAAACAGTTACCTGGGCGAAACTCTGCTTTAGGCTGTGAACGTTGTGGGAAATTGACAGCTGAAACGAAAGCACGCTCTCGCTGCGTGTCGCTCGTAGCGGATACTAAGTGACCAAAATACGGTCACTAAGTACCGACGGCTCCCCAGCACTTTCTTTTTCATCTGTCAATTTTCCACAACATCGCCAGTTCATGAATGAGTTTCGCAATTAACTTAGTATATGCATGCATAAACAAGATTGTCAAGCTATCGCAAAAATATGAGGACTTTTTTCAGTCCTCATATTTTTATACACATGATGTTGGTATCAAATATAATACCTTACAGTAACTCTTTTAATATCTGGTTCACAAGCGCCGGGTTTGCTTTACCCTTCATTGCTTTCATGGTCTGGCCGACTAAGAATCCGATTGCCTTTTCTTTGCCGTTATGGTAATCCTCTACGGACTGCGGGTTATCTGCCAGTACTTTCTGTACCGTTTCGCGGAGTGCTCCCTCATCATTGACAGTCTTTAAACCTTTTTCCTCAACGTATTTTTCAGGATCGATGTCGTCTTTAAAGATCCGTTCAAATACTTCTTTTGCAACCGTGTTCGTGATGGAACCGGAATCGGCAAGATTGATCAGTTTTGCAAGATTGACCGGAGAAAAACGGATGTCTTCCGGATCCATGTTGTTTTCCTTTAACAGGCGCATCGTCTCCACCATGATCCAGTTGGACACTTTTTTCGGTTTTCCGCAGAGCTCGGTTGCCGCCTCAAACAGGTCTGCAAATTTTTTGTGTCCTGTGATGATCTCAGCATCGTATTTTGGAAGATCAAACTCTCTCTGGTAACGCTCTAATTTTTCCGTGCGCAGTTCCGGCTGGTTTGCCTTTACTTTTGCGATCCACTCATCGCTGATCACGATCGGGACAAGATCCGGCTCCGGGAAATAACGGTAATCCTGTGCATCCTCTTTGGAACGCATTGCATGGGAAGATTCCTTATTGTCATCCCAGCGGCGTGTCTCCTGCACGATCTTCTTTCCGGCTTCAAGCAGTTCGATCTGACGTGCACGCTCTCCCTCGATAGCTCTTGCGATCGCTTTAAAGGAGTTTAAGTTTTTCATCTCGGTACGGGTTCCAAACTTCTTTGCGCCGGCTTCACGGACGGACAGGTTGACATCGGCACGCATGGAACCTTCGTTTAATTTACAGTCAGATGCTCCCAGATACTGGATGATCATGCGCAGCTTTTCAAGATATGCGATAACCTCCTCCGCGGAACGCATATCAGGCTCGGATACAATCTCAATCAGCGGTACACCGGAACGGTTGTAATCTACGATGGAGACATCCTCCCACTCGTCATGCACCAGTTTTCCGGCATCCTCCTCCATATGGATCTCATGGATACCAATAATCTTCTTTCCGGCTGCTGTCTCGATCTCGACACCACCGTTTCTGCAGATGGGCAGATATAACTGGGAGATCTGGTAGTTCTGCGGGTTATCCGGGTAAAAATAGTTTTTACGGTCAAATTTACAGTACTGGGTAATACTGCAGTTTGTGGCAATTCCCACTGCCATCGCATATTCCACCACCTGACGGTTCAACACCGGAAGGGAACCCGGCATACCGGTACATACCGGACAGGTATGTGTGTTTGGTGCACCGCCGAATGCCGTGGAACAGCCGCAGAAGATTTTTGTTTTCGTTGCTAACTCAACATGGACCTCAAGTCCAATGACAGTTTCATATATTTTACTCATGTCTATTCCTCCATTTTCGGACTATGCAAGCGGGCTGTGCTCATAGGTTCTTGTCTGTTCAAATGCATATGCCGCGCGGATGATCTTCTTCTCTTCAAAACAGTTTCCAATAAGCTGTAACCCGATCGGCAGACCGTTTTTATCTTTGCCGCACGGCAGTGAAATTCCCGGTAAGCCGGCAAGATTTACGGAAATCGTGTAAATATCTCCTAAATACATCTTGATCGGATCACTTAAAGACTGTCCTAATTTTGGTGCAGTGGTCGGTGCTGCCGGTCCTAAAATGACATCATATTTTTCAAATGCTTTATCAAATGCCTGTTTGATCAGTGCCTTGGTGCGGAGTGCTTTCAGATAATATGCATCGTAATAACCGCTGCTCAGCACGAAAGAGCCAAGCATGATACGGCGTTTTACCTCCGGCCCGAATCCTTCGGAACGGGATTTTTTGTACATGTTGTGAAGTCCCTCGTATTCTTTGGTGCGGTAACCATATTTGACACCGTCAAATCTTGCCAGGTTGGAACTTGCCTCTGCACAGGCGATAACGTAATATGCAGGGATCGCATATTCTACCAGGCTTAAATCAAACTCTTCCACGATGGCGCCCTTTTTCTTTAATTCCTCTGCAGCCTGCAAAACTGCTGTTTTTACCTCCGGGTCTAAGCCTTCCCCGAAATAATCGCGTGGGATACCGATCTTCATTCCGGCGACATCATCCACCAGCGCCCTGGTAAAATCATAATCCTCCCTTTTCACGGAAGTGGAGTCCTTCGTATCATAAGAAGCGATCGCCTCTAATATCGTGGCACAGTCTGTCACATCTTTTGCGACCGGTCCGATCTGGTCTAAGGATGAACCGTAAGCGATCAGTCCGTAACGTGATACCGTTCCGTAGGTGGGTTTCATGCCGACCACCCCGCAATAGGATGCGGGCTGTCGGATGGAACCGCCGGTATCGGAACCCAATGCTGCAAAGCATTCTTCCGCTGCCACTGCCGCTGCAGAGCCGCCGGAGGAACCGCCGGGCACATGCTCCGGGTTTCTGGGATTCTTTGTCACTCCGTAATAAGAAGTCTCCGTGGTGCTGCCCATGGCAAACTCATCCATATTGGTCTTGCCCAGAATCACTGCGCCTGCCTTTTCCAGATTCAGCACTGCTTCCGCACTGAAGGTCGGCACAAAATTCTCTAAGATTTTAGAAGAGCAGGTGGTCAGGGTTCCCTCGGTGCACATATTGTCTTTGATAGCAAAGGGAACCCCGGCCAGAGGCCCGGTCAGTTCGCCCGCTTCGATTTTTTTCTGTACTTCCGCTGCCTGCTGCAATGCCTTTTCCCGTTCTACGGTCACATAGCAGTGGTAGGTATCTTCGCTGGCTGCGATCTTATCCAGAACGGCCTGCGTGGCTTCCACCGACGTAGTCTTACCTTCCCGGATCGCCTTAGCCAGCTCTACTGCTGTCAGGGATAAAATATCCATATCCATTCTCCTTTTTTAATGTCTGACGGAAAACCATTACCGCCTAAATGCTGTAACCAGATTATAAAGCGGTATTCTACCCGATTTCTAATCGAAAGTCCAAGGCTTTTGACATTAGTCAAAAGTCTTTGGTACCACAAACATATTGTCCTTCTCGCCGGGTGCATTGGCCAGGGTCTGTTCACTCTCATCCCCATTGGTCACCACATCCTCACGGAAGACATTCTGAACCGGGAATACATGAGACATAGGTTCCACTCCCGTTGTATCCAGTTCACTCAATTTGTCGATATAGTCCAGCATTCTGCCCATATCCTTTTTCGCCGCTTCCTTCTCCTCTTCAGAGAGCTCCAGCTTTGCCAGAATGCCTACATATTCTATGGTCTCGTCACTGATTACGTTCGCCATACTAATTTCCATTCCTTTCCTGTTCTTTCCGCACTAATCTCTCACTTTAATGTGTACCTCACGCAGCTGCTGTTCCGTCACTTCGCCGGGAGCCCCGCACATCAGATCCTGTGCATTGCCGTTCATAGGGAAAGCAATCACCTCACGGATGTTATCCTCGTTCCGAAGCAGCATGATCATACGATCCACGCCGGGAGCCATTCCCGCATGAGGGGGAGCTCCGAACTGGAATGCCTGATACAGTGCTCCGAACTTGGTCTTTAATGTCTCTTCGTCATAACCTGCGATGGCGAAAGCTTTTTTCATGATCTCGATGTCATGGTTACGTACTGCGCCGGAGGAGAGTTCCACACCGTTGCATACGATGTCGTACTGATAAGCCAGGATCTCCAGCGGATCCATGGTGTTCAGTGCTTCCAGACCGCCCTGGGGCATAGAGAACGGATTGTGGGTGAATCCGATCTGCTTCGTCTCGGGATCCAGCTCAAACATCGGGAAATCGTTGACATAACAGAAACGGTATGCATTCTTCTCGATCAGATCCAGCTTCTCACCGAGTTCGTTTCTGATCATTCCGGCGTAATATGCAGCGCGCTCTTCCTTATCTGCCATAAAGAAAATTGTATCGCCAACTTCAAGTCCTGCCAGTGTGCGGAATTCTTCCTTACAGTCATCCGGAATAAACTTGTCGATTGGTCCCTTGTAAGAGCCATCTTCCAATACTTCCAGATATCCTAAACCACCCATGCCAAGTCCGGTTGCAAATTTAAGGAGTTTCTCGTGGAAACCTTTGGACATATCGGCGTGTACGCGGATTGCCCGAACCGTTTTTCCGATGAACGGCTTGAACGTACATTTCTGGAAAAAGTCGGTCACATCGATAATACGAAGCGGGTTACGCAGATCCGGCTTATCGGAACCAAACTCCAGCATTGCCTGCTTATAACTGATAATCGGATATGGAGCCTTGGTCACAACGCTTCCTTCCGGTGCGAACTTTTCAAATACAGACGAAAGAACTTCTTCACCAACTGCAAATACATCTTCCTGTGTGGCAAAACTCATCTCAAAATCCAGCTGATAGAACTCTCCCGGTGAACGGTCGGCTCTGGCATCCTCATCACGGAAACAAGGTGCGATCTGGAAATATTTATCAAATCCGGATACCATCAGAAGCTGCTTGTACTGCTGTGGTGCCTGTGGCAGTGCATAAAATTTCCCCTTGAATTTTCTGGATGGTACGATATAATCTCTTGCACCCTCCGGCGAAGATGCGCACAGGATCGGTGTCTGTAACTCCAGAAATCCCATACTTGTCATTTTCTCACGCAGATAAGAGATCACTTTGGAACGGAAAATGATATTGTCTTTTACTTTCTGGTTTCTCAGATCCAGATACCGATATTTCAGACGTACATCTTCGTGTACCACACTCTTGCTGGTCATTACTTCAAACGGAAGCTGGGAATATACTTCTCCGAGTACCGTCACTTCCTTTGCATCCAGCTCGATGGTTCCGGTCGGGATCTTTGGATTGTAGGTTTCCTCATCTCTCTTTTCGATCAGACCTTCCACGGTAATAGCCTGCTCTTTACGGATTCCTTCTAACAGCTTTCCATCGCGGATAACGATCTGCATCACTGCATACATATCTCTTAAATCAATAAAAGATACTCCGCCATGGTCACGGATATTTTCTACCCAGCCAGCGACACGGATCGTCTTTCCGATGTCCTGCTCGCTTACCTGATTCAGTGTGACATCTCTGTAAATGTTACTCATCTTTTCTACTCCTTTTTCTGGTCCGGGGCTCCTCTTATTGAAAAAAGAAAAGCCCCGGAATACTATAATTGTATTCCGGGGCGAATAATTCAGATTATCCGCGGTACCACCCGCATTGAAAAATGAGACATTCTCATCTTCCCTCTCTTACGCGTAACGTGCGCTCACGTACGAACCTACTTCCACATTCCGGTTTTTCAAAACCATCCTGCCCGTGTTCAATCCGTCTGCTCCGGCAGTGTTCCCATAATCATCTCTTTCAAACAGCGCTCTCAGTCGGTGACGCTGTATTCCTGTCGATGTCTGATGATCAGAGTCTCCATCTATGCATTTTCTGTCGTACATCCCTGATGTACGTTCCTTTTGTAATCTGTTTTATCACACAATTCCAGTGATTGCAAGAAAAAATTTAAAAATACTCCTTTAGTGCTACAAGTGATTCCACTTTTTTGTATATAAATTTCTCCAGTTCGGCATCCGGCTGTGTCAGATCCGGCACCATAAACACCTTACATCCTGCACTGTATGCACTGTGAATTCCATTTGGAGAATCTTCCACCGCATAGCATTCCTGTGGCTGCACATGAAGCTGGCTGCAGGCGTACAGATAAACATCCGGCGCCGGTTTGCCATGGGCGACCTGCCGGGCAGAAACAATGTGGTCGAGATAGTCATACAATCCCACTCTCTTCAGCAGACTGCTGCTGCGCTCCACACCTCCTGCGGTGGCAATCGCTGTACGCACACCTTTTTTGCGCAAATATTTTAACAGTTCCTCTGCTCCCGGTTTTGCCTCAATCGGTTCCTCATCAAGCACCTGATCCGTCAGTTTTCTGCGATATGTATGCACTTTATCATAGTCAAAATCTTCTCCATACAGCTTTTTAAAATGTTCCGGTGCATAAGGCATCCCAAGGGAACGCACACTGTATGCCTCCTCATCGGTCATATGATATCCGAAATGCGCCATAGCCTCTTTCCATTTCGCGAAATAGTATTTTTCTGTATCCAAAAGGGTTCCGTCCAGATCAAAAATAACGGTCTGTATCATGTCTTTTTCCTCCTGTGTTTCTGTTCAAAGGCTACCCGGCGAACAAAAGCTTTCCCGACTCTATACCTCAAGAAACCGGTTCCACTCCTGCGTATCGCCGCTTCCGGTTACTTTCAGCGCGTAGGTACGGTCGTTGGTTCCGTCAATGATAAACGTATAAACACCGCTCTGTAACGTCAGTTCATATATGGTTCCCTCCAAAAGAACCTGTGCCACCTCATCATACTTTGCTTTTTCCACTTCCTCGTCCGGATACGTGTGCTTTAAATTTCCATCAGCATCGTATTCGTTGTATCCTTCCTCAACAAGCGAAATGATTTCCGCATCCGAAATCTTAAATAAAAGCTCATTGGTACGCATCATCCGGATGTCACGGTTGCAGGAATTTTCCGGACAGATTTTTACATTGTCCAGTACCAGATGAAACATGCGCTCTGTCAGCTGGATGTCCCCAACCACAGCCTCGCCAAATTCAAAATGATTTACCTCGTTAATTGTGCTGTATTTGTATTCCATGTTGTTCTCCTGTGTTTTTATGATTCATTATCTACAATGAATCCTGTTATTTTTCTTCCCTTTTTATCTCCACATTTCCTTCTGTGTGAGAATTTTTTCGCACATAATTTCTCCTTGCAGTTTCTGTGCCACTTTTTCATATGCGGGCACCGGAACCTGATATCTGTGCGCCATGCGCACCACTTCGTATACCAGACCATCCACTTCCGACGGTCTGTGTGCCATCACATCCCTTTGCATTGACGTGGTTGCCTCCGGCGGAAGGTTGGATAACATCTGCTGATTTACGGAAATAATATCTTTTTACAACCAGCTCCAATGATCAGATATTTCACCCAATGTCACTCCTTACTTACCGGGGAATTTCGATTTCTTTTGAAATGTCCCCTTTCTGCTGTAAATAATACAGGAATCCTTTGCATCCTGCAACCACATCTTCATAAGTTTCATCAAAATTGCCGGTGTACCATGGATCTGCCACATCCCGCGCCCCGGTAAATTTCTGCGTGTCTTCATAGCCCACAAATGAAAGCATCTTGTATATTTTATCCTGGCTGTCCGTGCCTCCCGCGATTCTTGTCATGTTCCGGATATTTGCGGAATCCATGCCGATCAGATAATCAAAATACAGATAGTCATCCCTTGTCATCTGGCGCGCCCGGTGTGGAACAAGCGGAATGTTTTCTTCGTATAATTTATTTTTTGTGCCGTAGTGCGGCGGGTTGCCGATCTCCTCACGGCTGGTCGCAGCGGAGTCGATCTCGAACTGGTTGTCGAGGTGCAGCTGGTGGACCAGGTGGGTGAGGACGCTTTCGGCCATGGTGCTGCGGCAGATGTTGCCGTGGCAGATGAAAAGTATTTTTATCATAGTTTTGTTTCTCCTTGTTTTGCCCCGGAATGCCCTGTTTTGCAAGGGATTCCGGGGTTATTGTAAAATGCTATGAAATTACAGATTGTGGCAAATCAGAGCAGAATTAAGCAAGTTGTTACTACCTGTTAGTAGTAAAATTGGTAGTAAAAGGGAAATGGTTACTACTAAAGGTTTTGCCGTTCCTTCTGCATCTGCTCAAATACTTCATCCCATTCTTTCTCGTCACGCCACTCATCATTTTCTGATATTACTGCTTTTCCGTCATCATTATACTTGGTGTTATCTGACGCCATTTTATAAGATTTTTCACTGTATTGAGTCATTATCTGTTTCTCCTTTTTGTCCTAGTATGTCTTAGTTCCTATTATTTCGTGGTAATCTTGGTTTTGCTCTAAAGTTACAAATTGCGGCAGATAAGAGCAGAATTGAGCAAGTTTTTACTACTTGTTAGTGTTAGTTGTAAAGTTGGTAGTAAAAAAAAGAGGGGTCTACTAACACAGTTAGAAAATGAAATTGCTTATGTAATTTACTACAATACCTAAAACAGTTCCAATAACAACTGTTCCCACTATAAAATTTCTTTTAGAAGCATTTTTCTCCTCAATAAGTGCATTCTGCCCTATTTTAAATTCGATACACGGAAATAAATTTCTTTTAATTCGTGTAAATACTGGAAATACTACAATGCTGAAACTTCCCACTATCCATATACCAGTTATCATCCATTGTATAGTCCCAGGAAAAATTATGTTTTTTATATCCGTGTACACACAAATACATATAAACACAATTGTTAGTAGCATAGGCATGATTGGCAATCTAGATAAAATTCGATAACTCAATTTAAAATTATTTAAACATAGTTCTATCTTGTTTTTAAGTAATAAATAGTCATCTCCGTTGTCAAACCGGAATCTCAATTCTGTTAACGGCTTATCTCCATTATCAAAAGATAATTTTATCTGGTTACTATTATATTCCGTTCCAAACATCACTGAAATTTCCATTTTTATTATCCGATAAGGTTTCTTATCAAAAAACTCAAAACACTCATCAACATTATCGAATACATAACTTGCATTGTTATTACACCCTACACGAAT
>ERZ860148.1701-NODE-1701-length-11457-cov-4.610682_pt1 | contig 11457 bp, 7 predicted proteins | sample MGYA00509981_ERZ860148 | MGnify/ENA primary metagenome ERZ860148 (study PRJEB30046, sample SAMN00715199) | human gut metagenome | study: EMG produced TPA metagenomics assembly of the A metagenome-wide association study of gut microbiota in type 2...
TCGTCAGCATAAAGAATATCATATTCAGGCCATTGTTTTCCAGTGCTTTTTCCATAAATGCTTCCATACGACCCTTTAACTTGTCCAGTTCCCCACCATTTAAGGAAGTGATCTGTCCAACACCAATGGTCACCTTGCCGGAAGTAAAGCGCTTGAAATCCTGATAGAAGATCTCTTCGTCACTCTTATCCTTTAAATTGCTTCCTGCACTGAACATTTCCATTGCATATTTTTCAATATCAATGCCTGCAATATCAGCCAGCGCTCTTGCTGCCATCTCATCCACCGGAGTACAGGTTGGAGAACGGAACAGCAATGTATCAGATACAATGGCACTGCATAACAGTCCCGCAATCTTCGGCTCTACTTTAATACCGGCCTCCTGATACATCTGATAGATAATGGTAGCAGTACAGCCTAAAGGCTGGTTGCGGAAAAATACCGGTGACATAGTCTGGATGGTTCCCAGACGATGATGGTCGATGATCTCTAAGATCTCCGCATTTTCAATACCTGCTACTGCCTGGTTCTTTTCATTGTGATCTACTAAAATAACCTGTTTTCCTTTTGCGCCAAGTAAGTTTCTGCGGGAGATCATGCCGAGGTACTTGCCATCTTTATTTAAGATCGGGAAATCACGGTGTCGGATTTTTGACATCGTCTCTCTCACTTCGTCCACATAGTCCTCTATACCAAATGTGATGATATTTTTCCGCGTCATAAATTGCTTGATCGGCATACTCTGATTGATCAGACGTGCTACTGAAAATGTGTCGAACGGCGTTGTAATAATGATACAGTCATGTTTTTCTGCCAAAGTGCGCACATCCTCGCTGACCTCAATTCCACCACCGATGATCAGACAGCTCGCATTTGACTCAATTGCCTGTTTCTGTGCTTCTTCCCGGTCTCCTAAGATCACCATATCATCATCTTCGATATAGTCTGCCATATATTCCGGATTTGAGGTAGCTACCACTACCTTTCCTCTTACAAAATATGCATGCTCATTTCCAACGATGATCGTTCCATCCAACGTTTCCGCAATATTTTTATACTGTGTTCGTGCCTGGGATAATACATGATTATCAAAAACGTCCATGTAAGACGTTGCAATATCCTTCGTAACAATGATTCCTTCGAGTTTTCCAAACTGATTGGTTACCGGAAGTGTTACAACCTCTAATTTTTTCATGGTCTCCCATGCACGTCTTAAGGAAATCTGGCTGCTTACGCCTGCCGTTCTTCTAAAATTGATATCCTTAATCTGTGTTCCCGCATAGGTGACTAACTCCGGCTCCTGTGCTCCAAAATAATCCAGCACATAATGTGTCTCCGCATTTACTGCTCCGGCACGTTTTGCCACATAGGTTTTATCGTTTTCTGTCTGATTTTTTAAATATGCATAAGAGATAGCTGCACAAATAGAATCCGTATCCGGATTTTTGTGCCCTACAACCCAAACTTTTCTCTTTTCTGCGCTCATGAAATTCCTCTCTTTACCTAAAAAATAGCAGCTATTATATTGATTGCTGCAAAATTCACTTTTCTTATTTTAAAAAAGAAAGAAACAGACGCTGGCAATGCCGGCGTCATGTTGTATACCATTAAAAGTGAAATACTCCCATAGAGTATAAAATAAAAATAATCAATACTACAAAATTTAAGATTGAAAACCAGGACAACAGCTTCACATAACCTTTGACAGAGTCCACACCACCCTCCATCTCGTCCATTTTTTCGATCTTGGAATCAAACTCATTGAACAGATCCTGTATGTTGCGATAACATTTGACATTTTCCGTGTGTACTTTTTCAGAAAGATCCGTCTTAATGGACTCCAACTGTGACGTTGCATTCTCTAACAGTTCTTTGACCTCCGCAATCTGTCCCTCGCTGAGCTTCTTATTTGCAATCGCCTGTTCCTCTAAGAACTGCTTGTTCGCCGCGATCTGTTCTTCATTTAATTTCCGGTTAGAAGCTGTCTGTTCCTCATTCATCCTGCGATTTAAGGCAATCTGTTCTTCACTGGTCTTTCGGATATCAGCCACCTGTCCGCTAAGACCTGCCTCAATCTCAGCCATTTTCGTCGTCACTTTATCCGCAAGCGCATCTACCTTTCTTCCAAACTCAGTAACGATCTTGTCCGCCTCTTCCTGACGTTCTGTTAAAATATGTTCTAACTCCTGTGCTTTGCCGGCTCTCTCATCCACAAGTGACTGCAGTTCCGCTGCCTTACTCTCCTTTGCCTCTAAAAGCACCTGAAGCTGTTTTGCTTTCTCGCGAAACTCATCGATCTGACTGATCAGTAAATCTTCATTTTCCACGTCCTTTTGTGTCCTTTCCTGTTCCTGCGTGTGCATCTGTCCACTCTCTTCCGGCTTATTCCGGTTCAAAAGTCGTACATTCTGCGGCACCATCCGCTTTTTCCGGGGTTGAAGCTGTCTGAATACCATCTGCCATAAACCAGCCATCTGTGTTCACTTCTTCCCCCTTTCTGATTTTTTTCGCAATATATCATGGTTATTCTATCATTATCGTTTTTCTTTGTAAACAATAAATTATTTTCCATTATGTTAAACATGTGGACTGTGAAACTTTATATTTTCATTAAAAATCGTATAGATGACAAAGAAGCGATTCCAACTGGAACCGCCTCTGTCAAAAAGGGATTATTTTTTCTTAAATATGATTTCATTTCACAAATATTATGTTTTTGATTATCTACATAATTTTTTGAACTCATCAGCTACGAACTGGACTTTTGTTCCAATGACAACCTGAACAGCTGTTTTACTTGGTCTGATAACACCAGCAGCCCCTGCTGATTTGATTTTCTTCTCATCTACTAAAGAACTGTCTTTTACTTCAAGCCGAAGTCTTGTAATACAGTTATCAATACTTTTAATATTTGCTGCACCACCAACGCCTTCTAAAATTGCTGCCGCTACAGTTGTATAATCACTGCTCCCAAGGTCGACATTTTTCTCTGCTTCCACATCATCGTCTTCTCTACCAGGAGTTTTCAGATCAAACTTTGTGATAGCGAAACGGAATACAACATAAAATACAATAAATGCTGCAATACCAAGTGGAATGATCATCCAGGTATTCTTCGCTGCCGGAAGGGTTGCAGAGAAAAGAAGGTCTGTTGCTCCAGCAGAGAAACTAAAACCTGCTCTAAATCCAACTAATACCGTGATCACTGTGAAGATACCATATAATAATGCGTATACAACATAAAGTGCCGGTGCAAGGAACATGAACCCAAACTCAAATGGCTCTGTAACACCACAGACAAATGCACAAACAGCTGCGGAGGCTACCAGACCGATTGCAACTTTCTTCTTATTACTCTTAGCCGTCTGAATCATAGCAAGAGCTGCACCCGGAACACCGAACATCATACATGGGAAGAATCCAGACATATACATACCTAAATCCCATGTTACATCTGCCGACGTCTCGCCTGCCCAGAAATGTTGTAAATCCCCAAGTCCGATCGTATCAAACCAGAATACATTGTTCAGTGCATGATGTAATCCGGTTGGAATCAGCAATCTGTTTAAGAATGCATAAATACCTGCACCAACAGGACCAAATCCAACAATTCCTTCACCGATTGAAACTAATGCTCCAAATAATAAAGGCCAGATGAATAATAAGATTGCGGATACAATGATAGAAACAACGCCTGCAACGATTGCTACACAACGCTTACCACTGAAGAATGATAACCAGTCAGGTAATTTTGTACCTTTGAATTTGTTGTAGCATGTTGCACCGATGATACCGGCAAGGATACCGATAAATGGGTTTGCAATCTTACTGAATGCAAGCACTTTTGTCTCATTCTCTGCAATTACCGGCATTAACGTTGTAACAACCCCTGTAGAAAGAAGGTTTGTCATCATTAACCATGATGCCAAAGCTGCAAGAGCTGCTGTACCATCATTATCATCTGCCATACCAACGCCGACACCGATAACAAAAAGAATTGCCATGTTATCGATCAAAGCTCCTCCTGCTTTTACAAGGAAGAAACCGATCATCTGAACGATACCGGAAACATCGCCCCCCTGCATGGTAGATGGACATAGTGCATATCCAATACCCATTAAGATACCACAGATTGGAAGACACGCTACAGGAAGCATTAATGCTTTTCCCAATTTCTGTAAATACTTCATCATAATAAAAGCTCCTCCTTTTTTTTATCCCTTTTCGTTTTATTTTATGCCGTTATAAGTACGGCTAAAATACATTTTAATCTCCATTCTTGCGCTGTCTTTCAATGAAAACAACGTTTTCATTTGCATCTCAAGTTTGTGCGTAAGCACAAATCTTGCGTGTGAAAAATCTTATTTTTCACACTAACAACTGTATATTGCGCTTTATTTATTTAGGATCAATACTGTGTCGCCAGGTTCTACTTCCTGATCTGTCACTGTTTCCACTGTCCGATAATCTGATGTATTGCACACAACCACAGGCGTGATCACGTCATAACCGGCTTTTTTTACTGCATCAAGATCAGCCTCTATCAACAGTTCTCCCTTTTTCACAGAATCACCATTGCCTTTATATGCAGTAAAATGTTCTCCCTTTAATGCAACCGTATCAAGTCCTATGTGTATGAGCAGTTCTACACCTTCTGAAGTCGTCATACTTACTGCATGCATCGTATCAAATAACATCTCAATCGTACCATCGGCCGGTGCATATATCCTGCCTTCCGCAGGAATAATTGCAACACCTTTTCCTAAAATCTCCTCTCCAAAAGTTGGATCACTTACATTACTGATCGCAACCGTTTTTCCTTTTACTGGTGAACCTATCTCAATCCCTTTTTCTTTTTTCTTAAAAAAATCAAACATTTCCACACCTCTTTTCTGCTGTATTATTGTCAGGTTTATCCTGCCATACACACACGTTTTATATGTATTGCCAGAAACATGATTTCCTCGCTGGCAATTCCGCTGCCATATTCCTTTTCAATATATTCAGCAATATGTTTACTGCATTCATATTCCTTCGGATACTTATTTTCCATCATCCTTGCAAATTCAATCTCCTCATCTTTCAACAATTCATGCCGGTAAAGGCGCTGTACCAAAAACTTAAGATGAGTGATAAATCTCTCATAATGCAGAGATTCCTCATCAAACTCAATTCCCATTTCCAGCCTGACCAGTTCTAAAATCTTCTGAATCATATTCGTCATTTCAAATGTATCATTGATCGTCGTGTTGTATTCTGCATTCACAAAATGCAGGGCTATAAATCCTGCTTCATCTTCCGTAAACTCTGTACCAAGCTTCTCATTCAAAAGATCAACTGCATATTTTCCCATCAGATATTCCTGATGGTAAAACTTCTTAGTCTCCCAAAGTAATGCATTCTTCAATTGAATCCCCTGCGACTGTCTCTGGATTGCAAAATTAATATGATCTGTCAAAGTGATGTATATATTCTGATTCAGTTGTACATTCAGATTCTTTATTGCGTAGGATATAATATCACTGGTAAGCTGCATGTGCTCTAATGGAATATTTTCTAAAAGTTCCTGAAACTGTCTGGAAAGATTCTCATTCTCAATACGAAAAACCTTCTCGATTTTGCTTTCATCAATCAGTTCTCCCGTATGCGCCTTAAACCCGATTCCCTTACCCATGATAACAATTGATTCACATCATATGCTGATATTACATTGTTATTAATCACTTTCTGGATAACCATATTCCACTCCGTTTTTGTCCCTAAAAATTTAAAAAAACCAAATTTTACAAAATCTAAGCCAGATATGTAAAATTTGGTTTTGCCTGCTTACCAGTAACAATCCAATGTGCTCTGTTTCTATCTAAATAAATTGTAGCATTTATTGTTTATTATGTCAAGTTTTATTCTTATTATTTTTGTTTTTTTGTTAATATCCACCATACTTTTTTCAAAAACCTGTACACAATAACTAATTATCTCACAAATTTGTTTCAAAGAAAGATTTTAATGCATCATATGCCGCATCTTCGTCAGCACCTTCCACTGTTATAGTCACAGTCTGGTCTTTTTTTACTCCCATACTCATAACTGCCATCAGACGGGTTGCATCAATTACTTTTCCGTCTTTTTCGAGAGTTACTTTACTTTTAAAATTTTTAACCTCTTTTACGAGCATTCCCGCCGGTCTTGCATGAATACCCAACTCGTCCTTTACTGTGTAACTGAATGATTTCATTTTAATTTCCTCCTATGCTTAGATTATGCATTTATTATTTTATTTCTTACAGGCAGCACCATTGCAGGTGATACCGATAATTCATCAATACCCATTTTCACAAATGTTTCTGTCAAAGTCAGGTCTGCTCCAAGTTCTCCGCAAATTCCTGCCCAGATTCCTTCTTCATGGGCACTGTCAATAACCATCTGGATCATTTTGAGTACTGCCGGATGATGTGAATCATAGAAACGGTCAAGTTTTGCATTCTGCCTGTCAATAGCAAGCGTATACTGTGTCAGGTCATTGGTTCCAATACTAAAGAAATCCACCTCTTTTGCTAGATCATCTGCGATCATAACTGCTGCAGGAGTCTCGATCATAACTCCAAATTCAACTTCTTTATATGGCAATCCCTCTGTTGACAATTCCGTTTTCACTTCCTCCATGATTTCTTTTACTTTTTTCACTTCCCATACAGATGCGATCATAGGAACCATAATGGAAATATTGCCAAACATGCTTGCACGCAGCAACGCTCTTAACTGTGTTTTAAAAATTTCCGGTCGGTTCAGGCAGATTCTTACTGCACGATATCCCAATGCCGGATTATCCTCACGATCAAGCCCAAAATAATCTATCTTCTTGTCTGCTCCGATATCTAATGTGCGGATGATCACCTTTTTTCCAGCCATCACTTCTGCAACCGTTTTATAGGCCTGGAACTGTTCTTCCTCTGTTGGGAAATGATCACTCTGCAAATATAAAAACTCACTTCTGAAAAGTCCGATTCCGGCTGCATCATTCTGTAAAACAGCTCCTAAATCTTTTACCTCACCAATATTAGCATAGAGTTTGATCTCTTTTCCATCTTTTGTAACAGTCGGTTTTCCCTTTAACTGCTGTAATAATTCCTGACGTTTCTTCTCATTCTGCTGTTTTTTCTCGTATTCTTTTAATATTTCTTCCTCTGGATCAAGGATCAAAATACCCTTAAATCCATCTATAATTGCATACTTTCCATTCACTCCTTTTGGAATTGCCGCTGATACCAATGCCGGAATATTCATCGTTCTGGCAAGAATGGCTGTATGAGAATTGGTAGAACCTTGTCTTGTCACAAATGCAAGCACTCTCTCACGTTCTAACTGAATTGTCTCGCTTGGAGCAAGGTCGTCCGCTGCTATAATATATTTTTCTTCATCGTCCGCATGCACAGTTTCTTCTTTCCGGGATAAAATACGGATCACACGTTCAGAAATATCTTTTACATCTGCTGCACGTTCTTTCATATAATCGTCATCCATATCCGCAAACATCCTTGCAAAATTATCTCCCGTCGTCGCTACAGCAAATTCTGCGTTCACAGACTGCACTGCTATGATATTACAAATAGAATCCAGATAATCTTCATCCTCTAACATCATCTGATGTACTTCAAAAATTGCTGCATTTGCTTCACCAACTTCTTTGACTGCCTTGTCATAAAGTGCCTTTAATTCTTCTGTTGCCTGATCTTTGGCTGCTCTAAAACGTGAAATTTCTGCCTGTGTGTCATCAATTTTCACACGTCTTACCACATTGTTTTCTTTAAAAACTTCTTTGATTTTTCCAATCGCAATTCCTCCGAATGCAATCTTTCCATTAATTTGCTGCATTTGTTTCCCCCCTCTAAACAACAAGTCACATTACTCCACCACATCTGCATTCAAAATCAAAAAAACCGAAAAAGCACACGCAATCATAAGCGTCTTACTTTTTCGGTTTAGTACATTTGCATGTGAACTACCCTCTATATGTATTTTTATTATACGTTTTTACCCTGTTTTTGTCAATACACAATTTCGTATTATGCTAATTATATACTTTGTATACAATTATGATATAATTTTCGACATATTTTCACAGATATATCTTATCTATCGGACCGCCTGCTATCTGTTCCATGCTCCAGTTATAATCCTGTAACCAAAAGTTTATTTTATCACCAGCTTCTGACTTACAAAAAGCCCGAAAAGGCTTATACCTTTCCGGGCTTTGGAAATTTACATCAATTCAGACAAGATCTGCAGCTTATTTGTAAAGCTCAACCAGTCTCTGTAAGTGCTCATAACGAGCCTTTGCAGCTTCCTCAGATGCAGCAAAGAGTTTCTGTGCTCTCTCTGGGAAGGATCTTGTCAGACGGCTGTAACGTGTTTCGTTGTTCAGGAAATCCTGGTAAGAACCATCACCTGGCTTAGATGTCAATGTAAATGGGTTCTTTCCTTCTGCTTTGAGTGCAGGATTGAAGGAGAATAAGTTCCAGTAACCAGCAGCTACTGCTTTCTTCATCTCATCCTGGCAGTGGTTCATTCCACCTTTCACACCGTGTAACTCACATGGAGCATATCCGATGATCAGGGATGGTCCGTCATAAGCTTCTGCTTCTGCAAGAACTTTAACAGCCTGAGCCATGTTAGCACCAAGAGCGATCTGTGCTACATAAACGTAACCATAGCTCATAGCGATCTCAGCAAGGCTCTTCTTGCCAACTTCTTTACCAGCAGCAGCGAACTGACAAACTTCACCGATGTTGGAAGCTTTAGAAGCCTGACCACCTGTATTGGAGTACATCTCAGTATCGAATACCATAACGTTTACATTATGTCCGGAAGCAAGAACATGGTCTAATCCACCGAATCCGATATCATATGCCCAACCATCACCACCGAAGATCCATACGGACTTCTTAGCGAGGTAATCTTTCTTATCAAGAGCTGCCTTAGCGTCTGGGCATCCAGCTGCTGCAGCTTTCTCTAACTCTGCTACAAGAGCTTCTGTTGCAGGTGTATTTGCTTTTGTATCGTTCTTTGTCTCAACGAATTTATCAAATGCAGCCTTTAACTCAGCGCTTGCTTTGTCAGAAGCAGCACATTTCTCAGCGCTTGCGATAGCCTGATCACGTAATACTTCCTGACCGATCTGCATACCTAAACCATGCTCAGCGTTATCCTCGAATAAGGAGTTAGCCCAGGCCGGTCCTTTTTTGCTGTCTTTGTTTACTGTATATGGTGATGTAGCAGCCGGACCACCCCAGATAGAGGAACATCCTGTTGCGTTGGAGATGTACATATGCTCACCAAATAACTGAGTAATCAAACGAGCGTATGATGTCTCTGCACATCCTGCACAAGAACCTGAGAACTCAAGTAATGGCTGGTTGAACTGAGAACCTTTTACAGTGTTGTCTGCTGGCATACCAGGTTTCTTGCTTACGTTAGCAACTAAGTAATCGAATACTGGCTGCTCGTCTGCCTGAGATTCCTGTGGAACCATCTCGATAGCACCAACCGGACATACTGTGATACACTCGCCGCATCCCATACAGTCTAATGGAGATACGCTCATTGTGTATTTGTACTCGCTTGCCTTTGGTTTTGTATCAGCAACTTTGATATTGGAAGGAGCTGCTTTTACTTCATCCTCACTTAACATGAACGGACGGATTGTTGCATGAGAACATACAAATGCACACTGGTTACACTGGATACATTTCTCTGCATTCCATGTAGGAACTGTTACAGCTGTACCACGTTTCTCGTATGCTGCTGCACCATGCTCGAACTGTCCATCAGGGTTGCCCATGAATGCAGAAACTGGTAATGAATCACCATCCATTAAGGAGATCGGGTTCATTAAATCTTCTACCATCTTAACTGTCTCTGGACGACCTGTTAATTTCTTAGGAGCCGGATCTGCTGCCGGGTTAGACCAGGAAGCTGGAACCTCTACTTTATGAACTGCATCAACACCAGCGTCGATTGCTTTGTAGTTCATCTCTACGACTGCATCACCCTTCTTACCATAGGATTTCTTAGCAGCCTGTTTCATGAAATCTATAGCCTCTTCGATTGGCATTACGTTTGCTAATTTGAAGAATGCGGACTGTAAGATTGTGTTCGTACGTTTACCCATACCGATCTCGATAGCTTTATCGATAGCGTTGATGGTGTATAACTGAATGTTGTTGTCAGCGATGTATTTCTTAGCAGCAGCATTTAAATGATGCTCTAATTCTTCATCTGACCACTGGCAGTTGATCATGAATACTCCGCCTGGTTTTACATCCTGTACCATCTTGAATCCTTTTGTTACATAAGATGGGTTGTGGCATGCTACGAAGTCAGCCTGATTGATGTAATACGGGCTTCTGATTGGCTTGTCACCAAATCTTAAGTGAGAAATTGTGATACCACCAGTTTTCTTGGAGTCATACTGGAAGTATGCCTGGATGTATTTATCTGTGTGGTCACCGATGATCTTGGTAGAGTTCTTGTTAGCACCTACAGTACCATCTCCGCCGAGACCCCAGAATTTACACTCAACTGTACCTTCTGCTGCAGTGATTGGAGCCGGTTTTACTTCCGGTAAGCTTAAGTTTGTAACATCATCAACGATACCGATAGTAAATCTGCTCTTTGGAGCATCTTTCTCTAACTCTTTGTATACTGCGAATAAGCTTGAAGGTGGTGTATCTTTAGAACCTAATCCGTAACGGCCGCCTGTTAATACGATTGTATCAAGACCTGCCTCACGAAGTGTGGTTGCTACGTCTAAGTATAACGGATCACCGAGTGCACCTGGCTCTTTTGTTCTGTCAAGAACAGCAACTTTCTTAGCTGTCTTAGGAAGAACTTTTAAGAATGCCTCAGATACCCATGGACGATATAAACGAACTTTGATAAGACCGACTTTCTCGCCCTTAGCTGTTAAGTAATCAATTACCTCTTCAGCTACATCATTAACAGAACCCATAGCTACGATAACACGGTCAGCATCTTCTGCTCCGTAGTAGTTGAATAAATCGTAGTTTGTTCCTAATTTCTCGTTGATCTTAGCCATGTATTTTTCAACGATTGCCGGTAACTCGTTGTAAGCTGTGTTACAAGCCTCACGATGCTGGAAGAAAACATCTCCGTTCTCATGAGAACCACGCATAGCCGGATGCTCCGGATTTAATGCATGTGCACGGAATGCTTCAACTGCGTCCATGTTGCACATTTCTTTTAAGTCAGCGTAATCCCATTTCTCGATCTTCTGGATCTCGTGGGATGTACGGAAACCATCGAAGAAGTTGATGAATGGAACTTTTCCTTCGATTGTTGCAAGATGTGCAACCGGGCTTAAGTCCATAACTTCCTGTGGGTTGGTCTCACATAACATAGCGAAACCTGTCTGACGGCAGGCATATACGTCACTGTGAT
>ERZ860148.1709-NODE-1709-length-11395-cov-1.865344_pt1 | contig 11395 bp, 10 predicted proteins | sample MGYA00509981_ERZ860148 | MGnify/ENA primary metagenome ERZ860148 (study PRJEB30046, sample SAMN00715199) | human gut metagenome | study: EMG produced TPA metagenomics assembly of the A metagenome-wide association study of gut microbiota in type 2...
CCAGAAGACTGCAGTTAAAACTGCGGATACTCCCATGGATAAGAGCAGTCCGATCACGAAGTTTAAGTAATCTTTTGGAAGCATGGACAGGAATCCCGGAAGTCCTGCTGCTCCTAATGCCTGTGCCAAAACTCCTGTTGCTGCACAATATGCATTACCTACGGCTGAACCGATGATGGCAGCGTAGAATGGATATTTTAATTTCAATGTTACACCGAACATTGCTGGTTCTGTGATTCCAAGTAATGCAGAAACACCTGATGCAGAACAGATTGATTTCATCTTCTCATTCTTTGTTAAGAATAAAACTGCTAATACGGCTGCTCCCTGTGCTACGTTGTTCATACTTGCTGTTGTGAAGATAAAACTTCCACCTGTTGTTGCTTTGGCTGCGATCAGCTGTGTCTCGATCGCGATAAAGCTGTGATGCATTCCTGTTAAACAGATCGGTGCATATGCAAGTCCGAATAATCCTCCACCGACAAATCCAAGTGTGTTATATACCCATGTGATTCCATCTGCTAATAAGTTACCTGCTTCTCTTAACACTGGTCCTACGCAGATGAATGTTAAAAATGATGTTACCATGATAGAGATCAATGGTGTTGTCAGGTTATCTAACCATGTTGGTGTTACTTTATGTAACTTCTTCTCGATCGTTGCTAAAATAAATGCAACTGCTAATACTGGAAGTACAGTTCCCTGATATCCGATCGCCTGGATCTTAAATCCAAAGATATCCCATACTGGCGCTTTGGCGATACCGATGCTGTATGCACTTAACAGATCTGGATGAACCATGATCATACCCATGGCTGCTCCAAGATATGGATTCCCGCCAAACTTCTTCGTTGCGCTAAATCCGATCAATACTGGCAAAAATGCAAATGGAGCACTTGCAAACATGTTGATCGCTGTTGCCAGACCCTTAAACTGTGGGTACAGATCAATGACGGACTTGCCACTAAACATCGCTGCTGTCAGGATATTGTTCACTCCCATTAACAGACCACCTGCTACGATGGCTGGAATAATCGGTACGAAAATATCACTTAATAACTTTACTAATCTCTGAAGAACATTTCCTTTCTTCTCTTCTTTCTCATCATCTGCTGGTGTATCGACTGAGATTCCTAACTGCTTCTGTACTTCGTCGCACACTAAGTTTACAAGTCCTGATCCGAAAATGATCTGGAACTGTGACTGTGTTAAGAACACTCCCTTAACTCCTTCAATGTCGCTGACTGCATCTTCATTGCGAAGATCGTTGTCTTTTAACTGTAAACGAAGTCTTGTTGCACAATGCTGAACTGACTTAATGTTTTGTTTGCCACCAACATGCTCGATGACCTGGCTGGCGATTTTTGCGTAATCCATATCTTCTCTCCTTTTTTATTGTGAAACTTATTATGGCATCGGTTCCATATCTGTATCTTATAACTTTATCTTCTATTTGTCAATAGTATTTATGGAATCGATACCACATTTTTTTATTTTATTACTTTTATTTGTGTTTTATGTGAGACGACTTAACAAAGCAACAGGTAAACGGCAAAGCCCTCCGTTCCGAGTAATACGGAAGGAGGGCGATATTATAAGCACATATGAAGAATTTATGATCTGACACTTCCGCCTTCAATAAATTCATATCCCACAATCTGTTTCTTGGATACTGGTTCTCCTGTGATCATCTTAAGGATCGTTTCCGCTCCAAGGTATCCCATTCCATAGGAATCAAACTTTAGCGTTGTAAGCTCTGGCGTCAAGAGGGTACTTTCATCATATCCTCCAAACGCTGCCACAGACACTTCTTCTGGAATCTTCTTCTTATGTTCGTGTAAAATCTTATATGCACCAAACGCAAGCCGATCTGTTGCACAGATGATCGCATCTAAATCTGATTCCCTCTCAAGCAATTCTCTTGTAACCGCCTGTCCACCAATAAAACTATAATCACTCTTCCCTATCACCGGTGTGATCCCATATTCTTTCAATCCATCTAACACGCCATTTCTACGCTCGATCCCAACTGCCTGGTCTGTCTCATAGACACCAATATATCCAACCTTTTGATGTCCTTTCTTCCCGATATACTCTCCGATCGTTTTCCCTGCATGATAATCATCATAAATAATGGAAATTCCATCTTCATAATCCTGTGTTAAAACAACCACTGGAATTCCCGCTTTCTTTAACAGCTCTTTGTGGTCCTTTGTGATCGCTATGGAACTGATCAAGATCCCATCCACATTTAACTGGATCAGGCGCTGGATATTCTGTAATTCCTGATCAATATCGTGATCTGAGTTCTGAATAAGGGTTGTATACCCCTTTTCTCTTAAATACCGATCGATACTTGTGATCACACGGCTTGTGATCTTAGAATTTAATGTCGGCACAACTACACCGATCACGTTGCTTTGTTTCGCATTCAATCTTGCAAATGCATTCGGTGTATAGTTGTATTCTTCAATGACCTTCTGAATCTTCGCTCTCGTCTCATCCTTTACATATCCCCCGTTAAAATAACGAGATACTGTGCTTTTTCCAACTCCTGATAAATTCGCGATGTCTGCCATGGTCATCTTCTTTGCCATATATTTTGATCTCCTTTGTTACTTTATCTCTCATTATCTTAGCACAGAAAAAGCTATAAAGAAATAAGATGATATAAAATTTCTTTCTCATCCAATAAACGAAGTATTTCTTTCCTGCCCGTAAATAAAAAGATCTGACGGTCTGTATGATGACTTAAATACTGCATCGTCTGTGCCAGTCTTTCGTCATCATAATTACCGAACACATCGTCTAAAAACAACGGAAATGCATCATTTTCATATAAAAGATCGGCCGATGCAAGGCGCAGTGCAAAATATAATTGTTCTACCGTGGCATTACTTAAATACTTCATATCGATATGATCAAATCCATCATAAACCATCATCGAAAAATTCTCATCCATGACTGCCTGCGTATATTTTCCATTCGTCATATCACAAAAAATCTCTGAGATCTTCTCATTTAGTTCCTGTCCAAAAGTCTTTTGTACCTGGCTTGCAGCTTCCTCGATCGCTTTCATTGCAAGTTCTATCTCGTGAATCTCAAGTTCTTTCTTCCTTTTCTGCCCCAGCAAGATCTCGTATTCCTGCTTTTTCTTATCTGCCTCTTCCTTTTGCTGCATAAGCTGTGCTTTCTCGATCTCTATGATCTCTAAGCGATGTCTTAGTTCTATTTTGCGAATTCGTTCTTCATCTTCCCCGCCAAATAACTTTCGAAACCACAGCAAAATCTTCTGAAGCAGCGTCAACTTTCTCTTTTGTCTTAAACGTTTCCGAATCTCTCTCTCTTCCTGTTCATATTCATTCAACGCTTGTGCATCATACTGCCATGACCCCTGCTGTCTTCGCAAGTTGTCAATCTGTGCAAAAACAGGATCTTTTCGCATTTGTCTTCGTCTGGCTTTCAAATGATCGATCGCTTTTCGAAGGTCGATTGCGGCATCCTTGCTGCTTCGCAGATTCGCCATGGAATTTTGCAAAACTTCCTTCATCTCTCTGCCTGTACGAATCTCTGCCTGTGTCATCGAAACCGTATTCTCAAATGCCTGTTTATCAGATTCGAAGAAATATTCCTTCCCCTTAAGTTCCTCCATCGTATCTGCATCAAATATGCGATACTCTGTCTGCCCTTGTGCGAAGTTTCGCATGATCTTATATCTGATCCCGTCCTTTTCAAAGACCATGGAGCCACCGTAAATGCCGCCATTTACTGGCTGATATCTGGTGAAATCATCATATCTTGCAGCAAGTCCTCTTGATTTCTCCAGTCCAAACAGCATTGCGATCATAAACTTACGAAGTGTTGTCTTGCCAGATTCATTCTTGCCATAGAAAACTTCTAACTTCCCAGATGTCTGGCAATGATATTTATGAAATTTTCCAAATCCATCAATATTGATTTCCTCAATCTTCATCTTTTACTTCTCCCTGGCATATGTTAAAGCTTCCATCGCATAACGCAAAGCCTCTGGTTCATCTTTTAAAATATCTGCGACCTTCTGGATGATAAAATCATCTTCCTCTGATAGCTGTTCGTATTCCCATTGATTCTTCGTTTCATAAATGATATCTGTGACCATATATTGACTCGTGATCTCATAAAAGTCCAGATGGATCTGTGGATCAATACTTCCTGTCAATACAATCTCATATATATTCTCTCTTCCACGATATGAAAGTTCCGTTTCTACCCGATCTACGATCTCTAACGCTGACATCTCATCGGATATCATGACTTCCACTTGTGTATACATTCTTTTTGCAAAGGGAACGAAGGTTATCTGTTTCTTTTCTTCGCTGATCTCCCCTTCGATCAGCCCATGGTATCCCGTCTCTGTGTGATCCAATGGTTCCAGCGATCCTGCATATGCCATCAGATCTTCGAAAATGATCTCTGGTTTATGGATATGTCCAAGAGCGATATAGTCGAATCCAGACCATTTTAACGTCTCTCTCTGAATCGGGATATGACTTTCATCCCCTCCATGTGCCAGCAGGATTGAAAAATCACTGCCTTCGTTCTCATCTGGTTTCATGCGATCATACAATGGTTTCGTGATCTGATTCTTCCAATAACTAAAGCCATAAATGGTCGTTTCAAGATCTTCAAAAGAAATATGATCTCTTTGTTTTCCATCCAGAAGATAAACTTCCGAATTCCATTTATACTGGGAAAATACATCATGTGGTTCCAGATGATCGTGATTCCCTGCGATCAAAACCGTTCTTGTATGATTCAATCTGGACAACAGATAATCCACTTCTCTTAGCTCCTGCTGCGTTGGCGGCTGATCAAACAGATCTCCTGCGATCAATAACAGATCTGCCTGTTGCTTATTTGCATGATCAATGACTCTTTGAAATGACTCTTTGATCTCTTGTTCTCTGATCCTTCCAAATGTCTGCTCTCTCTCTGGTCTGGCTCCCCAATGGACATCTGCGATATGAATAAATTTCAAAAAATCACCTGCTTTCTGATCATCTTCTATGATCTTATTCTGTCATCATACGATCGATATTCTTTAATAATTGTTCGATCTGTTCTCCCGTTATATGATCCATGTGCACCCCGCCTGTGCATACCACTACTTTTCCTGTTTCCCTGCATCGATTCTCAGCCAGTCTGCGGCATAGAAATTCGTCTTTGTGACCTGTCAGGTTGATCACAGATGAAGTGACACTGATCGTTCCGTCACCACTCAACGAAGGGCGTGGAACTGCCTGAACAACACAGCCAATATGCGGTTTCTCACCACCGCTTAGAGTTAAAACAAGATCTTCTCCTATTGCTTTTTCACAGATCTCTATCGTAATTCCTGCAATTGTTTTCCTATATTTCACTTTAATCCTCCCATTTTATTCCAAAGAGGATCTTACTAAAACTTCCTCTGAAATAAAACAGGCAGCCAGTTCAACACTGACTGCCCCCTAAATTATGCCATGTATCTTAGCCCCATAAATTCGCTGGGTAGACACCCTCTTTGATCAATCCGGCAAATGCTTCCTGTACAGCTTCCTTATCTTCCTGATAAGTTACACCGAACCATCGATCCTGTGTCTCTAATACTTTGACGTTTACACGTCCTTCTTTCAATAATTTGTCTACGATGTTTGGTAATAAATATTCTTTCTTCAGATCTCCTTCTTCTACTTCACTTAAGAAAGTCTTGAAGTCTTCTGCAAGGAACTCTAAAAATTCTGGATATGCAGCCCACATATTCATAGAAACCTTATCCTCTGGACTGATCCATTCCTGAACATCTGGAAGATCACACTTGATCTTACCATCTTCCCCCATCATAATTCCTGTTGTCTCATGAACCTGGCTTAATAATCCATTCTCATCTACAACACTAACTCCTCGTGTGACAGTTCCATTGTCACTTAATGTATTCTTCAGGATAAATCCTGCCATTCCCATTGTGAATTCTCTTCCAAGATCTTCTCCAGATACTAAGAAATCATGAAGCTTCACAAAAGCTTCCTTTCCATAGTAATCATCTGCGTTGATGATCACAAATGGTTCCTTGACAACATCCTTGCAGCAAAGAACAGCCTGTCCTGTTCCCCAAGGCTTTGTACGTCCTTCTGGTACTTCAAATCCTTCTGGAAGGTCATCTAATTCCTGAAATACATATTCTACATCAATCTGATCTTTAATTCGGTTGCCGATTATCTCTTCAAATTCTTCAAAAATGTCCTTACGGATAATAAATACAACCTTATTAAATCCAGCTTCTTTCGCATCACGAATTGAATAATCCATAATGATCTCACCATTCGGTCCCATCTTCGCAAGCTGTTTGATTCCTGCACCGTATCTTGATCCGATTCCGGCTGCCATAATTATTAATGTAGTATCCATAAATCTCCCCTTCAGTCATCTGACCTGTTTTGTTACCTGTATACTTGTTATATCCTGTGTAAAACATTCCATATATTTGTTTTCACATATACTTTTTATTATAAATATTATTCTCTATAATGTCAATAGATTCTGGCTATCCTTTCCTTAAATACTTCCTTATTGTAAGATAAAAAGAGCAGGTACTCTGTTTCGTACCTGCTCTTTTATCTTGGTCTTATACTTAACAACTTCTTAATCTTCTTGCCTCTGGCTCTCTAGATGTCTTATCTTCTGATACCCATAAATCTTTGTAATTTAATTTTAAAAGCCCTGCGATCATTAAGCTTAACACTAAGATCATTGCAATCGTTCCTAATAAATGCATTGTTATTCTCCTCTTTATATCGTGTTGTATTATGTATCCTGTATTTATGTTTTATATTTTATCAAATTAATATCGGAGAATCAATATGTAGCATTATTTTCTAGGAAATTACAACATTTCATTTGTATTTTCCCTCTGGTGTTAGCAAAATTTTCAGTAATAAATCTGTCTTTGTTATTGTTTTTGTGCAATTTGTAGTACCAATTTCTGAATGGGGTGTTTGTGTTTGGTCGTATTTAATTTCTCATTCGTCTAATCCGTTCTGCCATAGCATTCACTAGAAAATAAATAATTCCTCCTGCTAACCCGCCAATTGTATTAAAAAATAAATCTGATATTTGAAATGTTCCTAATCTTAAAAACAACTGCAACAGCTCAATTGTCAGAGATGACAGAAACGCTATTTGGATACTTTTTAATATGATTTTCCCTATATACACTTTCTTACCAAATATTTTTTCTTCAAAATTCCAAAATATTAATACTATATACGGCATAAGCAGGAAAAAATTTTCTATACACTCTGATGTTAAAATGCGCTGGCCTGTCACTGTATTATATCTGTATATTCCCCATACTCCCCACACATCACATAATGGATTCATCCACATATCTCGGTTGATCAACGTCTTAAATAATACCATGGTAATATAGAAAAACAATATATATTTTTTACGAAATTCTCTATCTCCTTTAAAATGATCGATCCATATCCGGATAGCTGCTTTCCATCCCTTGCCTGCTCCTTCTGGACATTTTACATACAAATAAAAGAACATTGTCATTATTGATAACAAAATTGCAAACCAAAACGGCTGATAGATTGATGTTAGAATGTCTATTGTGATTTTTCCTATGATAGTCTTCATTCTTGTGCCTTCTCCTGTTCTCCAGTTTCTTTTTCAAATGATATTCCATAATCTTTATTAATAATGTGTCCTATTTCATGTAATAGTGTAAACCAAAATGTATCTGAATAAAGTCTTCTGTCATTTACCATAAGCATAATTCATGGGATACCCTCTTCTCTCGTAGATCTATGAGAAGATTATACCAGAAAAAGGGCTCAGCTGACAGGTGAAAATATAAAACAGGTAACAATAACGATAATCCCTAATGGATACAGACTTTTTGGAGTCATTGTCGTTTTAACTTCACGGATTCAGGACTATTTTATACTCTTGTACATCAATTGGAAATAGCTTGTATTTCTTCCCTCCTCAGTGTTATAATTTGCTATAGTCACAGACATCACAACACATATATAAGTTTACAAGATTTGGCTTTGAAAAAGAAAGGAATTTTTTTTATCATGTTCAAATGTCAGCCCGGATATACACTTCGAAAAATCAAAGGTATCAATTATCTCTTACCTTATGGTCAGCAGATTGCCGATCTGAAAAAAGGCTTTGTGCTGAATGAGACCAGTACTTTCCTGTGGAATGTACTTCAGCATCATGAAGGTGCCGAACCGCAGCAACTGGCAGAAATACTTGCCAGGACTTATCAACTGGATGAGTCTTATTATCCTGAACTTCTGAAAGATGTGACAGATTTTCTGACACAGCTTACAGCCATGGGAATGATCACAGAAGATCTCCACCTGATTTCATCAATCCCTTCTGTCTCTATGATAATCGCAGGAATCTGCATAAAACTATACGGTTCTGCAGAACTGATTTCCCCAAATTTCAAACCTTTTTATCATGAATTTTCGGATGATGATACCTCACAGGAAATCGAGCTGGTCACCACGCCTCCGCCCAGCCGTTGTTACGGACAGGTTCTTCTGCAGAATTCTGAAATGACTGTTTTTGAAAATCCCAACCGTTATGTTGTCCTTTTTCCACAGATGCAGAACCTTTACGAAGCTCATATGCTGAAAGATGGTACTTATGTACGGGTTTACTGCCACCCACAGGTTTCTGAAACAAATATAGAAAATTTATTTCACGCCATACGACTGTTTTTCCTTTTCACAGCACAAAGAAACGGACTGTTTGCAATCCACTCAGCTTCTGTTCTCTATCAAGGAAAAGCATGGCTGTTTTCCGGTCATTCCGGAATGGGAAAATCCACACACACTGCTCTGTGGCATGAGCTTTTTGACACACCGTACTTAAATGGAGACCTGAATCTTCTCGGATTGCATAAAGATCATATCATCGCCTATGGCATCCCCTGGTGCGGAACTTCCGGGATTTTTACTGCTGAAGCATATGAACTCGGAGGAATTATCCTCCTTGGGCGTAATCTGCAGACAGATTATCTGGAAGAGTTAAATCCTTCGGAAAAAATCCTCCGTGTCATGCAGCGCATGATCTCCCCTGCATGGACTGAACGCCAGCTTTCAGAAAATCTTTTCTTTGCCAGGGAAATCGCTGACCGCGTGCCGGTACTGCATCTTCTCTGTACAAAGAATTCTTCTGCCGCTTGCGTGATGAAAAATACCATTGATCAACTGGAGGAGCTGCAATGAAAGAAAAAATACTCCTGATCTGGAAGCACCTGAAACAGGGAACCCTGAAAAAAATGTGGAAACAGACATTATGGATCTATCAGTACGGCAGACGTTACTGGAAAGCCATGATCCTGTATACACTGCTTGGTCTGGTCGGAACAGGTGTCTCTCTGGTTTCCAGTCTGATTTCCAAAGATCTGGTAGATATTATTACCGGACACCAGACCGGGAAACTTATAAGTACCTTTGCCGCAATGATCGGCTTCTCTGTCGCAAACATTCTGGTTTCGCAGGCATCCGGATATGCCTCTACTTTCATTAACCTGAAGGTGGACTCCGAAATCAAGAACGACATCTTTGCCAAAATGCTGGTAACTGACTGGGAATCCCTGACCGATTACCACACCGGAGATCTGGTGACACGCTGGAGTTCCGATGCCTCCAATATTTCAAGCGGAATCCTGAACTGGATTCCCAACCTAATCATTTATACTTTTCGTTTTATCAGTGCACTGGCAATCGTGCTTTATTATGACCCTACTTTCGCACTTTTTGCTCTGCTTGGAATTCCCTTCAGTGCTCTGCTTTCAAAGCCGCTGCTGAAACGAATGCGTGATAATAATCAGAGAAGTGCAGCTATGAATGCAAAGCTTTATGGATTTAACCAGGAAGCTTTCTCCAATATCCAGACGATCAAGGCTTTCGACCTGATTCACTTTTATACAGAGAAACTGAAATCTCTTCAGAAAGATTATATTAACATGAGACTGGACTTCCAGAAGATGTCCATTCTGACTTCTGTTCTCATGTCCATTATCGGATTTATCGTATCCTACAGCTGTTATGGATGGGGAATTTACCGTGTATGGAGCAATGCAATCAGTTACGGAACTATGACCATGTTTCTGTCTTTGTCCGGTACATTGACAAGTTCGGTAAATTCTCTGGTAAGTCTGATTCCGTCAGCCATCTCACTGACTATTTCGGCAGGAAGACTGATGGATATCGTGGAAATGCCGCAAGAGGACTACAGTCAGGATTCTGCTGTACGCAACTTCGAAAAGCAGCATAAGCCAGAAGGAATCGGTCTGAACATGCAGGATCTCAGTTATACCTATCATAATGGTACTGCTGTTTTCGCCAATGCTTCCATAGAGGCTTATCCTCATGAGATCGTGGCTCTGGTAGGACCTTCCGGTGAAGGTAAGACAACTATGCTGCGCCTGATCCTGTCTCTTCTGACACCGCAGGAGGGTTCTTCTCATATATGTGCCGGAGCAGATCATGAACACATGATTGATATGTCCCCTTCTACAAGGAAATTATTCTCCTATGTACCACAGGGAAATACAATGTTTTCAGGAACAATTGCAGAAAATATGCGAAATGTGAAACAGGATGCTACAGATGAAGAAATTATTGAAGCGCTGAAACTTGCCTGCGCATGGGATTTTGTGGAAAAACTCCCGGATGGAATTGAAAGCATCGTTAAGGAACGGGGCGGCGGTTTCTCCGAAGGTCAGGCACAGAGGCTCTCCATTGCCAGAGCATTACTGCGCAGATCACCGATCCTGCTGCTGGATGAGGCCACTTCCGCACTGGATGTAGCTACTGAGCGAAAAGTCCTGCGAAATATCATGCAGGATACCTATCCCAGAACCTGTATTGTAACCACACACAGACCTACGGTTCTGAATATCTGTAACAGGGTTTATGCAATACGGGATAAGAAATGTGAGATACTAAATGACGTGGAAATTCATGAAATGATACAGACATTTTAAAATTAATTTCAGAGATTGAGTTAAACACTCTAACTCAATCCCTTTTCCTGTCAGCCAGATATTCTCTTTAGTTCACAGAATAAGTAAATCCTGTCATCTTAAGATCATCAATGCTTGTTCCATGATCTATATGCACTCCAATAGTCAGTGGATTTGATGCTGTACTTGCAAATGTTAATGTTGCAGTATTACCTGCACAGGATGCCTTCACAGAAGCATCATCTGTCTCAATCTGATCTATTGTCTCATTAAAAGTGATATTTAAAGTAATTGTTCCATTAAGATCTGACCAGTCTGCCATTGCCAGACCCTTGCCGCCATTAGTTCCCCATCTGTCCCATACACCATGATATACTACAT
>ERZ860148.1716-NODE-1716-length-11353-cov-5.600283_pt1 | contig 11353 bp, 7 predicted proteins | sample MGYA00509981_ERZ860148 | MGnify/ENA primary metagenome ERZ860148 (study PRJEB30046, sample SAMN00715199) | human gut metagenome | study: EMG produced TPA metagenomics assembly of the A metagenome-wide association study of gut microbiota in type 2...
GTCCATATGGAAATCATACTGAGGAAATGCTTCTTTTACAGCCTCAGCCCATTCCTTAGCTTCTTCTTCATTACCAGTATATGCAACTTCCATATGAAGCTTTGCTTCAGCTGCATAATCTTTAAATCTGTTCTCACAGTCATCCTTCATAGCTTTAAGCATAATCTTCTTAGCAGAAGCCTTACCTCTTGCCTTAGCAAAAGCATCAAGCTTCTCTCCCTGAATCTGTAATACAGGATTAAGCTTTAACATAGTTCCGATTGCCGCAGCTGCAGGTGTTATCCTTCCACCCTTTTTAAGATACTTAAGTGTCTCAAGAGTAATATATATGCTTGAATCCATCTTGTGTTTCTCAAGTATGTTCTTAATCTCTCCGGCATTCATTCCTTTATCTGCCAAAGCCTTTGCATCTATGACTGACTGGCGCATAGTTACTGATATACGCTGGTTATTGACAACCTGTACTTTGCCATCATAATCACCAGCTACCATAGTTGCTGTCTGACATGTACCGCTAAGTCCACTTGACATAGGTATAAATACAACCTCGTCATTGTCCTTTAACAATTCATCAAAATATTCCTGCAATGTTCCTATAGATGGCTGTGATGTAGATATGTCTGCATCATTTTTCAACTTTTCATAGAATTCTTCCTGTGTAAGATTAATATCCTCAAGGTATTCCACACCATCAATAAAAAAAGGCATAGGTATAACTGTTATACCCACTTCCCTAGCCTGTGCCTGTGTAATACCGCTATTGCTGTCTGTTAATATTGCTACTTTACTCATAAATCGCCCTTTCTATTATTCACATTCCACTTAATATGCTGTGAAATATAGCTGTTTATTCGTATCTGCTTGTAATATAAAACAAATATTATCTATTATTGTACATTATCTTTTAATTTGCTACAATATTTTTCGAATAAAATTTACATCATATTAACAAATTGCGTTACTGTTCAAAATTCAGCCACTATGAACAATAGCGAATCAATGTCATCTAAATGATATACAAATAATAAACAATAACGCCAGCCAAGGGGATCAAACAATGTCAGTAAATCATAAAGCTTGCAGCCTTAAGCACAACAACAATTCAAATATTTATAATAACGCATATGCCGATAATATTACCAATTCTAATATCAGTATAGAAAATGTATTCTCATATGATGATGTATTAAAACTTTCCAGACTATGCGGCTACGAACCATATTTTGACGAATATACAGCAGATGATTTAATACAGCTTGCCGCTTTTTCAAGTGATTCCCACTCTCTTGTCGGCTTTATTTCCTGTTTAAAACCTGAGCTAAATAATACAACAGGCAATATACCAGATAATATAACTATAGAAATCACTGCAATGGTTGCTCCTGAATACAGACGCCAGCATATTTTTATAAGATTATTTCAGGCACTTATTAATACAATCAGTTCTATATCTGATAGTCATAACAACTGCAATAAGAATAGCAAGATTAACAATAATAATATAAGATATATCGCATCTATAAAAGATAATTTCATTGATAGTTCCAATGCTGGCACTATTAATATAAAATATGCCTATAGTGATTATCTTATGTCTCTGCACAACACACAGGAATATACAGAACGCGCTACTCTTTCCTCTCTTCCTGATACCTTGGAACTGTTAAAATATGATGACGAATATCAGCTTGTATCAAATACATCTGACGAGCTTATATCATCAGTTGCATTCGACATCTTCGATACACACATATGTATACATGATGTATGGACTGCTCCTGATATGAGAAAATGCGGTTATGCCAGACATTTATTATCAGAATTCATAAAAGATTGGAAAAATAAAAGCAATTATCATAAACTTCCTCTTATTCTTCATGTTTCAGGCACTAATATACCTGCGGTTAATCTTTATAGATCAGAGGGGTTCACTATTGCTGAGGAGATTAAATACTATACGTTAAATCTTAATAATTTAATATGAGCATAGCAAAATAAGTGTCTATCATATGATTAAAATATAATAGGCACTTATTTATTGCAAATTTTATAATTCAATACCTGATTATTTGATATTGTTTATATACTATCTTGCTGCAATTACATCGCTCATATCATACATTCCTGCACTCTTACCTGCAAGGAACTTAGCTGCTTCTATCGCACCCTTAGCGAATACTGACTTAGAATATGCTGTGTGTGTGAATTCAATAACTTCATCTTCCCCTGCAAAGATAACATCATGAACACCTACAATAGTACCTCCACGGACTGCACTGATACCTATTTCCTTAGGATCTCTTGCTGCTCTTTCCTGGCTTCTGTCATACTTGTAATAGTAGTCATCACCAAGCACTTCCTTTATGGAATCAGCAAGTGCAAGTGCTGTACCACTTGGTGCATCAACCTTTTTATTATGATGCTTTTCAACTATCTCCACATCAAATCCTGCTGGCGAAAGTATCTTAGTGGCATCCTGTAAAAGCTTCATAAGCATATTAATGCCAAGTGACATATTAGCAGACTTAAGAACTGCTACTTTGCAGGCTGTCTTTCTTACATGTTCAATCTGCTCATCTGTAAGACCTGTTGTACATACTACAACCGGAATCTGCTTTTCCTCACAATAATCAAGAAGTGCATCTTCTGCCTTTGCTGCTGCAAAGTCAATTATCACGTCTGCTTCTACATTGCAGTCCTTAACTGATGCAAATACTGGATAATCATTATGTCCATCGTCGAATGGATCAATTCCTGCTACTATCTTACATTCATCATCTTTGCTTACAAGGTCTGTAATAACTCTTCCCATATGTCCATTACAGCCATGCATAATAATTCTTGTCATTATCATAGCCTCCATACATTATTTTCTTTATTATTTCAATATTTATGTTCGCACACTTCTTTTATCTGCCAAATTATAGATTCTTACACTACTTTATAAGTCCGTAATTCTTAAGTGCTGTCTTTAACTTATTAAGGTTAGCTTCCTCCATTTCGCAAAGAGGCATTCTGAGTGGTCCTACTTCCATACCCATAAGATTAAGAGCTGTCTTAACTGGAATAGGATTAACCTCACTGAATAAAGCATCTACAAGCTCAAGTGCCTCAAACTGTAACTGACGGCTCTTTTCAATATTACCGGCAAAGAACTCAGCACATATGTCGTGTGTCTGCTTTGGTGCAACATTTGATAATACAGATATAACACCCTTAGCACCAATAGACATAAGCGGTACGATAAGTCCGTCTTCACCTGAATACATATCAAGACAGCCTTCTGCTAACATCATTGTCTTAGATTCCTGTGAAAGATTGCCTGTTGCAGCCTTAATGGCTACGATATTATCTACTTCCCTGGCAAGCTTTACTGCTGTCTCTGGCTGAATGTTGCAGCCTGTTCTGCTTGGTACATTATACATAATAATTGGAAGGTCAATTGATCTGGCAACTGCTGTGTAATGCTCTATAAGTCCCTTCTGTGTAGCCTTATTATAGTAAGGTGTTACAACAAGACATCCGTCAACGCCTGCCGCCTGTGCTTCCTTTGAAAGTTCAACAGCTGTCTTAGTACAGTTAGAACCTGTTCCTGCAACAACAGGAACTCTCTTTTTAACATAATCAGCAGTAAATCTTATAGCTTCGATATGCTCTTTTTCTGTCATAGTTGCAGACTCACCAGTTGTTCCACAGATAACAATCGCATCTGTTGAATTATTAATCTGATAATCAAGAAGCTCTGCAAGCTTATCATAGTTGATTTCTCCATTGGCTTTCATTGGTGTGACAATAGCGACACCTGCACCTGTAAATATTGACATAACTCCTCCATTCCAACGCTTATCCGTTGTATTAATATTAATTATTTCAATTCTATTCCTGTATTGTCTAATAGAGTACAACGTTTAAATAACTCTTTTACAATAAAACAGACCGATCTAATGACAGACCGGCCTAAGTAAGAATTCATTATACAAATATCATTATATAAATCTTCGCGTAGCCCTCCATCATAAGGCATCAATGCCCATAATGACAGTCATAAGATTATTAACCTTATGCCCAGCATATAACTTCCCTGAATTATATGCTTCGGCACTTTCCCCTTTCGCTGCACATCATATGCTTGGGGACATCCGTACAGTTACTCTTGAATCGTGCGACCTCTACTTTGTAGAATTAAAAGTTAATTTGACTATATCACTTGCGTAGTTCATTGTCAATATCAACACATTCTTATTTATATGATGTCAGGTGTAAATAGCCATAAACTATTCGTGACTACGCAATATTTTATTCTTCTTCAACTAAATCAATCTTGCTGACAGAAACCTCATAGGCTACTCTCTTCTCAACTGACTCCTCATCAACCTTTTTGGTGTATTCTCTTGACTGTACTCTTCCACATATCTGAAGGTGGCTTCCTACTTCAAGTCCGCCTGCAAATCTTGCATTTCTTCCCCACGCAATACATGGTATGTAATCAGACTTGCCATATGGTCTGTTGACAGCTACAAGAATATCAGCTATCTCTCTTCCTAATGGAGTCTTTCTATATATAGGTGGCTTACATACATAGCCATCAAGGAATATCTGATTAGACTTTGACTGCTCCTCTGGAATATCTTCATCTTCTATAAAGCGTAATTCTCTTACAAATATTGAAAGAACGAGCTTATTCTTAACACCTTCGTGTCTGTTATAAGAACGGAACTGTCCAGATACCTCTATCTTCATTCCCCTGTAGTCTTTAGTTACATCAATAAGTCTTTCACTTATCATAAGTGGAATTATATCCACCATATCACTGAGACGGTTGACAGATACATTTGCAATATAAAAGCCCTCTCCAAATACCTCGTGGCTAAATGTAAATTCTGATACCACTTCTCCGATGATACACACCCTGTTGTTTTCAATTACCTTATCAAGCATAAGTATTTCTCCCTTCTTTGACCGATATTATTATGCCTCGGTCCTGTGCTTTATTTATTGTTCTCAATATGTATATGTTCTAACTTGCTGTAATATTACAAAAATATTTTGAAAAAGTTGTGTACAAATTATAATATTTTTGAAAACATTATAAAAATACTGTGTTTTACTGTATTCACACAAATTGTATTTTTTTACGAACATAGAAGTATACCGGTATACTTCTATTAAAATATATGTTATAGTCTTACTAGCATAATCGCAATTATTAAATATTAATATGTATATATATGTGCAATCTGCTATAAAATATATTTGATATTTTTTAATATTTTTACCATATATACTATTGTATTTTGATAGCTTTGTGATAGAATATAAAAGTTGCTAACCATAACCATTCAATGTATAATATATATTGCTGGTAAATATGTAACAGTGATTGAACATTTTGACTTATATATGAAAGGAAAACATAATGAAAACTAAACGCGAAGATATTCGTAATATCGCTATTATCGCCCACGTTGACCATGGTAAGACAACTCTTGTAGATGAACTTTTGAAACAGAGTGGTACTTTCCGTGCTAATCAGGAAGTTGCTGAACGTGTAATGGATTCTAACGATATAGAACGTGAAAGAGGTATTACTATACTTTCAAAGAATACTGCCATTCACTATAAAGATACTAAGATTAATATTATTGATACTCCAGGACATGCTGATTTCGGTGGAGAAGTTGAGCGAGTTTTAAAGATGGTTAATGGTGTTGTTCTTGTCGTTGATGCTTTTGAAGGCGTTATGCCTCAGACTAAGTTCGTTCTTCAGAAGGCACTTGATCTTAATCTTGCAGTTATCGTATGTATTAATAAGATTGATCGTCCAGAAGCCAGACCTAATGAAGTTATCGATGAAATTCTTGAATTATTCATCGACCTTGATGCAAGCGATGAACAGCTTGATTGTCCATTCATATTCGCATCAGCTAAGTCTGGTTATGCTATGGCTGACCTTGATGACGAAAGAAAGGATATGCAGCCTTTATTTGACTGCATAGTTAATAATATACCAGCACCAGAGGGTGATCCTGATGCTGATACACAGATGCTTATATCTACTATTGATTATAATGAATTCGTTGGACGTATCGGTGTAGGTAAGATCGAGAATGGTAAGATTAAGGTTAATCAGGAAGTAGCTATTGTTAACCACCACGACCCATCTTTAAGAAAGAGAGTACGTGTAACTAAGCTTTACACATTCAACGGACTTAATAAGGTAGAAGTTAATGAGGCAGGCTTCGGTGATATCGTTGCCGTATCTGGTATTGCCGACCTTAAGATTGGTGATACACTCTGTTCTGTAGAGAACCCTGTTGCTATCCCATTCCAGAAGATTTCAGAGCCTACTCTTTCTATGGACTTTATGGTTAATGACAGCCCACTCGCTGGTAAAGAGGGTAAGTTCGTAACTTCAAGACATATCCGCGACAGACTTTTCAAGGAACTTAATACTGATGTAAGTTTAAGAGTAGAAGAAAATCCTGGTTCTGAGAACTCATTTAAGGTATCAGGACGTGGTGAACTTCATTTATCTGTTCTTATTGAGAATATGAGACGTGAAGGCTATGAATTTGCTGTAAGTAAGGCTGAAGTTCTCTACCACACTGATGAACGTGGCAAGAAGCTTGAACCTATGGAGCTTGCATATATTGATGTTCCAGAAGAATTCTCTGGTTCTGTAATCCAGAAGCTCAGCCAGAGAAAGGGAGAACTCCTTGGAATGACACCTATTAATGGTGGTTACACAAGATTACAGTTCTCTATTCCATCCCGTGGTCTTATCGGCTACAGAGGTGAATTCCTTACTGACACTAAGGGTAATGGTATTATTAACACTTCATTTGAAGGTTATGAAGAATACAAGGGTGATATATCTTACAGAAAGACTGGCTCACTTATAGCTTACGAAGATGGTGAAGCTGTTACTTATGGTCTTTTCAATGCACAGGACAGAGGTACTCTTTTCATCGGACCTGGCGAAAAGGTATATGCTGGTATGATTATCGGTGAGAACCCAAGAACTGAGGATATTGAAGTTAATGTCTGCAAGACAAAGCACCTTACTAACACTCGTTCTTCAAGTGCTGATGAAGCTTTAAGACTTGTACCACCTAAGATATTAAGTCTTGAACAGGCTCTTGATTATATTGACACAGATGAGCTTCTTGAAGTAACACCAACTCATCTTAGAATCCGTAAAAAGATTCTTGATTCTACAGCAAGATACAGAGCTAATAAGAAGTAATTACATTTAATCATAATTCTTCTTATTAATATATAACAACCAATTAACAATTTATAATTATCAATGGAGGTCTACTATGGATAGCGATTTAGGAGCAAAAGTTAAAAAATTAAGAATTTCACAGGGTTTAACACAGGAAGACGTTGCTAAGGCACTTGATGTAACTCCAGGTTATATCAGTAATGTAGAAAATGGACGTAATCTTATGACATTAAGAATGCTTTCATACTATGCAGAGCTTACAGGCGTTTCTCTTGACTACCTTGCAGGAAGTGTTGATAAGAACTACCAGAGCACAGCTCTTGATAATGAAATTATGCAGTTAGTATCTAAATTAGATTCTGAGACTAAGGAAAAGTTAATCTCAACATTAAGAATCTGGATTAATAACTAATAAGATAAGTTGATATAATATATGTTCTTCGTCAAGTTAAGGACTTTGAATATCACATATAAAAGAAACCTGGTGCTAATAAATGGCATCAGGTTTCTTTTTACATATTGGCTGATAATTTATGCTGTGACTTCGTTAAAAATGCAGGCAGACCCCCTCTGTGCTTTCGGGTTGGACAGACATTATGACTGTATCTTCTTCATCTGATAGAACTCACCCTTGAGGTTCATTAATTCATCGTATGTTCCATATTCTACACAGTGGCCATCAGCTATTACGGCTATTTTGTCAGCGTCTTTTATTGTTGAAAGACGGTGGGCTACTATAAAGGTTGTTCTATCTTTGGTAAGGTTATTGAGAGCCTCCTGTATAAGTTTTTCTGATATACTGTCTAAGGCTGATGTGGCCTCATCTAACACTATAACCTTAGGATTTCGTATAAGTGCTCTTGCTATTGATATACGCTGCCGCTGACCTCCTGAAAGCTTTCCACCGTGCTCTCCTACCATCGTATCAAGTCCGTCTGGAAGTGAATTGATTAAATCTGTAAGATTAGCGGCTTTAACTATTTCATCAAGTATTGCCTCATCAACGTTATCAACACCATATGTAATATTATCCCTTATTGTCCCTGAAAATAATATTGATGTCTGTGGAACAACCGCAAGATGCTTTCTATATGAGCGAAGGTCAATATCCTTCATATTGTGTCCGTCTATAAGCACTTCTCCGCTGTTAACCTGATTAAAACCTATTACTAGGTTAAGAATTGTCGATTTACCAGCTCCGGATTCACCAACCAGTGCAATTGTTTCGCCTTTATCCACATGAAGATTAAGGTTATGCAGAACTGGCCTGTCGATATTATTATATCTGAATGTTACATCTTTAAAATCGAACTCACCATATATGTCCTTAATTATTTCCTTACCTTCATTCTGTTCTATGTCATCTTCTAATAATACTTCACCTATTGAATTAACCGATTCAATACCTTTGGCTATTGTAGGAATAAGAGACATAAGTGATGATACCTGACTTACGATTGTAGCAAAATAGCTCTGGTAAAGTGTTATATCTCCCGGCATTACAGTTCCTTTAATTGCAAGAAAGCCTGTGAATCCAAGACATACTACCTGAAATATCTGGAATATCGCCCAGCCTACTGAACCAAATAATGATTGTATTACATCAAGTCTGTAGCCTTTTTCTGCAACAGCAAATAATTGTCCACTCATTTTCTGAACTTCTTCCTCCTCAAGTGCATGTGCCCTTGTGACAGGAATAAGCTCAACCATCTCCATTACCCTTGCAGAAGTTTCTTCCATCTCTTTTCTGAATTCATTATTACGCTTCTTCATTACATTCCTGAAAAATACCATTGTCGCAGCGGCAATTGGTGTTGTGAGCAGAAAGAATATGAATACTACAAGGCTCTTATTAATGGTTACTATAAGTGCTATAGCTATATTAAGTGCTATATTAAGTATGCTAAGAAACATCTGCGTTGACAGTGTTTCCACCGCTTCGACATCTCGCATAATCTTGGATTGCAGACGTCCTGACTGCGTTTCCTTATGATAAGATATAGATAACTGCTGCAGCTTTCTTACAAGTGCCCTTCTTAAGCCTGTCTCTGCATATCTTGTTGCTAATGATTTGTATCTTGTATACATATAATTCATAGGAATATTAAGTGCTACAAGAACAATCATAATCATTGCCTGTATAATTATGTTCTGATAAGTTTCTGGCGAACCACTCGTTATATCATTAATAATATTCGCTGTGACAATAGGCAGTACCCATACAGGTGCATGCTTTATAAAGAAGAATATAACAGCAAGAAAGAACTTATGATAGTTGCCTTTATAAAGACCTAACAATATCTGCATAGGGTGACCTTTATGCTTTTTATAACATTCTATAAACCAGCTCTCGACATCTATTCCCTTTGGTGCTCTTAAATTCAATATACTCACCCCGCTTTCATCGTTATAAAAAGGAATGTGCCGCGGCACATTCCCCTATTTATAGTTGTAATCATATGATGATAAAGTCATAAGTTCCAAATCCTATTACGCAGGTATTAACGACTTTCTGAACTTTTGACTCTGACATCTTATTATTTCTTAATTATATTATCTACATTTTCTGCGACAATTTCTTCACCGTCACAGCCTGTAACCTTAACATTATCAAGAATAAGTGTGTTGATATTACTTACAATCATACCTTGTCTGCTTGCTTCATCACAGCCTAACATCATAGCTGCAACACCTGACTTGGCATTATCTGCGTATGTAATATTAATATTCTCAAATGTAAGTTCTTCTATCTTGCTTTCTGGAAGTCCGCATATATAAGTACCTGCAACGTGGCAGTTCTTAGCATTGATATTCTTAAATGTGAACTTCTTAATTGAAGGTGTTCTATCATCTACAGGAAGCGGCTTCTTAGAACCAACATACTCTGTCTTACCATCTGGGTCACAGAAATAGAAGCTGTTGACTACAAATGGTGTCATAACATTATCCATATCTATATTCTCGAAAGAAATGTCATCAAGAACTGAAAGTTTTCCTCTTCCTCGTCTTGTCTTAACTCTTAAGCCTCTGTCTGTGTTCATAAACAGGCAGTCTTTGATATGCACGTCCATAACACCTGCGGCAATCTCGCTTCCTACTGTTACAGCTCCGTGTCCATCTCTCATACAGCACTGTCTTACTATCATATTGGTTGTTGGAACATTGTACTTCTGTGCCATATAGATTTTGCCTGATTTAATAGCAATACAATCATCTCCAACTGAAATATATGTACCAAGTACAAGTACGTCCTCACAGCTTTCTGGATCAAGACCATCTGTGTTGTGTGAGTCTGCTGGTGCTTTAATCTTTACATCTATAAATTTAAGGTGGTTACTAAAATATGGGTGAATAGTCCAGCAAGGTGAATTCTGTACTGTTATGCCCTGCATAGTAACATTTTCACAATGATTTATAAAGAAAAGGTTAGGTCTCCACGCTATATTACGCACTTTGCAGTTCTTCCACCAGTTATCGTGTGTTGTACCACCATCAATAGTACCCTCACCTGTTATAACAATATTTTTAACATTAAGACCACATATTATTGCCGAGAAAGAGTCTACCGGATTACCTTCCCATGAAGCCAGATTGTATTCTGACTTCTCATCATATGACTCAATAAGACCTGGTAATATAGGGAACTTATCTCTGTCTGTGAATGCAAGTAATGTAGCACCCTTGGCAAGCTCAAGTGTAAGGTCATCTTTTAAGAAAATGCTTGATATTCTGTAAGTTCCTTCTGGAACATATACTCTGCAATTCTTCTTAGAAGCCATAATTGCACACTGGATTGCATTGGTATCATCGTGCTCACCATCACCATATGCACCGAAATCCCTTACATTAAGTGTTACAAATTCATAATGTGTATGAAGCTCGACAGGGCCATATTCTTTACCGTCATATACCGCTGTTATCTCATAATCTGTATCTGGCTTGAAGCCATATAAAGATGTAACCTGCTTGTCTGTATGTGTGAATAATTCCCCATTAACATATATGTCATATTCTTTCTTAGAATAATACTTTCCTGCTTCTGTTAATTCTACAACTGCATTTCTGCTTGTATTAGTTACTAATACTAACTCCATAATGCTCCTCCCTTGCCACGGCCATAATCCT
>ERZ860148.1721-NODE-1721-length-11309-cov-3.713880_pt1 | contig 11309 bp, 9 predicted proteins | sample MGYA00509981_ERZ860148 | MGnify/ENA primary metagenome ERZ860148 (study PRJEB30046, sample SAMN00715199) | human gut metagenome | study: EMG produced TPA metagenomics assembly of the A metagenome-wide association study of gut microbiota in type 2...
TGGACAAATAAACGTCAGCTAAAATCTCCGCATCCAGTAACGCGCCGTGGAGTGTTCGTTTGCTGTTATCAATGCCTAAACGATCACACAACGCATCTAAGCTATTACGTTTTCCCGGGTACATTTGGCGCGCCATTTGCAACGTATCGGTGACCAGGCAAATGTCGGTCGTTTTGATATCTAACCCGAGTTTACGGAATTCATAGTCCATAAAGCCCACGTCGAAGGGGGCGTTGTGAATCAGTAGTTCAGCACCACGAATGTATTCAATAAAATCTTGTGCAATCGTTTTGAAATCCGGTTTATCTGCCAGCATTTCATCCGTAATACCGTGAACTTTAATGGCATCAGGATCAACCAAACGATCCGGCTTAATATAAATGTGAAAATTATTGCCCGTGTATTTACGGTTGATCATTTCCACCGCGCCAATTTCAATAATGCAATGTCCTTCGTAATGCGCACCAATTTGGTTCATACCGGTGGTTTCAGTATCCAGTACAATCTGGCGATCCGGATTTATCATTGTTCTACCTATTTGTTTCCTTTAAAATACTGCCTATTTTACACAAGCTCGAATTAGTTATGCAAAAACAGATTGAAATTTTTACGGATGGCTCTTGCCTAGGCAATCCAGGCGCTGGGGGAATAGGGATTGTCCTGCGCTATAAACAGCACGAAAAACATATTTCAAAAGGGTATTTTAAAACCACCAATAATCGCATGGAATTACGAGCAGTGATTGAGGCTTTAAATAGCTTAAAAGAGCCTTGCCATGTGACGCTTTATAGCGATAGCCAATATATGAAAAATGGCATCACACAATGGATTTACAATTGGAAGAAAAACAATTGGAAAGCCAGCACGGGCAAAGCGGTAAAAAATCAGGATTTATGGATTGCGTTAGATCAGGCGATTCAAACCCATAACATTGATTGGCAGTGGGTGAAAGGCCATTCAGGCCATCGTGAAAATGAAATTTGTGATGAATTAGCCAAACAAGGCGCAGAAAACCCAACTTTCGAAGATATCGGTTACGAAGGCTAGTCTGCACCTTATTTTAAAGTGCGGTTATTCTTGATAACGAATTAACCCTTCTTGCTGTGTGGTGGCAATTAATGTGCCATCTGCAGCAAAAATTTGTCCTCTCGCTAAACCTCGTCCCGCAAAAGCATTGTTACTTTCAATGGCATGTAAGTGCCAATTATTTAAATTGAAAGGACGGTGGAACCAAATACTATGGTCGATTGTAGCTACTTTCATCCCTTTCTGTAAAAAGCCTTTCCCATGTGGGTGAAGTGCGGTCAAAATACAGTGAAAATCAGAAAAATAGGCCAAGAGACATTGTTGCGTCTGTAAATCTAATGGTGCTTCTCCATTGGTTTTAAACCAAGCATATTGTTCTGGTGGCAGTTCTCGACCATCAAATGGATTGTTCAAATATCGGCTATGAATATGAAATGGTCGTTCTTGGGCAAATTTTTCACTCAAGCTTTCTGGCAAAGTCTGTGCCACTTTTAACATGATTTCGTGTTCATCAATGCATTGTTCAGGGCCTGGCACTTGCGGCATAGCAGATTGATGGTCGAAGCCTTCTTCGGGTACTTGAAATGAAGCAGAGACATGACAAATCACATTTTTATGTTGAATGGCTTTTACGCGTAATGCAGAGAAGTTGCGTCCTTCACGTAAGGTTTCCACATCATAAATAATCGGGTGTTGACTGTCGCCAGGTGCTAAAAAGTAAGCATGGCAAGAATGGAGTACGCGCTCCACTGGGGCAACTTGCATCGCGGCAGAAAGCGATTGTGCCACGACTTGGCCACCAAACACTTGGCGAAAACCTAAGTCTTCACTTGCACCACGAAAGATAAGATCATCAATTTTTTCTAGTTTTAACAATTCGATGAGTTGATTTAATTTATCCGACATTGTTTTTTTCCTTTTATAAATACAAAAAGACCGCATAATCATGCGGTCTGAAGTGTTTTTATACGTTAAAGCGGAAGTGCATGACATCACCATCTTGCACGATGTAGTCTTTACCTTCTAAGCGCCATTTACCTGCTTCTTTTGCACCGTTTTCACCTTTGAATTGGATGAAGTCATCGTAAGCAATCACTTCTGCACGGATGAAGCCTTTTTCAAAGTCTGTGTGGATTACAGCGGCCGCTTTAGGGGCGGTTGCACCAACAGAAACTGTCCATGCGCGTACTTCTTTCACGCCCGCAGTGAAGTAGGTTTGAAGATTTAATAAGGCATAACCTGCACGAATTACACGGTTTAAGCCAGGTTCTTCAATACCAAGATCTTGTAAGAATTCGATTTTTTCATCGTCATCAAGCTCAGCAATTTCTGCTTCAATCGCCGCACATACAGGCACCACAACAGAGCCTTCTTTTTCTGCAAACTCACGTACTTTGTCTAAATATGGGTTATTTTCAAAACCGTCTTCATTTACGTTCGCAATGTACATGGTTGGTTTTAATGTAAGGAAGTTGTAGCTTTTAATTGCTAATAACTCATCTTTATCTAACTCAACAGAACGAATCATGCCTGCTTCAGAAAGTACAGGAAGGATTTTTTCCATCACAGACAGTTCAAATTTTGCGTCTTTATCGCCACCTTTTGCACGTTTTTGTAAACGTTGGATTGCACGTTCACAGCTGTCTAAGTCAGCAAGGGCTAATTCGGTATTGATGGTTTCGATATCGCTTAATGGGTCGATTTTACCCGCAACGTGCACGATGTCATCATTTTCAAAACAACGAACAACATGACCAATTGCATCAGTTTCACGGATGTTAGCTAAGAATTTATTACCTAAGCCTTCACCTTTACTTGCACCCGCAACCAAACCAGCGATATCCACAAACTCCATGGTGGTGGGTAATACACGTTCAGGTTTAACAATTTCCGCTAACGCATCTAAACGCGGATCCGGCATTGGTACCACGCCAGTATTCGGTTCGATTGTACAGAACGGATAGTTTGCCGCTTCGATACCGGCTTTGGTTAATGCATTAAAAAGGGTAGATTTACCGACGTTTGGCAAACCAACGATACCACATTTAAATCCCATGATGTTTTCCTTATTGTAAGCGTAAGTGCGGTTAAAATTTATGGTGTTTTTTCACCGCACTTTTGAGTTAAATTTTAAAACTGTTTAAGCGATTGGTGGCTTTCACCATGCCTTCTTTGAAAAGCAATTCGATGCAATCGGTAGCTTCATCTAACGCTTTATCGAGAGCTTCTCTTTCTGCAGGCGAAGGTTTGTTAAGCACAAAACCTGAAACTAAATCACGGTGTCCAGGATGACCAATACCAATGCGTAAACGATAGAAATTGTTGCTGTTACCAAGCTGAGCCACGATATCTTTTAAACCATTGTGTCCGCCATGTCCGCCACCTTGTTTTAATTTTACGGTGCCTGGCGGTAAGTCTAATTCATCGTGTAGCACTAAAATTTCTTCTGGTTTGATGCGATAAAAATTAGCAAGTGCACCCACTGCTTTTCCGCTTAAATTCATAAACGTCGTTGGCACTAAAAAACGGACTTCTTTGCCGTTAATCAGTGTTTTTCCTACATAACCGAAGAATTTATTTTCTGCATTAAGCGAAACATTAAAGCGACGAGCCAAACGCTCAATTAGCCATTCACCTGCATTGTGGCGGGTTTCCGCATATTTATCGCCAGGGTTTCCCAGCCCCACGATGAGTTTAATTTCAGACATAGTTTTCTGCTTGAATAAAAATAGTGGCGTATTGTAGCGAAAAAGGGCTAATTTCTCAATCTATAAGGCTAAGACTAAAACGCCTGAGAGAATTAATAGACTTCCCATAACTAATTTCATACTTAAAGGTTCGCCTAACAAAACGACGCCTAAAATAATCGCAATGACCACACTGAGTTTATCAATGGGCGCAACCCAAGAGGCGGGCGCCATTTGCAACGCGCGATAATAACAAAGCCAAGATAGGCCCGTAGCAACACCAGAAAGAATTAAAAAGGTGAGAGGTTTTGCCGCAATATGTTGTGGCAGTTGCCATTCGTTACGTGCGCTAATGATACCCGCTGTAACGAGTAACACCACAATTGTGCGGATAAAGGTCGCGAGATTGCTGTTAATGCCTTCAACCCCTAATTTGCCTAAAATAGCGGTAAGTCCAGCGAAAAAGGCTGAACCAATGGCAAAAAATACCCAATTCATGATGAACTCCTGATTTTATCGTTAATATTGACCGCACTTTTCCGCTATAATAACGGAAAACTCATTAAGACAGAATAAGACATGAACCAAATTAATATTGAAATCGCCTATGCCTTGCCGGATCGTTATTATTTGAAATCCTTCAAAGTGGATGAAGGCACGATGATCCAAACGGCTATTTTGCAATCAGGTATTTTACAACAGTTTACTGAGATTGATTTGCGCGAGAATAAAGTCGGGATTTATTCCCGTCCTGCAAAATTAACGGATCAATTAAAAGATGGTGATCGTATTGAGATTTACCGTCCATTATTAGCGGATCCTAAAGAAATTCGTCGTAAACGTGCAGCAGAGCAAGCCAAAGCCGCACAAGAAAAAGCCCAACAAGAAAAACAGGAAAAGGAGTAAAAAAATGACCGCACTTTCCAACCAATATTGTCTGCCTGAGGGCATTACCCCTGAAATTTTCCTGCGTGATTATTGGCAGAAAAAACCATTGATTATTCGTAATGGCTTGCCTGAAATTGTTGGTCAATTTGAGCCTGACGATATCATCGAATTAGCACAAGGCGAAGATGTGACGGCACGTTTAGTAAAAACCTTTTCAGATGATAATTGGAAAGTGTTTTTCAGTCCGTTATCTGAAGAAGATTTTGCAGATGTACCCGAGAAATGGTCGGTGCTCGTCCAAAATTTAGAACAATGGAGTACGGAATTAGGTCAGCTTTGGAATAAATTTGGCTTTATCCCACAATGGCAACGCGATGATATTATGGTGTCCTATGCACCTAAAGGCGGTTCCGTTGGTAAGCATTATGACGAATATGATGTGTTCTTGGTGCAAGGCTATGGACATCGTCGCTGGCAGTTAGGCAAATGGTGTGATTCATCCACTGAATTTAAACCGAATCAGCCGATTCGTATTTTTGACGATATGGGCGAATTGGTGATTGATGAAGTGATGAACCCAGGCGATATTCTTTATATTCCTGCTCGTATGTCGCATTACGGTGTGGCAGAAGATGATTGTTTGACCTTTTCTTTTGGTTTGCGTTACCCGAATTTAGCAGACATTTTCGATAACGTGAATAAAGCGTTTTGTCATCAAGATCCTGAATTGAATTTAAGCGAATTCCAATTACCGTTACGCTTAACGCAATCAGAGCAAAGTACGGGCAAATTGGCGGATGAAAATATTCAAGCAATGAAAAAGCAATTCTTAGCGAAATTGGCAGAGTCAGAAGCCTTTGATGCCTTGTTCAAACAAGCAGTAGCCAGTACAGTGAGCTCACGTCGTTATGAAATGTTGGTATCCGATGAAATGTCCGATCCTGACGAAGTGCGGTCAATTTTAGAAGAGGAACAAGGTGTATTAATGCAGGACAATAACTGCAAATTACTTTACACCGAAAATCCGCTCCGTATTTATGCTAATGGCGAATGGTTAGATGAAGTAAATGTTATTGAAGCGGAATTGTTGAAACGCCTTTCTGATGGTGAAGCGCTAGATTGGGCATTCTTAAACAATTTAGTAAATGATACGGAAGATCCTGAAAGTACAATGGAGTTATTGCTTGATTCGATTTGTAACTGGTTAGATGACGGTTGGGTGTTGATTGAATAATGTCTGAAAACATTTACTCCGTTTCCCAGCTTAACAGCGCCGCTCGCCAAATGTTGGAAGGGAATTTTTCACAGATTTGGCTTACAGGGGAGATTTCTAATTTCACCCAACCTGTGTCGGGGCATTGGTATTTAACGCTGAAAGATGAAAATGCCCAAGTTCGCGGTGCGATGTTCCGCATGAAAAATTTGCGAGTGGGGTTTCGTCCGCAAAACGGCATGCAAGTCTTGGTACGGGCGAATGTCAGTTTATATGAACCTCGTGGTGATTATCAGCTGATTATTGAATCCATGCACCCTGCTGGCGAAGGATTATTGCAACAGCAATTTGAAGCGCTAAAAATGAAATTGGCGGCTGAAGGGTTGTTTGCTCAAAACTTGAAGAAAAGCTTACCGGACTTTGCTAAAGCGGTGGGCATTGTTACCTCTTCGACTGGTGCCGCGTTGCAAGATATTCTGCATATTTTGGCTCGCCGCGATCCAAGTTTAAAAGTGGTGATTTATCCAACGGCAGTGCAAGGCAAAGAAGCAAAGGCTGAAATCGTCCAAATGATTGAACTCGCTAATGCGCGTCAAGAAGTGGATGTATTGATCGTCGGCCGTGGTGGTGGTTCCTTAGAAGATCTTTGGTGCTTTAACGAAGAAGAAGTGGCACGTGCGATTTTCCGTTCTAATTTACCGATTATCAGTGCGGTAGGTCATGAAACCGATGTCACCATTGCCGATTTTGTGGCTGATTTACGTGCGCCGACCCCCTCTGCGGCAGCAGAGCTAGTGAGTCGCAATCAGCAGGAATTACTTCAACAGTTAGCCTATAAACAACAGCGTTTGGAGATGGCGTTAGATCGTATTTTTAGTCATCAACAACAACGTTTACAACAGTTACGTTTACGTCTGCAAAATCAACATCCGCAAAATCAATTATTGATGCAGAAAGCCAGAACAGAACAATTACATCATCGTTTAGTTTTGGCAATGCAGCGCCAAGTGGATAAAACGCAACAAAAATTGACCGCACTTTCAGCGCGCTTAAAACAAAATCCGTTGCCTTATCGATTGCAAAAACAATCGCAGTATTTAGCTCAGTTACAAGTGCGGTTAAATTTAGGGGCGAATCGTCAAGTCACGGAACGTCAAAATAAATTAGCGACATTGTGTGGTAAGTTGGATGGATTAAGTCCATTAAAAGTATTAGCACGAGGATATTCCATCGCAGAAGATGTCAAAGGACATGCTATTGTGAGTGTGAAACAAGTCAAAACAGGCGATACGATTAAAACGAAGGTAGCTGACGGGGAAATAACCAGCCGCGTTTGTTAATTCAAATAGATTCTTAATGTAAACCTATGATGAATAAGAAATCATCATAGGTTTTCTTTTTTTGTGACCGGCTTCAAAGTTTCAACAAAAAAACAGAGGGTTCAGTTTTTTTTATTTTTTTATGGGAGTATTATGCGACCTCGATACTAGGAGAGTAATGATGTCAGAAATTCAACAGTTTAGTCAGCATGATATAGAAGTTCTTAATGAAGAAACTGTTTATAAAGGTTTTTTTACACTTAAGAAAGTACAGTTTAAACATAAGCTTTTTGCTGGTGGTGAAAGTGGCGTGGTGACACGTGAATTATTAGTCAAAGGTGCCGCTTCTGCAGTGATTGCTTACGATCCGGAAGAAGATGCAGTGGTTTTAGTTGAGCAAGTACGTATTGGTGCATATCAACCTGAATCAGCTCGTTCCCCTTGGTTATTAGAATTGATCGCCGGGATGGTAGAAGAGGGTGAACAACCTGAAGAAGTCGCTTTACGTGAAAGTGAAGAGGAAGCAGGCGTATCCGTTCAAGATCTCACACATTGTTTAAGCGTGTGGGATAGCCCGGGCGGTGTCGTCGAACGTATTCATTTTTTTGTCGGACGAGTAGATAGCTCGCAAGCCAAGGGACTTCATGGTTTAGCAGAAGAGAATGAAGACATTCGTGTTCATGTGGTGAAACGTGAACAAGCCTATCAATGGATGTGTGAAGGAAAAATTGATAATGGCATTGCAGTAATGGGCTTGCAATGGCTTCAATTAAATTACGCCCAATTGCAGCAACGCTGGCAATAGGAGTCCCATGAACAATAGATTTGAATACGAACCTGCGAGTGAAGTTGTTAAATTATTACAAATTACCGATCCTCATTTGTTTAAAGATACAAGCAAAGACTTATTAGGTATCAACACGCACGAAAGTTTTTCTCAGGTGTTAAAAGAAATTCAGTTAGAGTCTTTTGAGTACGATGTTGTGCTTGCAACAGGGGATTTGGTACAAGATAGTAGCGACGAAGGCTATCTGCGATTTGTTGAAATGGTTAAACCGTTAAATAAATGGGTATTTTGGCTTCCGGGTAACCATGATTTCCAACCTAAAATGGCAGAGCATTTAAGCCAATCGCCTATTAATGCGTCAAAACATTTACTTTTAGGTAAACATTGGCAGGTAATTTTGTTAGATAGCCAAGTTTTCGGTGTGCCTCATGGCGAATTGAGCCCTTATCAGTTAGATTGGTTAAAAACAAAATTAGCTGAAAATCCAGCACGTCATAGCTTGGTTGTATTACACCACCATTTATTGCCAACAAATTCAGCATGGCTTGATCAGCATAACTTACGTAATGCTCATGAATTCTCAGAGGTTCTTGCTCAATTCAACAATGTAAAAGGGATTTTATACGGGCATATTCATCAAGAAGTCGATGGCTATTGGCAAGGTTATCAAACCATGGCAACACCGGCGACTTGTATTCAATTTAAGCCGGACAGCAACCATTTTGCTTTAGATACCTTACAACCAGGTTGGCGTGAAATTGAGCTACATCCAGATGGACGAATTGAAACGAGAGTGAAACGAATCAAACAAAAAATATTCCTACCGAATATGGAGGAAGAAGGATACTAAACAAAGTGCGGTTAAAATTCAGGTGATTTTAACCGCACTTTTTCTATACCGAAATGGGTAAAAGTCCATTTTACACTAGCCAGAATTCCCACAAATCTGTACAATAGCCGACCGATTTTATCTTTTTACTAATCTTTATTTTTAAGCAATATGACGCAAAAATTACATATTAAAACATGGGGCTGTCAGATGAATGAGTATGATTCATCAAAAATGGCCGATCTTCTCTTAAATACACATGGTTTGGAATTAACTGATATTCCAGAAGAAGCAGATGTGTTACTTCTTAACACCTGTTCTATCCGTGAAAAAGCACAAGAAAAAGTGTTCCATCAGTTAGGTCGTTGGAAAGAATTAAAAAAACAAAATCCAAACTTAGTGATTGGTGTGGGCGGTTGTGTGGCTTCACAAGAAGGTGAGCATATTCGTCATCGTGCACCTTACGTGGATATCGTATTTGGTCCGCAAACTTTACATCGCTTACCAGAAATGATTAATCAAATTCGTGGCGGTAAAAGTTCGGTGGTGGATGTGAGTTTCCCTGAAATTGAGAAATTTGACCGCTTACCAGAGCCTCGCGCAGAAGGTCCAACTGCGTTTGTGTCTATTATGGAAGGCTGTAATAAATATTGTACTTACTGCGTGGTGCCTTATACCCGTGGTGAAGAAGTGAGCCGTCCTGTTGATGATGTATTATTTGAAATTGCGCAGTTGGCTGATCAAGGTGTACGTGAAATTAATTTATTAGGCCAAAACGTAAACGCATATCGTGGCCCGACATTTGATGGTGGTATTTGTACATTTGCGGAATTATTACGTTTAGTGGCATCCATTGATGGTATCGACCGTTTGCGTTTTACCACCAGCCACCCAATTGAATTTACTGATGATATTATTGATGTGTATCGTGATACGCCTGAGTTGGTAGACTTCGTACACTTACCAGTACAAGCTGGTTCAGACCGTATTTTAACGATGATGAAACGGGGTCATACCGCGTTAGAATATAAATCTATCATTCGTAAATTACGTGCGGTGCGTCCAAATATTCAAATCAGCTCAGATTTCATTGTGGGCTTCCCAGGTGAAACCAAGGAAGAGTTTGAACAAACAATGAACCTGATCGCACAAGTGAATTTTGATATGAGCTTTAGCTTTATTTATTCTGCGCGTCCAGGTACACCCGCTGCCGATATGCCAGATGATGTCTCTGAAGAAGAGAAAAAACAACGTCTCTATCTTTTACAAGAGCGTATCAACCAACAAGCGGCACAATATAGCCGTCGTATGCTTGGCACAGAGCAACGTGTATTGGTAGAAGGGCCGTCTAAGAAAGATATTATGGAATTAACAGGACGTACTGAAAACAACCGTATTGTTAATTTCCAAGGCTCACCAGATATGATTGGTAAGTTTGTCGATATCAAGATTACTGATGTTTATACTAACTCTCTACGTGGTGATGTGGTGCGTACTGAAGATCAAATGGGATTACGTATTGCACAATCACCACAAGAAGTGATGAACCGTACTCGTAAAGAAGATGAATTAGGCGTAGGACGTTATCACGGCTAATCATTTAAGAACATAGATAATCAACCGAATGAAGATAACCTTTACCCTAGAAATTGGAGACTTTGATTAGCAGATTAAATCGAAGATTTTTATGGGCAAACATATTGGGTAACTTTTTAAGTATCAAGTTATCTAATGTATTTGGTGTGAGATATTGTCCCCCGTGAATTGGCAAACAATCTTTCTATTCCTGCTTATGCATCTTTGGTTGCATAGTTAAAACGTATCTAAACAGATTTCGAAAACTATACAATGTGGATATCTGTAGTTAAGTCAATCTATAAACGGTCATAAGTTTATGAGATGGTTTTCTAAGTAATTGTTTATATTAATATATTGGTTAAGTGGAATATTATGTCCTCCATAAAATATCGTGCAGAAATTGATGGGTTACGCGCAATTGCTGTTATTTCTGTCATTATTTACCATCTTAATGAAAACTGGTTACCTGGCGGTTTTTTTTGGGGGGGGATTTTTTTTTTTTTTTTTTTTTTTCTGATTACTGGTATTATTATCACAGAAATTCAACAGAATTCTTTTTCGTTTAAGCAATTTTATATTCGACGAATTAAGCGAATTTATCCTGCTTTTATTACAGTGATCGCATTAGTGTCTTTCATTGCATCTGCTATTTTTATTTATAATGATTTTAACCAATTAAGAAAAACAATAGAATTAGCCACTATTTTCTTATCTAATTTCTATTTAGGTTTAACACAAGGTTATTTTGACTTAAGTGCAAATGAAAACCCTGTACTACATATTTGGTCATTAGCTGTAGAAGAGCAATACTATCTTATTTTTCCACTAATCCTAATTTTAGCTTATAAAAAATTTAGAGAAATTAAAGCATTATTTTCTATAACGCTAGTTTTGTTTTTATTTTACTTGCCACCTCTTTTATTCCAGCTAATGTTTACAAAGAGGTATTTCATCAACCTAATATTTATTATCTATCTAACCT
>ERZ860148.1724-NODE-1724-length-11273-cov-5.977180_pt1 | contig 11273 bp, 6 predicted proteins | sample MGYA00509981_ERZ860148 | MGnify/ENA primary metagenome ERZ860148 (study PRJEB30046, sample SAMN00715199) | human gut metagenome | study: EMG produced TPA metagenomics assembly of the A metagenome-wide association study of gut microbiota in type 2...
GAACAGGAGGAAAACAGCTATGAGGAATAAACGATTGCTCCGAACACTTTCCGCCTTTTGCCTGACAATGGTTGTGGCATTTGGCTTTACGATCCCTGCTTTTGCACAGGGGTCAGAACAGGCTCCGGCGGCACCGGCAGAGGATTCCACCAATGACAGCAATGTGATTGTGGAAGAAACAGAACCAGCACCGGCACTTACACCGGAGGGGAATGCGGCACTGGTGGATGATTTTGGAGGCAATAAGCAGCTTATTACTGTTACCACCAAGGCTGGAAATTACTTTTACATCCTGATTGACAGGGCGAATGAGGATAAAAAGACTGCTGTTCACTTTCTGAATCAGGTGGATGAAGCGGATTTGATGGCACTGATGAAAGATGAAAATGTCAAAGAGGAGCCGCCTGCTGTGTGTAGCTGCACGACAAAATGTGAAGCAGGGGCAGTCAATACGGCTTGTCCGGTCTGTGCAACTGATAAGAGTAAATGTACGGGCAAAGCACCGGAACCTCCGGCAGAAACACCGGAGCCGGAAAAAGAGAAGCCTGCCGGACTGAACCCGGCTGCGCTGATCCTTCTGCTGGCTCTGCTGGGCGGCGGTGGCGTATTTGCCTACTTGAAGCTCGTTAAGAATAAGCCTAAGACCAAGGGCAATGACAGTCTGGACGATTATGATTATGGCGAGGAAGATTCCGAGGAATGGGAAACCGAAGATGAGGAAGTCCTTGAGGATGGTTTTGAGGGTTCTGACCCTAATGAGGAACGCGATAGAGCAGATTGAACCATTTGAGCGTAGCGTATTTCAAATCATTGCGGGATAAGGGACAGAGGACAGGGAGAAATTCCTGTCCTCTGCTGCTCTACTCACTCTCTTACTGTAAATCCACACCCAAAATCAGCACATGGTCAAAGAAAGGAGGACCTCACAATGAACACATGGAACTGGTTATTACACTTTCTGATTATTTTTGATCTGGTCGCCTTCGGAATTTACTTTGGAGGAGACATTCTTTTCACTGCTATCAGCAAAGTTCAAAAAAAGTCAAAGAAGGACGATGACTTGGATCTTTATGATTTTGAAATTGAGACCGCACCCCAAAAGCGCTCTTTATGTGTGGACTCAATCCGAATGCTTTATTCTGGTGAGATAGATGAATTTGTGGAAAAGGAACTGTTGCCTGATGCAGCGGAGACCATGAACGCTTTATCTGAAGCTGAAAAAACAGCAGTTAGCCTGTTACTAAAAGCTTATATCGGTTTTTTGAGCGAAGAAGCAACGGTAGATGAACAAAGTTTTCCCATGGTTAAGGAACTGTTGTCTTATACACAGGGCAGCAAAGAAGATGGTGAAAAAGATGCCATAGATTGTCTGATGGAAGATACGGTCAGCAGAACCCACAGACATCGAGAATATTACAACAATTATCAACGCTATCAACTGATGCAGGTGGATAAAGAGCGTGTGATTATGGCCTGCAATATCATAATCAATGATTTGATTGGCAGGTTGTACCGATATGATTATCGCTTTGGCTATGACATTACACTTGCCTCAGAACACAGCATTGCAAAAAAACTGTCTGATAATTGGCAGAATGAATGGGAGGCTGAAGATTATGAATTTAGTGATTGCTGAAAAACCATCGGTTGCACAAAGTCTGGCTACGGTAATCGGTGCAACTGCTCGTAAGGATGGGTATCTGGAGGGTAACGGCTGGCGTGTCAGCTGGTGCGTGGGCCATCTGGCCGGTCTTGCGGATGCAGACAGTTATGATCCCAAGTATGCCAAGTGGCGATATGATGACCTGCCTATTCTGCCGGAGCATTGGCAGATGGTAGTGGGAAAGGATAAGAAAAAGCAGTTTGATATTCTCAAAAAGCTGATGAACGCCCCGGATGTGACGGAGGTAGTAAATGCCTGTGATGCCGGACGCGAGGGCGAGCTGATCTTCCGCAGCGTCTATGAGCTGGCAGGCTGCCAAAAGCCGATGAAAAGGCTCTGGATTTCTTCGATGGAGGACTCCGCCATAAGGGAGGGCTTTGCAAACCTGCGCCCAGGTGTAGATTATGATGGACTTCGGGATGCTGCTCTCTGCCGTGCCAAGGCCGACTGGCTGGTGGGGATCAATGCCACAAGGCTTTTTTCCGTGCTGTACCACCGCACCCTCAACATCGGGCGCGTGATGTCCCCAACGCTGGCGCTCATTGTCCAGCGAGAAGCTGAGATCGACACCTTTAAGCCGGTTCCCTTTTATACCGTGGCGCTGGAGCTGCCCGGTCTTACCGTATCCGGGGAGCGCATGGCGGATAAGGCCGCTGCCGAGCAGCTGAAAGAAGCCTGTCAGGGTGCAGCTGTCACAATCAAAAAGGTGGAGTGCAAGGAAAAGTCCGAAAAGCCGCCTGCCCTCTATGACCTGACTACTCTGCAAAGAGATGCCAACCGCCTGCTTGGATTTACAGCCCAGCAGACCCTGGACTATCTGCAAAGCCTGTATGAAAAGAAGCTCTGCACCTATCCCCGTACTGACAGCCGCTATCTGACCGGTGATATGGCAGACAGCCTGCCGGTGCTGGTGAATCTGGTTGCCAATGCTATGCCATTTCGCAAAGGGATCGCCATTACCTGTGATCCGCAGACGGTCATCAACGATAAGAAAGTAACCGACCACCACGCAGTAATCCCTACCAGAAATCTCAAGGATGCAGACCTTTCTGCCCTTCCTGCGGGAGAAAAAGCGGTGCTGGAGCTGGTGGCCCTGCGTCTGCTGTGCGCCGTAGCCCAGCCCCATATCTATTCGGAAACCGTTGTGATTGCAGCGTGTGCCGGTGGGGAGTTTACCACAAAAGGAAAAACGGTGAAGCATCCCGGATGGAAAGCACTGGAGGACGCTTACCGTGCCAAAATGAAGGATGCAGAGCCGAAAAAAGAGGGCGCAGAGAAAGCCCTGCCGGAGCTGACCGAAGGACAGACCCTTTCGGTTTCTGCGGCAATCGTCAAAGAAGGCAAAAGCAGTCCGCCCCAGCACTTTACGGAGGACACCCTGTTGTCCGCGATGGAGACTGCCGGAAAAGAGGATATGCCGGAGGATGCCGAGCGAAAAGGTCTGGGGACACCGGCCACCCGTGCCGGTATTTTGGAAAAGCTGGTATCTGCCGGTTTTCTGGAACGAAAAAAGAGCAGGAAAACGGTGCAGCTTCTCCCTTCCCACGATGCAGTTTCCCTGATCACCGTTCTGCCGGAACAACTGCAATCGCCGCTTCTGACTGCCGAGTGGGAGTACCGACTGGGCGAGATCGAGCGCGGGCAGCTTGCCCCGGAGGAGTTTCTGGACGGGATCAGCACCATGCTGAAAGATCTGGTGGGAACTTATCAGGTCATCAAGGGAACTGAGTACCTGTTCACTCCGCCCCGTGAGGTGGTGGGCAAATGCCCTCGCTGCGGCGGTGAAGTTGCAGAACTGCAAAAAGGCTTCTTCTGTCAGAATGATTCTTGCAAATTTGCAATCTGGAAAAACAACAAATGGTGGGCTGCCAAGAAAAAACAGCCGACCAAGGCTGTGGTGTCTGCACTGCTGAAAGATGGCCGTGTCCGTGTGACGGGCCTATATTCGGAGAAAACTGGAAAGACCTACGATGCCACTGTGGTTTTGGAGGACGATGGACAGTACGCCAACTTCAAGCTGGAATTTGACCAGCGGAAAGGAGGCAGCCGATGAAGCTCTCTTTAGTGGAACGGGAAACCATTCTCCTCTATAACCAGGCAGAACCAATGGCTGAGGTCTACACCCACGATCCCCGTCTGATGGAGAAGCTGGAACTGCTGGCAAAAAAGCACCCCGACCAGATCACCCGAAAGGACGCCCATAACTTTACCGTCCCCAAGCGGTGTGTATCAGTCAGGGAGCCATACAGCGCAGAACGCCGCAAAGCTGCCAGTGAGCGTGCGAAAGCTGCCGGATACCAGCCCCCTGTGAGAAAGTCCAGCAGTTAAAGGCACATGGCAGAGAATGTATTTGAAGCAGTCAAGCAGTCGGTCAGCACCAGAGAAGCGGCAGCGTTTTATGGGATCGAGGTCAAACGAAATGGCATGGCCTGCTGTCCCTTTCACGATGATAAGAACCCCAGCATGAAGGTAGACCAGCGGTTCCACTGCTTTGGATGCGGTGCAGATGGGGATGTGATCGACTTTACCGCAAAGCTCTTTGACCTCTCCCCAAAAGAAGCGGCGGAGAAACTGGCACAGGACTTTGGCCTGATCTATGACAGTCAGGCCCCTCCCCGCAGGAGGTATGTCCGGCAGAAAACCGAGGCACAGCAGTTTCGGGAGGACCGGCAGCGGTGTTATCGCGTACTGTCCGATTACTACTATCTGCTGAAAAAATGGGAGGCCGACAATTCTCCCCGGACACCGGAGGAAGAACCGCACCCCCGTTTTGTGGAAGCAATCCAGAAGAAAACCTATGTAGAGTACCTGTTGGACCTTTTTCTTTATGAAAGTGAAGAAGAACAAAAGGCATGGATTGCAGAACACACAGCAGAAATCACACACTTGGAAAGGAGATTGAAAATCATGGCTGAGAACAAACCCACCAACCGAGAGCGGCTAAGAGAAATCACAGATGGCATCGAGCAGGGGATCAAGGAACTGTTTGAGAGTGAAAAGTATATGCGCTATCTGTCCGTCATGTCCCGCTTCCACCGCTATTCGGTAAACAACACCATGCTCATCTATATGCAGAAGCCGGACGCTACATTGGTAGCCGGATACAATAAGTGGAAAGACCAGTTTGAGCGTCATGTAAAAAAGGGCGAGCATGGCATTACCATCATCGCCCCCACACCGTACAAGAAGAAAATCGAGGAGCAGAAACTGGACCCGGATACCAAGGCTCCGATTTTGGATAAAGACGGAAAGATCATCACAGAGGAAAAAGAAATCGAGATCCCCATGTTTCGCCCGGTCAAGGTCTTTGATGTGAGCCAGACCGACGGGAAACCTTTGCCGGAGCTTGCTTCCTCCCTTTCCGGCAATGTGCCAAATTATGAGGCATTCATGGAGGCTCTGCGCCGCAGTGCGCCGGTGCCGATCACTTTTGAAGCAATGGCCGCCGATACGGACGGCTATTTTTCTGCCGATCATCAGAAAATCGCCATTCGTCAGGGCATGAGTGAGGTGCAGACGGTTTCGGCCACAGTACACGAGATTGCCCACAGCAAGCTCCACAATCAGAAAAAGATTCAGATTGCCAATGACGAGCAATATCAGGAGATCGAGCTGTTTGATAAACCCGGTCTGTTCTCCAATGGGCGGATTGTCCGTGATAATCTGCCGGAGGGCGTTTATTGCTATGACCTGCGCGGTTCTGACTACGACCCCGGAGAGCCGGTCTGTGTAGAAGAACAAGTGGTTGTAAACCATGCAGGTTCCGTTCTGCTGACAGAGCCGCTGGAGCTGGCGGAAGATGGACGCCTGATGCTGACCGAGGAAGAAGGGCTGAATTTTGTTGGCGGCTTTTCTACCCTCGCCCAGTTTTTGCAAGAACAGAGGAAAGACCGCCACACGGAGGAAGTGGAGGCTGAAAGCATCTCCTATGCGGTCTGCAAATATTTTGGCATTGAGACCGGAGAAAACAGCTTCGGCTATATTGCAAGCTGGAGTCAGGGCAAGGAACTGAAAGAGCTGAGAGCCAGTTTGGAGACCATCAACAAGACCTCCGGCACTTTGATTTCTGACATTGAGCGCCACTATAAGGAAATCTGCAAAGAGCGTGGAATTGACCCCAATGCAAAGGCAGAGCCGGAAACCGCCCCGATAGAGCAGCCAACCGGCAATCTGACTTACTATGTGGCAGAGTGCATGGAGTTTCCAAACCTCGGAGAATACCACGATAACCTGTCTTTGGCGGAAGCAATTCGCATTTATCAGGAGATTCCGGTAGAGCGAATGAACGGGATCAAGGGCATTGGTTTTGAGCTGAAAGACGGAAGCGACTATGAAGGACCGTTTCCGATTTTGACCGGGCATACCATTGAGCTGGACACCATTCAGGCAATCGACTATTACCGTGACAATCCGCTGGTACAGAAAGCGGTAAAGGAACTGGCTGCGACCATGCCGGAAATGGAGGTACTGGGGGCGGATGCCAACCAGCAGGAGGCTTTGTTTCTGATCAACGATACTACCTATCTTCATATCCAACCTTGTGACAGCGGATGGGACTACACTCTTTACGATGCTGCGTCCATGAAAGAGCTGGATGGTGGTCAGCTGGATATGCCGGAGCTTTCCCGCATGAAGGCAGTTCTCCAGATTTGTGATGACAACGATTTGGGCAGAGACTCGGTAAAATACGCACCGTTGTCCATGATTGAGACCTTGCAGGAAGCGGCCTATCAGCAGATGCAGGCAGAGGTCAGTCAGATGGCTGCTTCTTCCCAGCTGCCGGAAGCACAGGAGCAGGCACTGGATGAATACCCCATGCCGGATGAGCAGGTATCCACACCGGATATGCAGGAATATGGCTACACCTATGATGGGATGCTCCCTGTTACCAGAGAACGGGCGCTGGAACTGGATGCCGCCGGTTTGACCGTCTATGTGCTGCATGAGGACAATACGGAGAGCATGGTGTTTGACCCGCAGGAAATCATGGATCATGGCGGTCTTTTTGGCGTGGACCGTGAGGAATGGGAGAAAAGCCCTCAGTTCCACGAAAAGGTCATGGAGCGCCAGGAACATCAGCAGGAACGGGAACAGGCATTTCTTGCTCAGAACAGAGATTGCTTTGCCATCTATCAGGTAAGTCGTGACGATCCGCAGAATGTGCGCTTTATGAATCTGGACTGGTTAAAGTCCCATAACATTTCCATAGACCGCAGCAATTATGACCTCATTTACACAGCTCCTCTGAGGGAGTCTGGCACTGTGCCGGAGCAGCTGGAAAAACTCTATCAGCAATTCAATCTGGAAAAGCCCGTGGACTTTCACAGTCCCTCCATGAGCGTCAGCGACATCGTTGCAATCAGACAGGACGGTAAGGTATCCTGTCATTACTGTGACAGCGTTGGTTTTACCCAGATCCCCGGATTCCTGCCAGAAAACCCGCTGAAAAATGCGGAAATGATGCTGGAGGACGATTACGGCATGATCGACGGTATCATCAACAATGGCGCAAAAGAGCCTACGGTGGCAGAGCTGGAACAGCAGGCCCGAAGCGGTCAGCCCATTTCCCTGATGGAGTTGGCAGCCGCCACCCATCGGGAGGAACGGGAAAAGAAAAAGTCCGTCATGGAGCAGCTGAAAAGCCAGCCCAAGGCAGAACACAAAAAGATAGCGCCCAAAAAGAGTGCGGAAAGGGAGATTTGATATGGGAAACTTTACTTTTGAGGAAATGAACCTGATGTGCATTTACAATACCGGCAGCCGCACCGGGCTGATTGACAGTCTGCGTGAGATGCGCGGCGAGCTTTCGCCGGAGGAAACGGAGCTGAGAGAGTTGACCGACAGCGCCCTTACGAAGCTCTGTGCGATGACCGATGAGAAGTTTGCCGAACTGGAGCTGTACCCGGATTTTGACCAGTAAACAACATAACCGCAGGGATGGGGTGGCGATCTGCCACCCCACCTTTTTACCCCAAAACTGAAAGGAGGACAGAACACTATGCCAACCAAAGCTGAACTATATGCACAGATGGCGGAGAAGGTGACAACGCAGCTCACGGGGAGCTGGCAGGAATGGGCAGGGTTTCTCACTACTGCTTCCCGCCTTTACAAGTACCCGTTCCATGAGCAGCTGATGATCTATGCCCAGCGACCGGACGCCACCGCCTGTGCGGAGTACGATTTGTGGAATGAAAAGATGGGCCGGTATGTAAGGCGCGGTTCCAAGGGAATCGCTCTGGTGGATGATTCCGGGGACAGACCTCGCCTGCGTTATGTCTTTGACATTTCCGACACCGGAACCCGTGAACATTCCCGCACTCCCTGGCTGTGGCAGCTGGAGGAGCGCCATCTGGATTCCGTGCAGGCCATGCTGGAGCGCACCTATGATGTTTCCGGTGATGACCTTGCCGGACAGCTCACCGAGGTAGCCGGAAAACTGGCTGAGGAATACTGGACGGAGCATCAGCAGGACTTCTTCTATATCGTTGACGGTTCCTTTTTGGAGGAATATGATGAGTATAACATCGGAGTGCAGTTCAAGGCAGCCGCCACCGTCAGCATCACTTACGCTTTGATGTCCCGCTGTGGACTGGAGCCGGAACGCTACTTCGACCACGAAGATTTCATGGCGATCTTTGATTTCAACACCCCGTCCACCATCGGGGCGCTGGGAACAGCGGTCAGCCAGATCAACCAGCAGGTGCTGCGGCAGATCGGCGTTACCGTCCGAAATGCAGAGCGCGAAGCCAACCAAGAAAGGAGCAAACAAGATGAACAATCCCATGACCTATATCCAGAACGGAGACTATCTGATTCCCGACCTGAAGCTGAGCCAGCAGCCGGAGAAACCCCTGGGCAAGTACGGCAGGATGAGGAAAACCTACCTGAAAGAACACCGTCCCATCCTCTACAACCAGATGTTGCTGAGCGAGAAGCTGTACCCGCACCTTCTGGAGATCGACGAGACCGCCCAGAGCAGACTGGAGCAGATGATGCCCCAGCTGGCGAAGGAAGCGGGAGCCACCGAGGAACTGAAAGCCAGCGATCCCATGAAGTGGGTGGGGCTGATGAACACCTGCAAAGCCCAGGCAGAGGAGATCCTGATGGCGGAGCTTATCAACAGCTGACCCTAAACCTGTTCCTCTCCGAAGCGGAACAGATCCAATCCATAGATGAAGCAGAGAATGTAGCGCATACATCCTCTGCTTTTTCTTTTGCCCAAAATGATATTGACCATGTGCTGCGTTTGGGCGGCAATACAGACCGCCAGAGGGAGCGTGTGGTTGCAGCCTTTGAAAAGCAGAAAACCACCGCTGAGATTGCCGAGATACTGAAAACGCTGTACCACGGCGGCAATGGCCTTGGCAGTGTGAGCGCATGGTATGCCGAGGATGGTATCCATCTTTCTCATGGGAAGTCTGTCCGTTATGACAGGTCTGCCCAGGTCATTTCCTGGGAGAGCGCCGCAGAGCGTATCGGGGAGCTTTTGGAGAGCGGCCAGTTTGCCTCCAATGTGGAGCTTGCAGAAGCGGCAGGCTATGAACGCTCCCTCCTTGCCACAAAGTTCTGGAACCTATATCACGATCTCAGTGAGGACGCCAGAGAAGCCGGATATTTGTCCTGCCTGTCAGAGATCAAAGGCAATGGGTTCCCGGAGGAGACTCGCCGCCTGACGGAGCAGCTGAGTGACCCGGCTTTCCGCCAGACCCTCAAGGAAGAATACGCCGCCTTCTGGACTGCCTATCAGCAGGACCGTGACCTGTTGCGTTTTCACTATCATAGGCCAAGGGAGATCTGGGAGAACCTGAAGGACCTTGACCTGCCACGGAGGACTTTTTCTTCGGACCTTTCCCAAGTGCCAACCGTCCAGCACTTCATTACCGAGGATGAGATCGACGCCGCCATGACCGGCGGCAGCAGTTTTGCCGGAGGAAAAGGCCGTATCTATGCGTTCTTCATGGAAAACCATACGGATAAGGAGAAAGTGAGATTCCTCAAAGACGAGTATGGCATTGGCGGACGCTCTCATGCCCTGTCCGGCGCAACACACAGCGGCGAAGATCACGATGGGAAAGGACTGCACTATAAAAAGCAGGACTGCCCGGATGTTCACTTGAACTGGGAAAAGGTTGCCAAGCGCATTACCTCTCTTGTCCAGAAAGGCCGCTATCTTACCGAACAGGAACAGGCGCAGTATGACAAGATCCAGGCTGAAAAGGAATTGGCAGAAGAAGATGCCATTCAAGCCCAGCAGCCGGAGGTGGAGGAAGAAACGCCAAAGCCTACCCTTCGGGAGCAGTTTGAGCAGTATAAGCCTGTGGTGACTGCCGCCATTTCCGAGGATGCCGCATACCGCAATGCCTGCGGTCATTCTGACCGTGAAAATGCTGTCATCGAGGGCAATGCCGCTGTGCGCCGTGCGGTTCTTGGCTCTAAGGATATGGAGCTGATCCGCCTTTATTCGGATGTGCCGGAGTTCCGCCAGCGCCTGCACCGGGAAGTGATCGACGAAACCTATCCAAAGCTCCATGAGCTTCTGCGCCCTCTTTCTCAGGAAGATATTGATACTGCCCTTTGTGCATGGAACGGCAATATCGAGAGTAAACACGCTGTTGTCCGCTATATGAAAGACCATGCAAGAGAAAAAGATACCGCCGCATGGCTGGCTCAGGAATACGGCGGCAGTAACAGCAACAGCCTGTTCGTTGTCCGTGCCGGCAGCCCGGAGGAAACGCAGCTGCCCTGGCCGAAGGTACAGCGCAGGCTTGCCCAGCTCATTCAGGAGGACCGGTTCTATACCGAAGAAGAACAGAACCGTTTTGACGACATCGACCCAATCGCCATCCGGGAAGCTCTGGAAGAAAGAGGGATCGTCAACGGACAGGTGACAGACCCGGAAAAACTGGACAATGCCCCGTTTATCCAACAGGTGATGTCAGATGCAGAGCAGATCGCAGATGCCGAGACAGAGCAGACTTCCGAAGTTTCCATTTCCGATGAGGAATATGACGCAGTTCGCCGCCCAATTCCGCAAAGAACCTCCTATGACCCAGCCGCCCCGGTCTATGCCGTGGGCGATACCGTGTATATCGAGGATGACGCCTATCAGATCACCGAGCTGCGGGAGGACACCGTACAGCTTCTGCCCACCGGGATGGTATATCCCATCTACCGGGCAGAGCGCAAAGAACAGTTCGAGCAGCTGCTTCGGGCAGACCGCCGCAATGCTTACTATACCGAGTTTCTTCCTATTGCCCCGGACAAGGCAGATCAGGACTTACGGGATGTATTGGCTCATGGACTGATGGATGAAGCGGATAAAAAGCAGATTTCCACGCTGCTGCAATCCGGCAGGAGCAACAGCGAGATCGCCTACTGGCTGAGCAGAGCCTATTCCGGTGAGATCGAGACACTGAATCTGGAGACCGGCGATATTGCCGATTACCGTACCACGGCACAGGGCATAGAACTGGAAGTCATGGATGCAGAGGAAAAGCGTCTGGCTATGCTGTATTTCCGCTGGGATGAGGTTGCACCTTTGCTGCGCGGGATGTATGCCCGTCAGCTGGATGGCTTTGGACAGGAACAGCCCCAACCGTCTGCCGAATCC
>ERZ860148.1734-NODE-1734-length-11220-cov-5.831348_pt1 | contig 11220 bp, 9 predicted proteins | sample MGYA00509981_ERZ860148 | MGnify/ENA primary metagenome ERZ860148 (study PRJEB30046, sample SAMN00715199) | human gut metagenome | study: EMG produced TPA metagenomics assembly of the A metagenome-wide association study of gut microbiota in type 2...
AATCGCTCAAAGCCGATGTGCAGGGCGTACAGGCGGTGGTGCTCGTACCGTCGCGCGAGCTTGCCTTGCAGATAGAAAACGTATTCAAGTCGATGAACGTCCCTTTCAAGGCGATGAGCTGCTACGGCGGACGTCCGGCAATGGACGAGCACCGTACGATGAGGGGCATCAACCCTGCCGTTATCATCGGCACTCCCGGACGTATGAACGACCATTTGCGGAAGCAGAACTTCGATACCCGCTTTGTAACCACATTGGTGATAGATGAGTTCGACAAATGCCTTGAATTCGGCTTTCACGACGAGATGGCGGAAGTTATCGGACAGTTGCCTGCCTTGAAGAAACGGGTATTGCTGTCGGCAACGGATGCAGAGGAAATCCCGCAGTTCACCGGAGTGGGCGGAGGAGAATCGTCACCGCAGGTTGTCAAGCTGAGTTTTCTTTCGGGCGAAACCGTATCCGGACGATTGGACTTGCAGAAGGTAATCTCTCCCGAAAAAGACAAGCTGGAGACATTGTACCGGCTGCTTTGTACGCTGGGCGACCGTTCTACACTGGTATTCGTGAACTATCGCGAGAGCGTGGAGCGTACGGTAGCCTATCTGAAGTCGAAGAAATTCCCTTGCGATGCTTTTCACGGCGGTATGGAACAGGACGACCGCGAGCGGGCGCTCTATAAGTTCCGCAACGGCAGTTGCCCCGTCCTGGTATCGACCGACCTTGCCGCACGCGGATTGGATATTCCGGGCATCGACAACGTGGTGCACTATCACATGCCCGTCAACGAAGAAGCCTTTACGCACCGTAACGGACGCACGGCACGCTGGGAAGCGCGCGGCTCGTCTTTCCTGCTTCTGCATGCCGAAGAGCGTCTGCCCGATTATCTTCCGGAGGAGCTCTCCGTATTCGAATTGCCGGAGCAGACGCCGAAGCCTGCCAAACCCCGCTGGACTACCTTATATATAGGCAAAGGCAAGAAAGACAAACTGAACAAGGTGGACATTGTGGGCTTCCTGTATAAGAAAGGCGGACTGGTGCGCGAAGATGTAGGACAGGTGGATGTGAAGGAGCACTATGCTTTCGTGGCAGTCCGCCGCAGCAAAGTAAAACAATTGCTTACACTGCTGCGCGGGGAAAAAATCAAGGGGATGAAGACTTTGATAGAAGAAGCTCGTTGACAGTATGTTATGAAGCATATCCGGTGATGTTATTAAGCATGGGAAAATAGTTTGTTTTTGATAATCATGCACTTTTTTTTCAGTTTTTATTCCCGGTAGAAAGTTTTTTCAGCTTCTATCTTTCAGTTTACTTTTTAATACTTTTTGTGTTAAGTATACATAACAGTTTGGCGTATATTTCTTGTATATACCAATAAAAAGTAAGGCAAATACGCGATAAAGAAGAAAATTTATAAGGAAAGATTTGCAATGCAGAAATAATTCCGTAATTTCGCCATGTCGAAAGACATAAACGAACGAAATTGTATAACCAAAACAAACTTCAAATGAAAAAGCATAATTTCAACGCAGGACCTTCCATTCTTCCGCGTGAGGTGATAGAGGATACGGCGAAGGCTATTTTAGATTTCAATGGATCCGGTCTGTCTCTTATGGAGATTAGCCACCGCGCCAAGGACTTCCAGCCCATAGTGGACGAAGCCGTAGCACTGTTCAAAGAACTACTTAACATTCCCGAAGGCTATTCGGTGCTGTTCCTGGGGGGTGGTGCAAGTCTGGAATTCTGCATGATACCTTTCAACTTCCTCGAAAAGAAGGCCGCTTACCTCAATACGGGTGTGTGGGCAAAGAAAGCCATGAAGGAAGCCAAGGGATTTGGCGAGGTTGTAGAGGTTGCCTCTTCTGCTGAAGCCACCTATACTTACATTCCGAAAGATTATACGGTACCGGCCGATGCGGACTATTTCCATATCACCACCAACAATACTATCTATGGCACGGAATTGAAGGAAGACCTGAACGTAAACGTTCCTATGATTGCCGATATGTCGTCCGATATTTTCTCCCGTCCTATTGATGTGTCTAAATACATCTGTATCTATGGCGGTGCACAGAAGAATCTGGCTCCTGCGGGCGTAACATTCATCATCGTGAAGAATGATGCGGTAGGCAAGGTGTCCCGCTACATCCCGACCATGCTGAACTATCAGACTCACATCGACGGCGGTTCAATGTTCAATACTCCTCCGGTTGTTCCTATCTATGCGGCATTGCAGACATTGCGCTGGATAAAGGCTCAGGGCGGTGTGAAGGAAATGGAACGTCGTGCCATCGAAAAGGCGGATATGCTGTATGCCGAGATAGACCGCAACAAGATGTTCGTGGGTACTGCCGCCAAAGAAGACCGTTCACGCATGAATATCTGCTTCGTAATGGCTCCCGAATACAAGGAACTGGAAGCTGACTTCCTGAAATTCGCTACCGAAAAGGGTATGGTAGGTATCAAGGGACACCGTTCCGTAGGCGGTTTCCGTGCATCTTGCTACAATGCCATGCCGAAGGAAAGCGTACAGGCTTTGATAGACTGCATGCAGGAATTTGAGAAACTTCATTAATAATATTTGTTCACCACAGAGGGCACAGAGTCCCACAGAGATGAAATGAAAAGGAAAACTCTGTGAAACTTCGTGCGGTTCTGTGGTGAATCTTTTTTTAATACCATTGAATCATGAAAGTATTAGTTGCAACAGACAAACCGTTTGCAAAAGTTGCAGTAGACGGTATTCGCAAAGAAATTGAAGCAGCAGGCTATGAACTTGCCTTGCTGGAAAAATATGGCGATAAGGCAAAATTGCTGGAAGCCGTGAAAGATGCCAATGCCATTATTATCCGTAGCGACATTATTGATGCCGAGGTTTTGGATGCCGCCAAAGAGCTGAAAATCGTAGTGCGTGCCGGTGCGGGGTATGACAATGTGGACTTGGATGCCGCAACCGCCCACAATGTATGTGTGATGAACACTCCGGGGCAGAACTCCAACGCTGTGGCCGAACTGGCTTTCGGGCTTATGGTAATGGCTGTCCGCAATCTGTACAACGGTACTTCCGGTACGGAGCTGAAAGGCAAGAAGTTGGGCATTCATGCTTACGGTAACGTAGGCCGCAATGTAGCCCGCATAGCCAAAGGTTTCGGCATGGACATTTACGCATTCGACGCTTTCTGCCCGAAAGAGGTTATCGAGAAAGACGGTGTAAAGGCTGTGGCTTCGGCCGAGGAACTTTATTCTGCCTGCGACATCGTTTCGCTGCACATTCCCGCAACGGCGGAAACCAAGAACTCCATTAACTATGCTTTGGTGGGCAGGATGCCGAAAGGCGGTCTGCTGGTGAACACCGCCCGCAAGGAAGTTATCAATGAAGCCGAGCTGATACAACTGATGGAAGAACGTGCCGACTTGAAGTACATGACCGATATTATGCCTGCAGCCAATGATACATTTGCCGCCAAGTTTGCCGGCCGTTACTTCTCCACACCGAAGAAGATGGGCGCGCAGACGGCCGAAGCCAATATCAATGCCGGCATTGCCGCTGCCAGACAGATTGTGGGCTTCCTGAAAGACGGCTGCGAGAAGTTCCGCGTAAATAAGTAATGGATTTATACTCTGACAACCATGGCAACAATAAAACCTTTTAAAGGGATTCGTCCCCCTCAGGATTTGGTAGAGCAGGTGGCATCCCGTCCGTACGACGTCCTGAATTCCGCCGAAGCGCGTGAAGAAGCGGCAGGAAACGAAAAATCCCTGTATCACATCATCAAGCCCGAAATAGATTTTCCGGTCGGTACGGACGAGCACGATGAACGTGTGTACCGGAAAGCGGCCGAGAACTTCCAAATGTTCCAGGACAAAGGCTGGCTGGTGCAGGACGATAAGGAGAACTATTACATATATGCCCAGACCATGAACGGTAAGACGCAATATGGTTTGGTAGTGGGCGCATACGTGCCCGATTACATGAACGGCGTTATCAAGAAGCATGAGCTTACCCGCCGCGACAAGGAAGAAGACCGCATGAAGCATGTCCGTGTGAACAATGCCAACATCGAGCCCGTATTCTTCGCTTATCCCGACAATGCAGTGCTGGATGCGGTCATTGCCCGTTACACGGCACAGAAGCCTGTTTACGACTTTGTGGCTCCGGACGACGGTTTCGGCCATACATTCTGGATTATCGACCGGCAGGAAGATATTGAGGTCATAACCGAAGAGTTTGCCAAGATGCCGGCACTTTACATTGCCGACGGGCACCACCGCAGTGCAGCCGCAGCCCTGGTGGGTGCGGAGAAAGCCGGACAGAATCCCAATCATCGCGGAGACGAGGAGTACAACTACTTCATGGCAGTCTGTTTCCCCGCCAACCAACTGACTATCATCGACTACAACCGCGTGGTGAAGGACCTGAACGGGTTGACTCCCGGAGAATTCCTGGCTGCCGTAGGCAAGAACTTCACGGTAGAAGAGAAAGGGACGGAAATCTACAAGCCGGCAGGCCTGCATAACTTCTCCCTTTACCTGGACGGCAAGTGGTACAGCCTTACGGCAAAGCCGGGCACTTACAACGACAACGACCCTATCGGCGTGCTGGATGTTACCATTTCGTCCAACCTGATACTGGATGAAATCCTTGGTATCAAAGACCTCCGTTCCGACAAGCGTATCGACTTTGTCGGCGGTATCCGCGGGCTGGGCGAATTGAAGAAGCGGGTGGACAGCGGTGAGATGAAAGTGGCTTTGGCGCTTTATCCTGTGTCCATGAAGCAGTTGATGGACATTGCCGATACCGGCAATATCATGCCGCCCAAGACCACTTGGTTCGAACCGAAGCTGCGTTCGGGACTGGTAATTCATAAACTGGACTGATTCAGATATAATTTCAAAGAACGGATAAGAAGAAGGTGCATGGAAACTTGACAGGTTTTGATGCACCTTCGCTATTTTATATTGCCATTCCCTTTTCCGGTATACGGAAAATACCGACCTTTGCCGTCAAAATAAGATACCGCTATTCGGCATTAGTTATTAAAACCAAAAAAACGATATGGGCAAAAAGGAAGAATACAAACTGAAGAACGAACAGTTCCTGCAAAATCTGCGTACCGAAGAAGGCGTAAAGGAGTTGGCTGCCGGCGTGCTTTACCGTATTCTGGAAAGCGGGCAGGGCAGTAGTGCTACTCCTCGATTAAACAGTATTGTATCGGTGCATTACAAGGGAACGCTCATTAACGGCAGGGAGTTTGACAATTCCTGGAAGCGCAACTGTCCGGAAGCTTTCCGGCTGAACGAAGTAATTGACGGCTGGCAGATAGCCTTGCAGCAGATGCGCGTGGGCGACCACTGGATGGTTTACATCCCGTACACCGTGGGATACGGCACACGCACCAGCGGGCCTATTCCGGCTTTCTCCACACTGATATTCGAAGTGAAGTTGTTGGGCATTGCCTGAGAGAGGGTGTGAACAATCATGTTACGGAACGGAGACCTTACCCGGGGTGGCATAACGGGTACGCTGTTGCGTTTCACCCTGCCTATGATGGCGGGTTCGTTGCTGCAACAGTGCTATAACATAGCCGATACGCTGATTGTAGGGCAGTGCATCGGTGCGGATGCATTGGCGGCAGTAGGGTCGGCATATACGCTGATGGTCTTCCTTATCTCCATCCTTCTCGGTTTGTCTATCGGCAGCGGCACGGTATTCTCGCTGCATTACGGTGCGGGAAACCATTCCGCCCTGCGCCGCAGCATTTTCGTGTCGTTCGTACTGATAGGGGCGGTCACGTGCGTGCTGAATGTGGCGGTATTCGTATGGCTGGACCCCATTCTCCGTTTGCTGCAAGTGCCGCAGGGCATTTACGGCATGATGCGCGGTTACCTGTGGATAATCTTTTGCGGCATTGTCTTTACGTTTATCTATAATTTCTATGCGGCGATGCTGCGTGCGGTGGGAGATTCGGTAACTCCTCTCTGGTTTCTGGCACTCTCTGTGGCACTGAATATCGTTCTCGACCTGTTTTTCATCCTGCAACTGGACTGGGGCATCGAGGGGGCTGCGATAGCCACGGTCATGGCACAGGGAGTCGCTTCTGCGGGAATAATGCTCTATACCTGGAGGAAGCGTCCGGAACTGCGGCTGCATATCGGGGACATGCGCTTCGACCGTGGCAGCCTGAAAGAGATAGTCTCTTTCTCCACACTGACCTGTGTGCAGCAGTCGGTCATGAATTTCGGCATCCTGATGATACAGGGGCTGGTCAACAGCTTCGGCACGGCAGTCATGGCCGCCTTTGCCGCTGCCGTCAAGATAGACTCCTTTGCATACATGCCCGTGCAGGAGTTCGGGAACGCCTTTTCCACTTTCATCGCGCAGAACTTCGGGGCGAAACGTTACGGGCGTATCCGCCGGGGTGTCCGCAGCGCCTTGCTTACTACGGTTATCTTTTCGATTATCGTCTCCGTGCTCGTGTTCGTCTTTGCAGAACCGCTGATGCTGATTTTCGTTCATCCGGGCGAAACGGAAATCCTTGCTACCGGAGTGGAGTACCTGCGCATAGAGGGTGCGTTTTACTGCGGCATCGGCATTCTGTTCCTGCTTTACGGCTATTACCGGGCTGTCCGGAAGCCGGGGATGTCGGTAGTGCTCACGGTGATTTCACTGGGCACTCGCGTGGCGCTTTCCTACCTACTGGCGGCTATTCCTTCTGTCGGGGTAACGGGCATCTGGTGGTCTATTCCCATCGGTTGGCTGCTGGCGGACGCGGTGGGTATGCTGTATTATAAAATGAAGAACGGGGCATGAACAATTCCCTTGCGGCATGCTTGCGTTGTGCAGGATTCTTTTTGGTTCTTCATTGGGCTAAGTATCAATAAAAGCGGTATCTTTGCGCCCGATTTTTCAGAAAGAGATACTGCCATGACCAATAATCGTCTTAAAGGATTTACTTACGGAGCCGTTGCCGCTGCCAGTTACGGCATGAACCCGTTGTTTGCATTGCCCTTGTACGGGGCGGGAATGAGTGTGGACTCCGTCCTCTTTTACCGTTACTTTTTCGCCGTTGTGATGCTGGGCATCCTGATGAAAGTGAAGAAACAGTCCTTTGCGCTGAAGAAGGCGGATATACTTCCGCTGGCGGTAATGGGGCTGCTGTTCTCCTTTTCCTCGTTCTTTCTCTTCGAGAGCTATAACTACATGGATGCGGGCATTGCGTCCACCATCCTGTTTGTCTATCCGGTGCTGGTTGCCATCATCATGGCGGTGTTTTTCCACGAGAAGGTCTCCTTCATCACGATGTTCTCCATAGCGCTGGCATTTACGGGCATCTCCCTGCTGTACGAGGGTGGGGACGGGAAGACGTTGAGCATGCTGGGCGTACTGTTCGTTATTCTCTCCTCGCTGACCTACGCCATATACATCGTCGGCGTGAACCGCTCTTCACTCAAGGAGCTGCCTACGGCGAAACTCACTTTCTATGCTCTGCTCTTCGGTATCAGCATCTATGTGGTGCGTCTGGACTTTTGCACGGCTTTGCAGCCCGTCCCTTCGCCGGTGCTGTGGGCAAATGTCCTTTCGCTGGCTTTGTTTCCCACTATCATTTCGTTGGTGCTGATGACGCTCTCCATCCACCTCATCGGCTCCACGCCGGCTGCCATATTGGGGGCGCTGGAACCGGTGACGGCGCTGTTCTTCGGCGTAGTGGTGTTTGGCGAGCAGCTTACTCCGCGCATCATGCTCGGCGTACTGATGATACTTACTGCCGTGACACTGATAATTGCGGCGAAGCCGTTGCTGCAACTGGTGAGGAGGCGCATCGGCTGAAAAGCAGCTCTTTCTTCTGCCGCGATAAAGTTTTTTTTGCCGGCTATCAAAAGGCGGATAGCAAAAAGTGTAGTATCTTTGCGGCATGAGCGAAGATACGTATAAAACCATAGCCGTCCCGTCCGAGGGAATTTATACCGAGAAGCGCAGCAAGTTTATCGCTATTGCCTTGCCGGTGCGTACGGTTGAAGAAGTAAAGGCGCATCTGGAAACTTATCAGAAGAAATACTACGATGCCCGCCACGTGTGTTATGCCTATATGCTGGGGCACGAGCGCAAGGATTTCCGTGCCAATGACAACGGCGAACCGTCCGGTACGGCGGGAAAGCCCATCCTGGGGCAGATAAACTCGAACGGACTGACGGACATCCTGATTGTCGTAGTCCGTTATTTCGGCGGCATAAAGCTGGGAACCAGCGGACTGATAGTGGCTTATAAGGCTGCCGCTGCCGAGGCTATCGCTGCCGCCACCGTCATTGAAAAGACGGTGGACGAAACGGTGACCGTCCTTTTCGAGTATCCTTTCATGAACGATGTGATGCGCATTGTCAAGGAAGAGGAGCCGGAGATGCTGGAGCAGTCGTACGACATGGACTGCCGCATGACGCTCCGCATCCGCAAGTCGGCAATGCCCAAGTTGAGGGCGCGTCTGGAGAAGGTGGAGACTTTACGTTTTGAGGAAGCGTAAAGTCTCCGGGTTTTCCATATCTTTTGTACGGATTTACTTATCTTTGCACACTTATTTAATCAAAATCGAGTTGATATGGCATTTGAAGCAACCAAGCGCGAGCTGGGCGAACTGTATACCTTCTTCCGTCTGCTGGCGGACGGGAAGGTCTTTCCGGGAACGCCGGACGCGCAGAGAGATGATAGGAAGTGTTGGCCTGTGGCGCTGATACAGAGAGAGGAACATGACGGCACGCGCCGTTATTATATCTGGGAAGAGGATGTGCGCATTGTCAGCGGTACGGTGGAGAAGGACGGTACGTTTACCGCATCGGCAGGAAAAGAGCCGCTTTCGTTTCCCCGTGCGGACTTTGGCGATGCGGCGGAAATCATACTCCATCTGCTCAGAAATGAGCAAGGCGAGGAGGTGGAAGTTTCCGAAGGGCTGGAAGCCTTTCTGGATGCTGTGAACATCTACGACTTGGAGTCCAGAACCGATGACCGTACCGACTTCTCCGTAGCTTTCTGGAGTGCGGACGCTCCGCTCACGGGCTTCACCGTCCGTTGTCGTCTCAGCCGCATGAATCCTTTGCTGGACGGCGGGCGCACAGCCAATCTGAAGCTGGAGCAGAGCGGCGTGAAGTTTGCCGTGCCCACGGTAAACAAGGTGAACGCCTTGCCCGAATCGCCTATGGAAGTTGCCGAACGCATGATGATGATTGAGCGTCTGGGCGGCGTGTTGAAGTATTCCGACGTTGCCGACCGTGTGTTCCGCTGCAACCTGCTGATGATAGACCTCCACTTCCCCCGCATGCTGGCCGAGATGGTACGTATCATGCACCTGGACGGCATTACCCGTGTTGCCGAACTGACGGAACGCATTAAGGAGATGAATCCCCTGAAAATCAAGGACGAACTGATAAACAAGCACCGCTTCTACGAGTTCAAGATGAAACAGTTCCTGCTGGCGCTTGCAACGGGCATGCGTCCGGCAAAGATTTACAACGGTACGGACTCTGCCGTGGAAGGCATGCTGCTGACCAATGGAGACGGCGGGGTGCTCTGCTATCATAAGTCCGACCGGCAGACCTTTGCCGACTTCCTTTACCGGAACACCCGTTTCGAGAAGGGCTCGGTAGATAAGGACAAATACGGCTTCCTGGAGCGGGAGAACGGTGTGTATTACTTTAAACTGAACGTAAAGATAGGATTGGTAAAGCGCTGACCGTCTGTTTGGCGCCGGTATAGGCGGAACGGCAGACTGAAACTTAACGCATTTACTCTCCTTACATAAAAAAAACATATATCCTGACAATGAGCAACGAAGTATTGGAAAATATCAAGTCGCGCCGCAGTGTGCGTACTTACACGGAACAGCAGGTTTCCGCCGGAGATTTGAACCTTATACTGGAAGCGGCAGCGTATGCCCCCAGCGGCATGAACTTCCAGACGTGGCATTTCACCGCCATCCAGGATGCCGCCGTGCTGACCGAACTGAATGAAAAGATAAAAGGCGCTTTTGCCAAGAGCGACGACCCTCATTTGCAGGAGCGCGGACATAGCGAAACCTATTGTTGCTATTACCATGCTCCGACGCTGGTCATCGTCTCCAACGAGCCTACCCGCTGGTGGGCGCCTATGGACTGCGCATGCGCCTTGCAGAATATTTTCCTTGCCGCCAAGTCTTTGGGCATCGGCTCTTGCTGGATTAACCAATTGGGGCAGACCTGCGACGACCCCGACGTGCGTGCTTTCCTCACCCGCCTCGGCATCCCCGAAAATCACCGTGTGTACGGCTGTGCCGCCTTGGGCTATGCCCCTGCGGACGCTCCCGTGAAAGAAAAGAAGCTGGCGGCAGGCACGGTGACCGTAATCCGCTGACGGTGCATGTATCATGTATAGGCGGAGAGCCTGTTTATATCCCCGCCAGAATGTACCATACGGCAACAAGGTGGCAGCCCGACCCCGCCAGTACGAAGAAATGAAAAGCCGAGTGCATATAGCGCACGCTGCGTATGGAATACAACGCCGCACCGCCTATATAGCATACTTCAGGCACGGATTACACAGATTTCGCAGAAACAGAAAAAATCAAGTAAATCCGTGAAATCCGTGTAATCCGTGCCTAATGAAATCATCGGGTATATTTCACTACCCTATTCGAAGCACCCGTAGCACGTAGGCAGCAGTTTGCGGTCGCCCAACGTATTGTCCACCCGTGCCACGTTCACCCAGAACTTGTTGTCGCGTACGCTTTCTATCGGATAGGCGGCTTTCTGCCGGGTATAGCTGTGCTCCCATGTATCAGCCACCACTTCGTATTCGGGATGCGGGGCATTTACCAGCACATTGTCGGTCTTGTCCGCTTCGCCGTTCTTCACTTCCTGAATCTCCTGCCAGATGGCGAGCATTACGTGTACGAAGTTATCCAGTTCGGCAAGGCTTTCGCTCTCCGTGGGTTCTATCATCAGCGTGCCGTGAACGGGGAAGGAGAGGGTAGGCGCATGATAGCCGTAGTCCATCAGACGCTTGGCGATGTCGTTTTCGCTGATGCCCGTTTCCTCGTGCACCTTGCGGCACTCCAGTATCATTTCGTGGCCGACAAAGCCGTTTGCCCCGCGATAAACGATGCCGTAGGTATCCTTGAAGCATGCAGCCAGGTAGTTGGCGTTCAGGATGGCCGTTTGGGTGGCGCGTGCCAGCCCTTCCGCACCCATCATGCGGATGTA
>ERZ860148.1743-NODE-1743-length-11183-cov-8.739486_pt1 | contig 11183 bp, 8 predicted proteins | sample MGYA00509981_ERZ860148 | MGnify/ENA primary metagenome ERZ860148 (study PRJEB30046, sample SAMN00715199) | human gut metagenome | study: EMG produced TPA metagenomics assembly of the A metagenome-wide association study of gut microbiota in type 2...
TCGCCGTTGCCGAAGAGGCAGCACTCCACCCGCTGAGCGCCGGCCAGAACGGCCAGCTCGGCACAGGCGACGCCGGTGCCGCGGTCATTATGCGGGTGGGTGGAGATGATGACGCTGTCGCGGTATTTCAGGTGCTTGTCGCAGTACTCGATCTGGTTTGCGTAGACGTGCGGCATGCTCATTTCCACGGTAACGGGCAGGTTGATGATCATGGGACGGTCCGGGGTGGGCTGCATGATGTCCAGCACGGCGTTGCACACATCCACCGCATAGTCCACCTCGGTGCCGGTAAAGCTCTCGGGGCTGTACTCGAACAGGAAGTTGCCCTCATACTCCTCGCTCAGCTGCTTGACCAGCTTTGCGCCGTCGGTGGCGATCTGCTTGATCTCCTCCTTGCTCTTGTGGAACACCTGCTCGCGCTGGGCCACAGAGGTGGAATTGTAGAAGTGGATCACCGCGCGGGGTGCGCCCTTGACGGCCTCAAAGGTCTTGCGGATGATGTGGTCGCGGCACTGGGTCAGCACCTGCACGGTGACATCCTCGGGGATCATGTTCTTTTCGATCAGGGTGCGCAGGAACTCATACTCGGTGTCGCTGGCGGCAGGAAAGCCCACCTCGATCTCCTTGAAGCCGATCTTTACCAGCATCTGGAAGAACTCCAGCTTTTCCTCAAGGCTCATGGGCACGATCAGGGCCTGATTGCCGTCGCGCAGGTCCACACTGCACCATGCGGGGGCTTTTTCAATGTGATCCTTCTTTACCCAGCTGTCATAGCCTGCGGGTACCGGGTAGTAACCCGGAGCGTACTTGGTTGCGTCCATCATAATGTGCGTCCTCCTAAACGATTTACACTTCTTGCGCCATGCTCTTTGTGAGCGTCCTCGCCCTCTCAGTCTCACATTCGTTCGACAGCTCCCCCAAAGGGGGGAGCCCTTGGCAAAACCGAAAACTTTGCCGTACTGCCAAGGCCTCTCACTTTGGGAGAGGTGGCACGGCGTAAGCCGTGACGGAGAGGGCAAGCCTGCTTCCAAAAAGCAGATATACGAAAAGGCTCTCGTCTTTCAAGGCGAAAACCTTGAGAGACGAGAGCCTGTAAAGTTCAAACTACAGGGCACCCGTGGTACCACTCTCTTTGCTGCGCCTTTGGGCACAGCCGCTTTGCACGATCGGCTTTTTGCGGCGAATCGCTGTCCTTGTAACGGTGGACATCCGTCAGAGCCTACTTGTGTGTTCAGCCCTGCCGCTCAGGGGCCAGTAACCGAAGCCCTCTGCACCCGCCTTGCACCACCCGGCGGCTCTCTGTACGCAGAAGAAATTCGTTTTTTCCCCGTCAACGCATTTGTGCTTTTTTCAAAGTGGACTAAGTTTAGCATGATTCGCGGGCAGTGTCAAGCAATCTGGCTCATTCTCAAAATGAAACAATTTCACAAAATATGGGGCAGAATTTCCCAAAATTGTGCACGGGTCGATTCGATGCATTTTTCGGTCGATTCGTGTCAAACGAATGCCCGGGGGGAGCTACGGGTGTATGATAGGATCAAAGATAGAACAGAGGAGGTACACCCTACATGAAACTACGTACCCGTAAATTCCTTGCCGGGCTGCTGAGCCTTGGCTTGCTGCTGCAGGCGGCAAGCCCCCTCAGCGCACTGGCGGCAGAAGGTGGCAGTGCGGCGCATACACTGACCGTTACGGTGGGCAATACTACTTACAACCTGACGGCGAATGGTGAAACTGTCAGCTTTGACGTGGCATGGCCTTTAGGTTATCCCACCGTGTCTTATGACGAAGGCTTTGCGTTTGAAGGCGGCTTTAATGGCGATGTAATCCTTAACGGTGGAGAAAACGTCACCATCAAGGGTGAATCTTACGCCGTGAATGGTAGCCTGAATGCAACTGTCAATGATCTGACCGTCACAAAATCCGATTCCGCCACTGATGCTGCGATTCGCGGTGATGCAACGATTACTAGCGCTGGTGATGTGAGAATCAGCGGCAACCTTGACTATAATAACATCAGCTTGGTAAATCAGGCTGTTGAAGGCAAGCTGACTGTGAACAGCGCACAGGATGTGAGCATTGACGGCATCCTCAACGGCGGTGCAGATATCAACTGTCAGACCCTTTCTCTGAATTGCGGAAACGGCTCGACCGTCAGCGGAACCCTGACCGTGCACAATGCGCAAAAAATTCAGGCTACCGCTTTTGCTATTTATGGCGTAATCGGCGACAGGGGTAAAGCAGGCAAGCTGGTACTTGATCACTGCACTGGTGCGGTCACGCTTTGCAATACCTACGGTTATGAGGCAGTTCAGGCAGGCACGGTGGAGGTAAGGAATCTGCCGACTGGTTACGTTGCCCGCTATTATGCAGGCAGCTCCGAGGCCGAGAGCACTGAGACCCAGGACGCGAATGATTGTGCAAGATACTCTTATTTCAGAATCGAGTATGTGAATCCGAGCAACAAGACGCTCACGCTGACGAATGCCAAGGCTTACACGGATGCAGCGTACACCACGGAGCTGATCAATGCAACGAGCGCAAACGGCACTTCTACCTATCATGTGGACGAGGGCAAGACAGTCTACGTCAAGGCTGTTGCACCGGGCGAAGGCCAGTGGAAGTTTGGTGGCTGGATAGACCGTGAAGAAACCAGCGAAAAAATCACTGTTACCGTGACCGAAGATATGACCCTGACTGCTAAATGGGTAGAACGGACCACCCATACTCTTACCCTGAAGTATGCCGAAGCCTATGAGGGCGAAACCAAGTTGGTTGGCACTGCTGGTGAAAATGGCACCACTACTTATAAGGTGGAAAACGGCAAAGAACTGACCATCAAGGCTGTTGCACCGGGCGAAGGCCAGTGGACGTTTAAGGGCTGGACTGGCAGCGAAGAGACCAGCGAAAATATCACCGTTACTGTGAACAAAAACATGACCCTGACTGCTAACTGGGTCGTGGAAACCCCTGAACCTGATGAGGGTGAAGAAGTTCCATACGGCATCACGGTCACGATAGGCAATAATCCTCCCATTGAAGTGACCAGCGAAAACTGCGGGCACATTCTTGGAGTCGGAAACGACAAGCTCACCTATGACCCGGATACCCACACCCTGACCGGTACCGGCAGCTTTGGCAAGATGAAGGTCGAGATCACTGACGATCTCGAGGATAAGGTGGATGTGGTACTGAGCAATGCGAACGGTGCTGTGGTAAATGGCAGCCTGACCGTTACCGGCGCACAGGATGTGAAGGTAACGGGCGTATCCTCCACCGCCCTTATCACGGGGGACGCTACTATTACCTGCGCCGGTGACATCCTGATGGATAATACCGGTTCTGGCAATGTGCTGGGTTATGGTGACCACGGCAATCTCGATGTTCAGAGCGCACAGAATGTGACCATCCATGGTGAGGGCCGTACAAGCACCGATGAAGATGGAAACAACTATACCATCTATGGCAGAGCCGAGATTGAGTGCAGCGGTAATGTGGAGATCACCAGCCAGAATGGCGGTGCAGTTTGGGACCCGGTCGTGATCACCAAGGCGGCTAATGTGACGATCACTGCAAACCAGCGCGCTGTCTGGGATTCGCGCAGTTACCTCGATTCGTCCATCAATTGCAGTGGTGAAGTGAAGATCACAAGTAAGAATGCTGCGGCACTCCATGATGGCAAGCTGACGATCACTGGCGCAACAGATGTGACCATTTCTGGCAATCGCAACGATGGAGCAACCGTTGGCGGCAACGTTACCATTACCTGCTCCGGCCCTGTGGTGCTGGAAAACACGGGCAGCGGCAATGCTGTCAGCGGTGAGCTGAAATACACCCCGAACCCCAGTAACAAACCTTATGAGATCAAGGCCGGTGAAAATGCCGCAGATGCTGCAAGTAAAGAACCTGTTGCAACAAAGGAAGAAGGCGGAACATTCTCTGAACCCGTTGATGCATCGTACATCTCCATTACCGCTGTGGGCACTCCTCCTGTCGTGCCCGGCGATGACGACTTTACCGGCGGCGATTCCGGCGCAGGCGGCGCTGTTGCAGCCGTTCTGGTGGGCGGTGCAGCAGTCTGGGGCGGCTACGAGATCGCTACCCGGGTGATCCTGCACAACATCCTGCCCGAGGGCGCAGAGATCCCCGCAAACCGCGGCCAGCTGGCACTGCTGGTGTGGAACACCGCAGGCAAGCCCGAACCCGCAGGCGCACCCGCCTTTGCGGATGTGACCGACCCTGATATGGCCAAGGCCGCACAGTGGTGCACCGAGCAGGGCATCATGGATGCCAAGGGCGACCGCTTTGAACCCGAAGGCTGGACCCCGAAGTTCAAGGTGATCGAAGTGTGGAATAAGGCGTTCCCCAAGCAGTAAAACAGCAAACGGCCCCCGGCAGGCGCAAACCTGCCGGGGGCTTTGCTGTGCTTAAATTGGAGCTTGTCGGGGCAAGGCCCCTCCATCTTGCTGGCGCAAGACCGCTCGGCCGCTTAAAAGCCCCACTGGGGCTTTCATTGCTGCGCAAACGCGGATTTTACTGCTCAATCGGCTTCATCGTGGGGATGTCGACGAACAGTAAGACGCAAGCCTTTATTTCTTGATATTACTCTACACCGCAAGGATTGATTTTTACCCTTCCATTTACATCTCTACACAAGCCTTTATCCGAACTGTATCGTTTGGCGTATGAATTGGCGTAAATGGCGTATGGCATATTTGGCGTACGCTTTATTTTATTCTTCAGGGTCTTTCCACTGTGCGAACTGACGGTCAAGATTTTCAAATTCGGACTTCCGCAGTTCCTTGGTCACATCCGCGTAGATATTCAAGGTCGTGGAAATATCCGAGTGTCCCAGCGCATCCTGAATCACCTTAATGTTCACGCCCGCTTCGCACATCCGAGTCGTGAAGGTATGCCGCAGGGTGTGGCAACTGAAACGCGGCAGGAGTACGGTGCTGTTCGGGTTCTTCGCCAGCACTTCATCGTTGCAGTCCCGGATGATGCGCCGGATGGCCTTGTTCAGCGTTCCCTGATGCTGGCACTCACCAAAGCGGTTGACAAAGATGAAGTCCGTGTAACCGTCCACCGTTACCGTGCAGCGGATCTCTGCTTCTTCCTGATAGGCACGTTCCTTTTCAAAGGCTTCTTTCACAAAGTCCATCATCGGAACAGTGCGGACACCAGCCTTCGTTTTGGGCGAGTGGCAGTTGAAGTAGCAACCCTTCTTGCCGCCGTTATTCTCACGGTGATCGTAGTTGACCAGCGTGTGATTGACGGAAATCGTCTTTTCCTCCAAATCCACATCACACCAGCGCAACCCGGTGGCTTCTCCTACTCGCAAGCCTGTACCGAGCATCACAGCAAAGATCGGATACCAGTGCTGATACTTCGGCGTTTTGGAGAGGTAGGACAACAGAAGATTCTGCTCTGCAACGGTCAATGCCTTGCGGCGATTGGTCTCAAACTGGTGGGATTTTTTCAGTTCTTTCAAAACGTTGTCCGATGGATTGCTCCGCAGATAACAGTCATCCACCGCCATGTCCAGCACCTGATGCAGAACCGTGTGTACGCTGTCAATCGTAGAGATCTGCAAACCCCGCTCGTCTGCCAGCGTGTTGTAGAACTGCTTCACATCCGACTTTTTGAGCGCAGACACCTTCGATTTGCCGAAATCCGGCTCCACGAACTGCCGATAAAGGTACAGATAGTTCTGGAAAGTGTTGTCCTTCAAGCCACGCTTCACCTTTGCCCACAGGGTGAACACATCATTCAGGGTGACATACCGCGCTTCTGCCTTGATGCCTTCCAGTGAATCCAACTGGATGTCTTTTTCCTTTTCCCGAAGTTCCTCTAAGGTCGCGGCATAAATAGAATGTCGCTTGCCATCCGGGGAAGTCCAACGGAAATCGTACTTGCCATCTTTGCGCTGGGATTCCCCTTTGCGGAGAACCACACGCGCCTTGTCCTTGCGTTTCGTATTCTGATTTGTTGCCATGAGCGATGCTCCTTTCTACATTGCGGTGCAGAAAAGAGCGTTGTTCCGTGTTCATAGTACCACAGATACGCCATTCTCTGCAAGCCGTTTTGAAAAATATCCGGGACATTTTCAAAGCGAGTACATTCGCTCCGTGTATTCATCCAGCTTGCGCCGCTTGATGAGCCGCTTAGAACCCACCCAAAGCACGAACTGGCATTGCTCATGATCGGACAACGACCGAAGTTTATTGATTCCAATGCCGGAATAAGCTGCGGCTTCTTCCAGCGTCAAATTGCTCTTTTCCCAAATCGGGACATCCTTCATAGGCAGACCTGCAATTCCTTGTAACCGAACGCCTGTAACCGGGCAGGAAAACTCTCTTTTTCTGCACGCAGGCGTCCGATGCACTTTATATTTTTTCTTATTCTTTTAAGGTTACATGGTTACAGAAAGAGGAAAACGCAGCAGCCATGCGGCTTTTGCACTGTAACTGGAACGTAACCGAATCTGTAACCAGACGTGTAACCGCTGTCCATCAGAAGGGGAAGCCCATCTGCTTGGCCTCCGTGTCTGTTATTTCGGAGAAATCTTCGGCCCCGGTTTCGGGGCTGGTTACGCGCTCCCAGCCTTTCTGAACGCCGTACTTCGGGTAACGCTTAGCGGTCTTGTGCGCCTGCCAGCCTTGGATATCGCCGCGCGAAATTCCTGTGTTCATGATCTCGCAGATAGCGCGGGTCTCCCACTCTGCCGGGATGTTGGTGTTGCCCAGTGCCTCCGCATAGAGCTGCTTGGAACACACCCGGTCACCCGTGTAGTCCTCCAGAAAGGCGTAGATCATGCCAGCCTGTGCATCCTCCTGCATGAAGTCCTGCTGGTGAGCTTGCAGGGTTTCCTGCATGGCGAGGCTGAACGCCAGCTTATAGTTGCCTCTGTTGTAGATGGTCATAGCTTCCGCCCAGAGCTGGTCGATATAAGCACGGGATTCAGCTTCATTGTCCAGAATGTGGACTTCGGCCAGTTCCGCATCCACCGGGATGGGGATAAAGCGGCGGTTGCCTGTGCGGTCACGGGGTAAAAAATCCTGCCGGTTGGTCGTGCCAGCAAAGACGCACTGGCGCAGACGGTCGGCAGGATGGGTCTCGTAGGGGACTTTATAGGTCTCCTTCTGCTTGCTGAGAAAGCTCTTGATCTCCTCGATGCTCTTGGCATTGGCGGTGGCGATCATCTCGGACATTTCAATGATCCAGTGCCCCTGCAGCTTGCGATATACGTTGTCATCGTCCAACCGACGCAGATCATCCGAGAACCATTCGTCCTTGACCGCCAGCAGTCGGAAAAAGCTGGACTTCCCCGCACCTTGCCCGCCCACCAGACAGAGCATGGTTTCAAATTTGCATCCCGGCTGGAACACGCGCTTAATGGCTCCCAGCAAGAAAATCTTCATGGCTTCGCAAGTGTATTCGTCCTCCGCAGCACCGAGGAAGTGGTGCAGGACGTGGGGGATCCGTTCCGTGCCATCCCATTGCAGACCGTTCAGGTAATCCCGGATGGGATGATAACGGTTCTCGTTGGCAGCAATGCGGATGGCAGATTCGATTTTCTTTTCGCTGGAAATGCCGTATTTTTCCATTCGGCGCAGAATATACTTCATGTCGGTGTCGTTCAGCGTCTTGCCGGAGCGGGGCCAGCCCACGGGCTTTACAATGTCAATGCGCTCGCTCAACAGGTTCAGCCGGATGGCATCGGCAAGCACATGGTCGTTCTGCAGAATCGTGATGCAGTTTTGGATCGTCCGCTGGATCTCGCCGTTGGAGTGCTTGGTCAACATTTCCTTCACATCGGCAACGGTTCGGGGAGTGCGTTCTTCGTTGACTTCTTTGCTCAATAAACATCACCTCGTACTATTATTGAAAACAATTTTCCGATTTTTCGGCGGCAGGCGGTGCGGACGGCTTCCGTTGGGTCTGTTCCGCCTGCAAGCGGTTCAGCAGTTGCAGCACCGAATCCCGTGCTTTTTCCTTGACCTGCTCTTTGCCTTTCTGCCGGACTTCCGGCTTCAGCAGCTTCTCCTGCAAACGAGTGGCGGTGGTCTGCATGGTCTTGAGGAACTTGTCCAGCATGCTATCCAGATGTTTTGCGGTGTACTCCCGTGTGGCCTTGGGAGCTTTGCGCTCCGGGGACAGCACCCACTTTTTCGTGTCCTCGATCATCCGCATATCTTCCTTCCGGGTCTCTGTGCGCACAACATCCGTCACGATATCCACCGCCTTGTCGTAGGCCGCAGCCGAAACATCTTCCAGCAGGGTCTCCATGTCCGAAACTTTCAGGGTCAGCTCGTCCAGCTTGCTCTGCTGGGCAGCAAGCTGCTCCTTCTGCGTGGCAAGGATAAAGTCTTGCTTTTCGAGATACTTGCGGCTGCCGTACTCCGCTTCTTCCTCCAATTCCAGCCCATGCCGTTTGGCAATGTCAAACAGCATCTTCCGGCAGGCGGCATCGAAAGTGATCTTGCGGTTGTTGCGGCGGCTGAGGGGCTTGCCCGGGTCAGGCAGCTCAAAACCCAACGCTTCCAGCGCCTTTTCCTGCTGGGGAGCCACCTCGCCGTACTTGTTCTCGCAGTCGAACACATGGCGCTCGTGGATGTGGGGTGTGCTCTCATCCAGATGCAATGCCCAGTCCAGTACATGAACGTGTTCGCCAAATTTGCCCTTGAACTCCTCGATGAACTCGGTGACGATGTTCAGCAAGTCCCCTGCGGAAGCGTGTTCATCCAGCGTTCCCAGCTGGTAGATAGTTTCTTCCGGGCAGGTCTTGCGACTGGACAGCAGGTCGGGAATGGAGCGGTTTCGTTCGGTGTGCCGGATCTTTGCGTTACGCTCGTTCTGGTTTTCGATGAAGGCCGTGTAGTGGGTCTCGTAGAATTGCCGTTCCACATCCGAGAATGTCCCGGCCAGATCATCCGGGTCTTGTGGGGCGATAGTGGAGCGAAATCCGTGGAAGCAGTCCCAGTAGATGTTGCCCTTGGCTCGTTCCGGGTCGATGTGCTCACTGTTGGCAAGGTTAAAACTCCGGTCATTGTGCTTTGGGTTATAGGTGCCGTGGGTTCCGGCTCGTCCGTTGTGTCGTGTCAGTTTCAGATAGACATCCCTCCGTTTCAACAGCTTGGTGGGGAGAACGCAGCAGCGGAGCTGCTGGATCTGCCGCCGTTTTGCGCCAGATAATACCCAGTAGGATATGACGCACAGCATCATATCACTGGGCAAGGCGTTCCCCCTTGACTCCCTTCAACGGGCCATTTTGGTCCGTTGATTTTGGCAAGCTGCGGGCAAAGATTTGCGAATCCCTGCCCACAGCTCGTCCGGCTTTTTCAGTGGGCCATTTTGACCCACTGATTCTGTTACGGGTAGAATCAAGTGCCGGGTGGCGGCACCTGATTTTCAATAGACCTTGCAGTGTTACAGGTGGAATCAGGTGGTCATCTTGACCACCTGATTTTTACGGAGTGGGGGTGATGTGTTACAGATAAAACCGAAGTTCTCAAAATGATAACTCCGGTGGCTTCGTTACGGCTAAAATCAAGTTCCCAAAGTGGGAACTTGATTCAGCAAGGGCTACGAATCAAGTTACGGAAAGCGTAACCTGATTTCAGATAATCGCTCACTCCCAAATCCCCAAAATGGGAAGCACCACTTTACAGGATAGAAGCAGCATTCACTTTACGCTGGCGGTAGTCTTTCTGACGACAGGCATTGCTGCAATATCTGGCATCCGCCCGAATTGGTAAGAACTGCTTCCCGCAGCAAGCGCAGGTATACTTTCCTCGCTCAACGCGCTTTTTAAGGCTTTTCCGCAGATTCAGCATCTTGTGACCGCAAGTCTGGAAGCTACAATATTTTCGGTTCCGGGTCTGGGTGTAGATGACCTTGCGGCAGTATTCACATTGGATTCTGCGCACACTGGGGTCGCCATCAATGAAATATTCCATCAGGGTGTCCTGATTTTCACGTTCCCATTGTTCTGTTGTCATAGGCATCCTCCTTTGGCTGTTACGGATATGTGCTGGTTACCAAAATGGAAACCACCACTTTTACACAATAAAGCGTTACGATTGTCTGGTTGGTGATCAAAATGATCACCAACTAAACCTTCTCTGTTATGGCTGAGTGGTAAGTTACGGTTTTCGTAACCCACCACTTTTCACCGTGGCTTGACAAAATGTCAAGTCGAGGTTAAGTGTAATACGAACAGAATCAATGTAGACATTTTGTCCACATTGATTTCTCCTGCCCCAACGAGTAGATAAACGTCCGTTTCGCCTCATGTGCTCATTTTGAACACATGAGGTGAGTGGATGGCAGTTGCCGTTCTCCCCGCATGGTTTTCCTGCCTCCTTCCGGCGGCGTTTTCCGGCTCTCCCTTGCGGGGTCATCGCCGGGTATCCCATGCAGACGGTCTTTCGGTTTTCAAGGTGCGGTGCTGGATTTGGCAATAAAAAATCGCCACACAACAACCTGAACCTGACCATCCCTTCCGGGGTGGCCTTGGTTCGGGTTCGTTATGTAGCGATAAGAAAGTCAAAAACTTGCTCCGGCTCCTTCGGGAGCCGAGCTGGAACTCTAAGTAAATATGTTATATTAAATTGTTGGAATAGATTACCACAAAAATCGAGCCGTGTCAACAAAAAGTTTTGAAAACACGCTACTTTCGGCAGATTGCGAGAAAATGCTCTGAAAACTTTGGCAAAAAGAGAGAGCCAGGTGGGCTCGTTTTACTTATTTGTTTTTTACCAGCAGCGCCTGATAGGGTTCCAGTTCCACATCCGCCAGCCAGACGGAAGCGCCCTCCGGGGTGTGATACTCGCCGCCCAGAGCTAATACTATCAAAGGTATAAAATATAAAAATAAGAATACTACTATCCATCTCATACATTTAAGTCTCCTTCTTCAATTAGGACAATCTTCCTAATTTTTGTATTTTAATATTTTATTTGATAGTATTGATAATGTATCTAAAAAATTAATATTGGAACTTCCTACGGAAATTCCAATACATATTATTATTAAAGCTAATAAAACACTAATTATTACCTTATGTTTATTTTTCATAATGTTCTGGATATACAGCCTTAGCCATTTGTTCTAAAGCTTTAATTACATTTTGAGATGGACGTGAAGATGCATTTTGATCTACTAAGTAAACTTCATTATTT
>ERZ860148.1748-NODE-1748-length-11155-cov-2.075946_pt1 | contig 11155 bp, 9 predicted proteins | sample MGYA00509981_ERZ860148 | MGnify/ENA primary metagenome ERZ860148 (study PRJEB30046, sample SAMN00715199) | human gut metagenome | study: EMG produced TPA metagenomics assembly of the A metagenome-wide association study of gut microbiota in type 2...
ATGCCTCATTTCTTATACTTATTTTATCTTTCAATTTTTCTTCTTTCAATGGACGGATAGTCCATTTAATAATTGTTTCTTATACAATAAAGGCCTGTCAACAAATTATTTTGTCAACAGGCTAAATACATATTTATTTTACAGGAACATATTCTTTTTTTATAAATTCTTTACTGTAACGATTACTTGTTAAATCTTGAATTGTATCAAAGAAAGATAAATCATCAATATAAAGACTTGTGTAATTGCTTGATTTTGTGCAATGTCTTTGATAAACACAAAAGGCATATCCCAAAATTACTCCGTCATTGTCTGCAACATAAACAGGCTTTTCGTCATCCGCTAAAATTTCTTTTAATTCGTTTGTTGTATATTTTTTTGAACCCGGAATAAATAAATCAGGTCTTTTGTCCGAATGGACCTTATGCACCTGATAAAGCAATTCTTCAATCTGCGGAATATCCTTTTCTTCTGCTCTTCTTATATTCACAACTATCACTCCGAAAATTAATATTTTTGCAATAATCAACAAATTTATTATACTACTTCTTTCATAGGTGTGCAATAAATTTACCTTTTATTAAAATAATCATCTTTTGTCATTTCCATTTCGGAAACACTCCATATCTCACCGCAAAAGCAGTTTTCTTCCTTGTTTTCATTTTCAATTTCTTTAAATCCGACGGATTTATAACAATGATAAGCCGCAAGGTTATTATCAAAAACTCCGAGAGTAATTTTATTGACTTTCAATATTTCAAACGAATACTTCAGCGCAAGACTGAGCATTTCTTTTCCGTATCCCAATCCTCTTTTAGAATTGTCCGTAATTACAAATCCAAAGCGTAATATTGTTCGTTCTTTATCTGTAAATCTCAAAATGAGATGACCTGCAACAGTGTTGTTATCAATTAATGTCATAGGGTAAAAATTATCCTCATCAATGCAGTCGCCGTTATTATCACAGTATTTTCTGTTCATATCTTCGGCGGTAATCGGATATGTCTGCCGCCTGTCAGAACACCACTTTCTGAAAGCAACTTCGTCTTTGCTCCACTTCACAATAAATTTTGCGTCACATTTTTTGTACGGTCTTAGCCTTAGTTTTTTTAAATCAATTTTTGTCTGCATAGTTGCATCCTCCGCTAAAATAGATTTAACATTCAGACAAAAGAAAAAGCCCCAAGCCAAAAAGCTTAGGGCGAATAAAATCCGTGGTACCACCTAAATTCAGAAATACAGTTTCTGCAATTAAACAATGCGGGATAATAAAATTATCCTATATTGCCTCCCTTATAACGGTGGGAACTGCCGTTGAAGCCTACTGAAAATAACTTTGTTCGGTTCAAAGCTCAAAGGCTACCTTCCTTACTTCCGCCACGGGAATTTTCACCGACCATTCCCTCTCTGCAGAGTCAAAAAGTAAGTACTCCTCCTTATCAATGCTTTTGTCTAAATATTATCAGTATATTAACATTGCAAAAATAATATGTCAATACATTTTTTCAATTTTCGTAAAAATTCAGAATATCTTTGTAAATATCCGATTTATTTTTCTCGTTAAGAATTTCGTGACGATTGTTTTTATACAGTTTTTGGCTGATATTTGCATAACCGAGTTCTTTTAAGAAAACTATAAGTGCGTTAAATTTCTTTTTTGACTGAATAACAGGGTCATTTTCACCTGCTATTACAAAAATCGGTAATCTTTTATTATAAACTTCCCAATCGGAGTTACGATGACTGAGAGTAGACGATTCTTTTATCGCTTTATAAGCCTCCCTTTTATCAAAACCATCGAAACCTTTCAGGTAAGCATCCACAATAACCGGAATTGCATGATTGCCGATCATACAATAATTTTCCTTTCCCCATAATGTCCAGATAGGCAGATATCCATATGCTTTATGATGAGCAAGCATACTATTTACCATACCATTTACCCTTTCCGGAGTCAGAATCGTATATAGAGGATGAGCCGCGCGATAAGTATCCCAAAGAGACAAAGTAGAATAATACTCTCCGGAAGGAGAAGTGGAAACACTGTCATTCACCCCTCTATATCTACCATCTGTATCTGCAATATTATTAGGTTGGATATACAAGTGGTAAAGGGAAGTATAGAAATTTGTTTTCTGTTTATCAGTACCTTCTACACGCACTCGTTGGAGCAAAGTATTCCATCTCTGATAAGTTTCTCCTTTCATTTTATCAAAATTCCAATCCGGATTTTCTTTTTGCAAAGAAGCTTTTGCCCCGTTTACACTCACTGTTGATAATGCTATTTTAACCTGTAATGCCTCTCCCCGTTTCAGATCGAAACTCAGTACGAACCGTTTCGCCTTTTCTCCTTCCCGGACAGGAAGCATTTCTTTTACTTTATAAGATTTGTCAAACGCTATCACATAATAGAAATGACGCCGCACCCAACCATTAGTTTCATTATGACCAGTAATAGTACGTCCATCAGGCATTTGCATATCAGAAAACAATACTCTGTCACGAATCCCCTGTGGAGAAGTCACAAGGCCGCTTTGCAGGTCAATGAAAAGATTTGCTTCTTCATCGTTCTGATAAGTATATCTATAAAAGGCCGTGTGCTCCGTAGCGGTGACTTCGGCATTTATCCCGAAGTCCGGTAAAGTTACTGCATAATATCCCGGTCGGGCCGTTTGCCTTGACTTATCTATTCTTGCTTTATATTCACGATTTTCTATAATTCCACTAAAGGGCAACATCAGAATATCTCCCAGATCCGGGCAGCCTGTTCCGTTCAAATGATTCTGCGCAAATCCGAATATCTCGTCATCTTCATAATTGAATCCGGAACAATAACGCCACGAAGCATTCCCACTTTCCGGGCTCGCCTGTATCATTCCGAAGGGAGCGCACGCACCGGGAAAAGTATGCCCGTTATCGGCATTACCAATGAAAGGATTAACATACTGTGCACAATCTACCTCCGAAATATTCTCTTTACCGGATGAACAAGCGTAAAAACCACAAAGGAACAATAAACCAATAATAAAATTCTTCATGGACCTAGTTTTTTAGTTTATCTACTTAGAATTGAAAACATGATTTAATAAACATCATCCCAATGATCCGTACGGAAAGGAACCAACGGCTGTCCTTCAGTTGTCATTACATTCGCATCATGATAGTTTTTGAATGCATATCGGACAGCCACAGGGCGGGATACCTTTTCACTCATCACTTCCATTCTGTTCTGCCCCTGTATCAGTAAAGCCTTCGCCGGATAAAACTGACGGTCTTCACCCGCTATCTCAAATCCTCTCAGTTCACCTCCATAAAAATCAAGACTACCTGCAGCGGCAGGACTATAATCGGGTACTCCCTTGAATGTAAGTACCGCCTTATTCCCTTCAAAAACGACTTTATCAATCATTGGAGCGTCCGGCAGCACACCATTGATCTGATAAGTTTTCCGTAGCGCCAGAGCTGCCAATCGCTGTCCGATTTCTTTTTTTCGTGGCGGATGAATGCAGGTGAAATGTCCCAAATCCGTTGTTGCAACAATACCGGCATTCGAAATATGCTGCAATGCTTTATATTGAGCCTCGATGACTAGCGACAAAGAAATTCTCTCTGCCCCATCAAAAGGGAAAGGAACCAATTGCACATAATAAAACGGCATATCTTCATTTTTCCATTCTTTCCGCCAAAGGTTCACCATTGAGACCTGCAACTTATCATAATCAAAATAGTTATGTTGGTTGGATTCCCCCTGATACCATATAAACCCACGACCGGTAAAATTGCGAATCGGCGCTATCATTCCATTAAAAAGATATGAAGCATTGGCAGCCTCTGTCTGTACCTGAGGAGTAAAAGCCAGTTTCTGATTGATACCGGCTGTTTCTCTGATAGCCTCTGCTGTCATCCAGGGCTCAATGGCAATACCACCACAATTAGGAGTAATCAGTCCGATTGGTATATTCAGCACTTTATTCAGATTTTTACCGAAGAAATAGCCAACGGCACTAAAATCCCGGACGCTTTCAGGAGTTGACTTCAACCAACTTCCCCGACAATCATCCTGCGGTTCTGCTGCAGGAGTAGGAGGTAGTGTAAACATACGTATATCCGGATATTGGCTTGCTTCAACTATTTCCTCCAAAGATCCGACTACAGGCTGCCCATAAAAACCATGCACCGGCATTTCCATATTCGACTGTCCGGAACAAATCCAAACTTCTCCAATCAGTATATCTTTTAGTGTCAGCAACTCTCCATCACTAATATCAATCTGATAAGGTCCTCCTGCTTCAGGAGTCTGTATTTGTAGCAACCATTTTCCATTATTTTCTGCTTTTGTCGTATATATCCGGTTATCCCAGGAAGGTTTCACCGTCACATTTTGAGAGGGCGCAGCCCAGCCCCAAATATTCACTGTATCCGAACGTTGCAAAACCATATTATCGCCCAAGATAGAAGGTAATCTGATTTTTCCCCACAATGACAAAACCATACATACAAACAAAGCCAACCATATTACTCGTTTCATAAATTATTAAGATTAAGAGAATATCCGAATAGTGATATCCTCACGATTCACATTATCTTTTAATAACCGTCCCCGTATTTTCCTGCATTATAGCACCTACGTTCTTACTACCTGTATAATTCACCTGAATCAACTCCGTTTTCCCGACATTATTGAGCCAGAATGCAGGACGTACATCTTCTCCCCGGTAATTCAGTTCTACATTCTCAAGAACCATATTTTGCACATTACGCGCATACCAGCCCCAACAGGGTAAGAGACGGGAGTCTGCCGGCGGCTGACTAACTTGAAGATTTTTCAGCTCCGGATTCTTGTTTCCTTCATAACTGATAGAAATATCCCTGAATGTCACATTGCCGAAAGTTCCCCCCTTCCAACTTTCAATTGAAACTGCCGCCTGGCTGATACGAGTAGCCTTCATCCGTTCCACCAGAATATTGTCTCCCGTATTTCCTTCATTGAGCACAATCATCAAAGGATTATTCATATTATCAATGCTAACGTCATGTATATATATATCACGAATCTTGCCCGGTGCTTTTCCCCAACCACCAGGTTGCAAGATTATGGCAGACAGCATATTATTCCGCTTTTTCTCTTTAGAAGTACGATGCGGATATTTTCCCGGCCCTGCAAAGGTACAATTGGAAATAGTCAGTCCCGTTGCCGGCATTATCATACGGACCCCATTACAGGAAGAATTTATGTGGCAGTCACTTATCACCATATTCTCCCAATAACCACCGGCAATAGCGTCATCTCCCGTAAAAAAACGGCAGTTACGGATTGTTATATTCTTGCCTCCGCGTATATGTATTCCATCCCAACCCTCATTAAATTCAAGGTCATGAAAAACCATATCTTCTATTTTATAAGCCATAAAAGCATAGTTGGAAGCACAGTTCAGAGTGATTCCCCGCATCAATATATTCCGTGACTCGGCAATAATAATCGTATGCGGCCCCCGCATATTCTCTTCACCTTCCGAGTCAAAGACATGATTTCCGTCAATAATCCCCTCTCCCTCAATAGAAATATTGCTGACACCTACTCCCAATATTAACGCCCGGTTCCAATGAGGATCAATAGCACTGTTGGCATTCTCACCGTCCCCACCGCTATCAAACATACTAAGGTTACCCAAAGGAGTATAAGATTTGTACTGGCTCACATCCGCAGTTCCTTTCAATACAGCGCCTTTACGTAACACAAGAGAAATGTTATCTTTCAAGTAGATTGTCCCGCTGAGAAAAGTTCCCTTAGGTATTAACACCGTTCCCCCTCCATTTTCGGCACAATATTCAATAGCTGAATTAATAGCATTTGTATTCAACGTTTTACCATCTCCTTTCGCCCCATATTTACAGATGTCATATACCTTCTCCTGAATTACGGATGCACCCGCACATAAAGGATAGAGCAGAAAAACCAACAGAAAAACAGTTTGCATCATACTTCTTTTCATCATATCTATGTTTTATCTTACAAAAATCGCATATCCGTTCTCATGCAGCGAGATACCGTTTCCCGCAGAGAATTCTCTATATCCCCCATTCAAATAATCCTTGAATTTTCCGGCAGGAGATTCCTGTGTAAACCGTAATCTTTTGGGTACCTGAGCAAAATTCAGAAGTACCAATATTTCGTTATCTCCCTTGATACGGGAGTAAGCAAATAGACTTTCGTCATTTGTAGAATATATCTTCAAAGCTCCCCGATTGGCGCCATCTTCAAGTGCCGGCTGAGTCCGTTTCAACCGGGTTAACTTCTGATACAGGTTAACATAAACCTTATTTGCAGGATTCCAGTCCACCATTACCGGTTCCGCAAAATTCATGGATTTATTCATTCCTATTTCCTGACCGTTGTAGATAAGAGGCATATCATAAATAGTAAATGAAAGGACAGCCAATGGCAATACATTATTTCCATAACGGTCGAACTCCGACCCCTCATAAGCATTCAGGTCATGATTGGTAATATAAACCATCCGCCCTTTATTTTTGTAAGCTGCATCATTAAACAATTTCTTGCATTCGTCAATCAAAACAGGTACATCATTTTCAGCACCGAAGTCTTTCAACGCGGTGGCGAAATCCCATGCATAGTCATAATCAAAAACTTCCATGTAGGCCGGATCGGAGCCTTCGCTCAACCAGGTCACCTTTTTCACCTTATCCACCTCTTTACGAAGTTCTCTCCAGAAATCCAAAGGCACAAAGTCGGCTGCATCAAACCGGAAACCGTCAATATCAAATTCTGTCAGCCAATATTTCATGGCATCCGCCATAGCAGTACGCATTTCCGCATTAGTATGATCCAGTTGAATCACATCCAACCAACCTCCGGGAGCATACGGACGCTCTCCGTCCTTTTCTGCATAATAATCCAAGTGTCCGGCTACCCACACATTATCCCAGGCCGTATGATTGGCTACCCAGTCCAACCAGATTTCCATACCCATAGCATGGGCGGTATTCACCAAAGACTTAAAGTCTTCCGACGTCCCATAGTCAGGATTAATCGCCTTATAATCTTTTACCGAATAGGGACTACCCAATGTCCCTGCCCTATTCTCCTCGCCACGAGGATGAATAGGCATCAGCCATAGAATATCTATCCCGAGTTCCTTCAATCGCGGCAAGTCACTTTCAAGCCCTTTGAAATTATGCCCGGAAGAATAGCTGTACACATTTACCTCATATATCACCTTATTATGAGCCGTTACAGGCTTTACCTCACTATTGGGAATATCCGTCCACGTATATTCGTCTTCATCATTGCAACTACTAAGAATCAACAATGAGAATAATAGCAGCGTAAATATTTTTATTGTATTCATACTATCAAATTTTAATAGACCATTATCATTAATCATTCAGTTTCATCATCACATAGTGACCTGTCAGTGTATTGAGGATAAACAAGAAGTCCCCCCCTTCATCCCGCACAATATTAACATCCCTGCCCGCCGGATTCAGTTCGCAGACTCCATACGGATTAGACCACTGATCTACCGGAACATAATTATTTCCAAACGCATTATTGCCGACAAACTTAACACCATTGTCCGAGGCCTCAACAAAAGGCATATCTATCTTTAGCCGCCAGATATGGGGATTACCGTTCATTTTAGTCATTTGCGCAATGAAGTTCGACGGATTCCAGCCACAATACGCTCCGACCACACTCATTGCCTCCCATTCCGTAGCACCCGATGCATCGTAATCCACAATCGTATAAGTCATTTCCTCCAGATTGACTGTGATTGTCTTATAGCCGGCCGTGGCTATCCAAATTTTCCCTTCCTGAGTATCCGCATAAGTTAGCGTCCCCTCTTCCTTCCGGCAATAAGCCTTATTAGTCCCCAAAGACTCCTCAGGTATAATTTTGAAAGAGACATTCCCGTCGAAATATCCGGTGAATGTGTAAACGTAATTCCGGACATCACTATTCTCCTTGAACATCATAAAATCTGTATTCGTAGTATTCCAGTTGTTCATATCCCCAACCATATATATGGGACGTACCGGATCTACTTCCACATAGGGAGTGGCAGACAGACTGATACTATTTGAAAGTACCTCCTTCGCCACACCTCCTTCATTATAACGACTCAACAGCCTGATTTGAAGGTCCATGCTCTCGCCGGGAGTTGCTCCCAATTGCTCAATCAGTAAGTTATTGAATTCTCTTGTCAAGATGTTTACCGAAATCAAGGAGGTAACAGCCAATGTCTGCGGAGAAGCAAAATTATTATCAGCCTGATCAATCTGCAAAGTATATTCAACAGCAGGAGGTACAGGAGCCGGAGTTCCGGTCCCTTCCAAGTAAAATCCGGTGGCCGTCCACCCGATTATAAAGAGCTGAGGATTATCTTCTCCCGTAGGTCTTTGAAGCTGATAATTATCCTCCGTCAGTTCTGCAATGACACCGGATACAGCTTCGACAGAGGGTTCGGGCACATAAGGAGTGATAGAAAGCAGGATCGGTTCCGAATAAACAACCAACCCGCTACCCGTTGTCTTTATCCGAATACCAACAACTTGAGACTCCTCCTTGTTTTCTCCCGCCAGTTCAGATAGTATTGTGCGCAATGTTCCCTCATATACATCCATATAAAGTCCTTGCGTAGAAAATATCATCCGAGGATTTTCAAATTCATTTCCTGCCAAGTCTACTTCCACTTCATAAACCACATCTCCTACATAGACCGGTGATTCCGACTCTGAAAAGTATTTCGCCTTTGTCCAGGTCATTCTGAACAAATAGGGATTCTGTCCCTCTACAAACTTCGGTAACGTATAGTCTGTGCTTTCAAGATCACTAATCACGGACGGTAAGGCGGTAAGCCGACCCTGTTCATCGTCATTACATGCCGGCAACAAAGCCAGCACGCAAAACAAAGTGAGTATAAATTGTATCTTTTTCATATTCATGCAAAATTTATTATTCTTTTTTCCGGAAAATATAATGTCCTGTCAGGTCATTGAAAATCACCTGATAATCTCCTCCTTCACGCAAAATTATATTCGGATCATATTCATCTCCCATTAAGAAGATCGTTTTCCCATAGGGAACAGACTCCGGGTCCGTAGCTGCCCAACGACTATCCCAACTCTTATTGGCACGGAACTTCACAGGATGCGTATTATTTCCGGTAAGAGCCGGCAAAGTGAGATCCATTTTCCAGAGATGACTATTATCTACAGAAAAACGCGTCATAAGAGGTTCATTATCCCAACCGCAGAACTCACCGATAAGCCCTATGGAACCCCATACTTTCGCACCGGATATATCATAATCTTCCACAGTATAAGACAGTTCCTTGAGATTGATTGTAATAGTCTTGTAGCCTGCTGTCGCATTGTGAAGCGCACCGCCGTCACTTTCCACATATTCCAATTTTCCGTCTTCCTTGAAACAGTATGCCTTATATGTCCCCAATGATTCTTTAGGAAGGAACTTATAATAACAGTTCTCCGGCATATATCCTGTATAAGTATAAACATGATTCTTGCTATCACTATTATTCTTGAACATCACATACATGCCGTCCGTGTTAGAATTATTCCAGCCGTTCATATCACCGATAATATAGACAAGCTGCAACGGGTCTCTATCTTTAAACGGAGTAACGGCAAGCTTCATCGTATTGCTCGAAACGACTTCCCGTACCACATTCTGTCCGTAACTGGTCAAAACCCTTAATTCGATATCCATTTTCTCACCGGGAATAGCGTCCAAGCTCTCTTCCATTAGATTGTTAAGTTCCTTGGTGTAGATATTTGCCACCAGCGAAGAAGTGGTTGCCAACGTCTGAGGCGATTCGAAATTATTGCCTGCCTTGTCTACTTGCAAAGTATATTCCACAGGAGCTATCGGCATGGGTGTCGAACTGCCGTCCAGATAAAACAAAGTTTCCGTCCAGGTCACCGTAAACAAAAGAGGGTCCTCGTCTTCCGGATTCTGCAGTACATAATCATCGAACGGAAAATCATCGAGAGCACTAGGCACCACCCGGGTCAATACTGGTTCCGCATCCTTTTCACTGCAAGCTGCCATGCCAAGCAAGCATAGAATACCAATAATATATTTCTTATATGTTTTCATACGTTCTTTCATTTTAATAACCGGTATTTTGTTTCAAATCAGGATTGGAAGTCAGTTCCGTCGCAGGAAGCGGATAAATATTATATTTGCTGTCAATATTCGCCACACCACTGAACACACCGTTCTTCCAGGGCCATTTATAATTCTTCGTAAACTTGCCAAAACGAATCAGGTCGATACGCCGGTGTCCTTCCCAATACAATTCGCGCGAACGTTCCTCCAGTATGAAGTCCAACGTCAGTTCTACACTTGATACAGGAGATATTCCCGCCCGCTCACGTAGTTCCTTAAGATAAAGCAAAGCCTGTTCTTTCGTTCCTCCCTGTCCTCCACGGAGCACTGCTTCTGCATACATCAGGTAAGCATCAGCCAACCGGAAGAACGGGAAATCCGTATCAGCATGAGCACTGTTCGATCCCGGAGTACCGTCACTTTTCAGATTTGAATACTTAATCACCGACCAACCTTTGGTGAAGTCATACCAGACAGAACTTTCCAATGTACGGTCTTGTTTCCAAAACATAGCACGCTTGTCACTTTCTTCAAACAGAGTAGACAATGTCTCTTTCGCCCTAATATTCGACCATGCCTGAGAAAAGCCCAAAGTAGTCAGAGGATTCATATCCGATTTGCAAGCAGCCGCAATCAAATAAGTAGTACCTCCGAAAGTAGTCGCCCTACGACCGTCATAAACCAACGAGAAAATAATCTCCGGCGATTTCTCATTATCTGCACAGAACATATTTTTATAAACCGGATCAATAGTAAATCCTGCCCCCAGTAACTTCTTCAGATAAATCAGGCAGTCATCATACCGTTTTTCTCCGATATACACTTCCGCATTCAGATACATCTTAGCCAACAACATCCATACAGTCGGATCATTAACCATTCCATAATGGTCTTTATCAGCCGGAGGCAACTTTCCTTCCACATTCTTCAACTCGGATTCTATCCAGGAAAAGAAAAAGACGCGGTCTTTCTGATCCAACTTTCTGGAACCGACAGGCACAT
>ERZ860148.1755-NODE-1755-length-11108-cov-6.115534_pt1 | contig 11108 bp, 10 predicted proteins | sample MGYA00509981_ERZ860148 | MGnify/ENA primary metagenome ERZ860148 (study PRJEB30046, sample SAMN00715199) | human gut metagenome | study: EMG produced TPA metagenomics assembly of the A metagenome-wide association study of gut microbiota in type 2...
CGCCACCTTGCCAAGGTGGAGGTAGCGAGTTCGAGCCTCGTCGGCCGCTCCAACACGAAGCCATCGTTGATGCAGAAATGCAAAAACGATGGCTTTTTTGTTGTTTCCCGTTACGGCTCCTTCCTGTGAAAAAAGAAAAGCCGGAAAATCCGCAGATTTTTCAGCTTTTGCAAATATGAAAATAATGATTCCGCTGATATTGTCGGAGCGCGATCCGTGCGCGGAGACAATTTTAAATCGTTTCTTACAGGATCACATTTTTAATGAGCAGCGAAATGCTGCCGTCGTCGCTGTGCAGAAATTCCACCTCGTTGTCCGAGTTGAGCAGTTCGGTGGGAATCTTCACCTCAATGCCGTTGGCGGTGTGGATGCTGCGGCTCTCCATGCGGCGGATGCGCGCAGGAGTTACGGTCACGGGCTGCTCAGGCGCTTCCAGCACATCACTCTTTTCCACATAATCATCAAAGGGCACGGCGGCAAGGGGATATTCCTCTTCCAACTGCTGACGCACCTGCTGGATGGATACCTGATTGTCGTTGTCAACGGCCTGATTCGCGATCAGCATCGCGACCTGAGCCTCTACGTGGGGCTGGTCGGCATAGTTTTCCTGCACGGCCTGAACGGCGGCTTCCTGAATGGCCTGCAGCTTTTTCTTTTCCGGCTGGGCGGTGGTGTACTGGAACACTACCGTGGAAAGGTAAAAATCCTTGTGGCCGTCGATGTCGAACTTTTTTTCCAGCAGCTTCATGGAGTAGTCGGTCAGATTGACAAGGGCACCTTCCTCCACCTTGCCGCTCTGGCTGGGCAGGCAGGCCCGCTGCTGGATGATGGAGTTCACCGGGGCACCCTCCACATTCTCGGTGTAGTGGGTGTAGCCGTTTTTGTAGTTCAACTTCAGGATGCCCAGCCACGGCTCACCATCGCGGGTAAAATCCACCACGGCAAGGTCTGCCCCCGGAATGGTGGTGTGCGCGTGCATGTAGTCGAACAGAACGCCCGCGATGCGGCAGGAGAGGTCCACAAAATCGTGGTTGTGCTCCAGCTCGTTTTTAAAGGCGGAATCCGGCAGCGGGCGGCACTGGCGGATATCGTCGCTGGCAAGCAGCTTTTCGATGTGGTACTGGAAATAGGCGGTCTTTTCGGCGGTCATTTCCATGCCGCTGCCGCTGAGTACAGGCGCATCCATGGTGGTGTCCAGCACGTGCAGAATGGCCTGATGAATGATGATCTCCATGGGAGTTACCTCGTTTTTATAAGAATCTCTTTGGCATACAGTATAGCACAGCCCGGCCAAAAAGGCGAGAGCACATCTTGTAAACCGCCTGCAGGAATGCTACAATAAGGGCAGAAAACCACGCAGGAAAGGGGACAAAAACCATGGAATTCCGTGATAAGCCAATGGAAAACCTCATCCGCCTTCAGGAAAAGGATATCTGCAAAAATGCCCGCGCGCTGCTGCTGGACGGTGAGAGCATCGTGGGTGCCTACAAGACGGTGCGCGATCAGGTGATCTTTACCACCCACCGCATCATCATGGTGGATATGCAGGGCGTTACCGGAACCCGGCAGCAGATCTTTGTGCTGCCGTACCGCAAGGTGCTGCACTTCGGGATCCAGACGGCAGGCTTTGGCGACCCGATGCAGGCATCGCAGCTGACCGTCTGCTTTGCGGACGGACACGAGGCAAAGTTTGGCTTTATCGGCCAGCAGGAACTGTTTGCGGTCGCCAACGCCATCAGCCGGTGCATCCTGTAAATAACTCCTTTAAAACAGCAGGCTCCCCGCCCGAGACCGGACAGGGAGCCTTTTGCTGTATATGAAATAGGAGAATAGGAGAATGGCAGAATTAGCAGCGGCTTGTTTTGCGCACCAGCTGTTCGTGCATGAATACCATGAGCACCAGCAGTGCCAGCAGGTAAAAAGGGAACAGTGCCGGAGTGATGTTGTTTGCCAGCAGGCCGAACAGCGGCGGCATGGCCAGATTGCCCAAATAGGCGCTTGCCATCTGGATGCCGATGACCGCCTGCGATCTGTCCGCACCGAAGTGTTCCGGCGTGGAGTGGATGATGCTGGGATAGATGGGCGCACAGCCAAGCCCCCACAAGAACAAGACCGCTCAGGGCAAGGATCTGCGGCCCGGGCAGCAGCAGAGCCAGCACCCCTGCGGCCAGAATGCACTGACCCATGCGGATCATCTGCGTATCGTTGAATTTCAGGGTCAAAAAGCCGCAGGCGGCGCGCCCGGCAGTGATGCCGATGTAGAACAGGCTGGCAAAGCTGGCGGCAGTGCCGGCGGCAACGCCTTTCGTCAGCGTGAGGTAGCTGCTGGCCCACAGACCGGCCGTGGTCTCCAATGCACAGTAGCAGAAGAAGCACAGCATCACCTCTCTGGCACCCGGCAGGCAGAATACCTGTCCAAGGCTCAGCGCCTGCGGCGAAGCAGCTTCGGCTTCAGTGCCTGCAGTACGGCCCTGCCATAGCGGCAAACTGAAAAAGAGCACTGCGCTCAGCAGGATCTGGAACAGGGCAATGTACTGGTAGCCGGATGTCCACGGCCCGCCGCCTGCCAGCACCCGGCCCATGACCATGGGGCTGATCATGGTGCCGATGCCCCACATGCAGTGCAGCCAGCTCATGTGGCGGCTTTTATAATGTAAGGCAACATAGTTGTTCAGGGCCGCGTCCACGCTGCCTGCACCCAGCCCATAAGGCACGGCCCACAGGCAGAGCATCCAGAACTGTGTGGAGATCGAAAAGCCGAACAGCGCGGCAGCTGTCATGGCCACACTGAGGACGGTCACTTTTCCAGTGCCCAGCGCACGGGTGAGCCGGTCGCTGTTCAGGCTGGAAACGATGGTGCCAAAGGAGATAATCATGGAGATCAGCCCCGCATAGGACACCGGCACACCGAGCGCCGGATACATGGAGGGCCACGCCGACCCCAGCAGGGAATCCGGCAGGCCCAGACTGATGAACGAGATGTAAATGATCGGAAGCAGAAGCTGTACCATAAACCTTGAGTTCCTCCGGGAAGGGTGTTATACTTGCAATGCATCGTGTGCTTTGCTGATGTAATAATATCACACATCAGGGCGGAATGTTAGGATAAAAACGCCCGATTGATACAACAAAACCGGCGCGGATGCGGATGTGCACCTTGAACGAAAGGAGATGGCTGATCGTGGCTTTTCAGACCAGCTGTGCAGCAGCGGGCGGGCTCAACTGCCCGCCGGATATTGTGGCGGATAGCGAGGGCAGGGAGCTGGTGCAGCACGGCAGCGCACTGTTTCCCATTGCCTGCTATGCAGAAGACCTCAAAAGCTATTCGGTAGCATGGCACTGGCATGAAGAGTTTGAATACATCCTTGCCGTAAAAGGCCCGCTGGCGGTGGACGTGAACAAAGCCCGTCTGATTTTGCAGACCGGGCAGGGCGTGTTTGTCAATTCCGGAGTGTTCCATGCGGTGGAGCAGGCTGAGACCGGGGATGCTCTGCTGCATTCCGGGGTATTCCATCCGCGCCTGATCGGCGGCATGGATACCATCTTCTGGCAAAAGCTCGTACACCCGCTGCTTCAGCCGGGAGCACCGGCGTTCTTTCTGCTGAACGAGGCAGACGACGGGCAGAAGGCCGTGCTCTGCCATTTGCGGGAAGTCTGGGACGCAGTGGCCCAAGAGGTCTTTGACTATGAGAATCAGGCGCGGTACCATCTTTCGGCGGCGGTGCATCTGCTGGGAATACAGTGCGAGGGTGGAAAAACAAAGGTCTCTCAGCAGGAGCAGATCGCGGCCCAGCGCATGAAACAGATGCTGCGTTTTGTGGAAGAGCATTATGCTGAGGAACTAAACGTGGAGCGCATTTCCGACTGCGTGGCCCTGAGTGAGAGCGCCTGCCTGCGCAGCTTCCGGCAGCTGCTGGGGATCACACCCATCCAGTATGTCAAGCAGTACCGCATTGAAAAGGCCGCCGAGCTGCTGCTTTCCACCAGCATGAAGATCGGCGAGATCGGTGCCGACTGCGGCTTTTCGGATACCAGCTACTTTACAAAGACCTTCCGGGAGATCAAGCACTGCACGCCCAGAGAGTACCGTCAGAAGTTTGCAGGAAGAGAGCAGTCTCTTTCAAGGCGGGACGGCGGCAGAGCCAGCGCACCGGCTGAAACAGCGTTATAAAAGGAGAATCGGAAACAATGCAGCGTAGTTTGACCAAAGGCCCCATCACCGGCAGCATTTTGCTGTTTGCTCTGCCGCTGATGCTGGGCAATCTGCTGCAGCAGATGTACAACATTGCGGATACATGGGTAGTGGGCCGCTTTCTCGGCGCAGACGCGCTGGCGGCAGTGGGCTCGTCCTATACCCTCATGACCTTCCTCACCTCTATTTTGCTGGGCCTGTGCATGGGCAGCGGTGCGGCCATTTCCATGCAGTATGGCAGCGGCGAGCAGGACCGGATGCGGCAGAGCGTGTTCCTTTCGTTCGTCCTCATTGCAGGCATCTCGCTGGTGCTGAACGTGCTGGTGTATCTGGGACTGGACGGAATCCTGTGGGTGCTGCGGGTGCCGGAGGAGCTGCGCCCCCTGATGAAGGAATACCTGCTCATCATCTTTTTGGGCATTACGGCTACTTTTTTGTATAACTACTTTGCAAACCTGCTGCGCGCCATTGGCAACTCGGTGGTGCCGCTGCTGTTTCTGGCGGTTTCGGCGGTGCTGAACGTCATTCTGGACCTTGTGTGCGTGCTGGTGCTGAACTGGGGAGTGAAGGGCGCGGCGGGCGCAACAGTGTTCTCGCAGTTCGTGTCCGGCATTGGCATCGGGTTGTACACTCTCAAAAAATTCCCGCAGTTGTGCCCCAAAAAGGCCGACTGCCGCTGGGACAAAAAGAATCTGGATATCATCCTCAATCTGTCCGTCATGACCAGTGTCCAGCAGTCCATCATGAACTTTGGCATCCTGATGGTGCAGGGTCTTGTGAACAGCTTTGGCACCGTGATCATGGCGGCGTTTGCGGCGGCGGTCAAGATCGATTCCTTTGCCTACATGCCGGTGCAGGACTTCGGCAATGCGTTTTCCACCTATGTGGCCCAGAACTACGGCGCGGGCCAGACCGACCGCATCAAAAAGGGCATCCGCAGTGCGGGCCTGTGCAGCGCAATGTTCTGCGTGTGCATCAGCGTGCTGGTGTGCGCCTTTGCTTCGCCGCTCATGAGCATCTTCATCGACCCGGGCGAGGGGGCTATTATTGCCGCCGGTGTGCACTACCTGCGCATTGAGGGCGCGTGCTACATTGGCATCGGCATTCTGTTTTTGCTGTACGGCTATTACCGCGCCGTCAACCAGCCGCAGATGTCGGTGGTGCTCACCATTGCATCGCTGGGCACCCGCGTGGCGCTGGCCTATCTGCTTTCGGCCACGCCGCTGGGCGTTACCGGTATCTGGTTCAGCGTGCCCATCGGCTGGGCGCTGGCAGATGCCATTGGCATTGGATACTACCTGAAAAAGAAGCGCTAAAAAAGCAAATAGCACAAAAACAGAAACCCGGAACCTTCTTGAGCCGCTTGGCTCGGAACAGGTTCCGGGTTCCTACTTTTGCACGATGCTAGCGCATTTTTATTTTGCAACAGCCCCTTTTTTGTTCTGTGAGAAAGCAGGCATCAGCCTGCAGCGTCCAGAACGACCTTTTTATGATTGAAGTATTCCGCCAGAGCTTCGTTCTGCCAGTATTCACCGTCATCTTCGGATGCGGCAAGAAGATCATCCTCAAACGGCGGGCAGGGCGGCAGAAGCCCCGGAAGAACACAGACATCAGAAGGTGTCAGAAGAAGCTCCAGACGTTCCTGATAAGCCTGTTCATGCCGGTCTGCAGAGCCATCGACAATGGCAGTGATTGCCTTGCCGGAGGTAAGCCGCTGGAGAGAGGGCAGAGGATCCTCCGGTCCCACCAGACCGACGGCCAGCATGAGGATGCCTGCCAGAAAGAAAGCTGCCCGGTGGGATGGTACAGCAAGAAAAGCGGGCAGCCCTGATGGCTCGGAACGGGTGTGTTTGAACCAGTTGATCCAGTAATAGAGGATTGCAAAAATGCACCAGTAGGAGCTGTAGCAGTAAATGTTGATCTGACGCCCGGAGCCGATGTAGCCCATAGCATACAGCGGCGGGGTGTACTGCGAAGCGTAAAGGCCAAAGATCAGAGTACTTGCCAGCACCGGATGCTGGAACGGAAGGATGCGGCGATCCGGCAGGCAGTAGAAAAACACCCCGGCGATCGCAAACAGGACGATCTGAGGTAGATTGACCCAGCTCATCACCCAGATAACAGCGTTGGACAGAGAAAGAAGAATGGCCAGCACGGGGGAAATGGATGCCTCGCGGGCAGCCCGGACAGCGTTTCCGGGCGCAAGAACGCTGATTGCAAAGGAAACCAGCAGGATCAGAAGAATCACAGCAAGGCGGAACCGGCCGGGCTTTTTGAAAAATAACCATGCGGCGCAGAGAACAGAGGCGATGAAGCTGGTGGTCAGGGCGGTGCTGTAATTTCCGCCGCCGATCAGAACCGCAAGCAATGCACAGCACCCAGTCAGCACCGGATGCACTTTTTTGCCGGCGTCCAGCAGCAGGGTACCGATCCCGGCAAAAAAGAGAAGCGAAAACGAATAAAAGACCGCATAACATAATAGGAAGCGCCGTTGAACCAGTAAAACGCCTGCGCCTGATTGGTCACCATCTGAACTGAGAGCAGAAGCGTCAGCGCGGAGAGGATCACGGCCTGACTGCTTTTTCCGCCCAGAAGCCTGCAATAGACAAAATGCATCAGGACGAAGGTGGAAAGGCTCAGGCAGCCGATAATGATGAATGGGGTGAGAAAATAGGCAGACTCTGAAAAAGCCCCCGGCTGTAATGCAAATAGAAAAATTGCTGAAAACGTCCCCTGCCAAGTGAAATAGTAGTCGCGCACCGTTTCCGCTGCAGCGGACAGAATCTCCGGGATCCCGCCGCCGGAAACAACCGCCCGATGCACAAGCAGTCCGTATGTAAAATCGTCTGCCAGAGGGTGACAGTAAGATGAAAACAGGAAAATCGGGATCAATGAGATCAGATAGAGAAGAACGGCCAGAAAGGCGATCCTGGATGGCATCAGTGCGGCACCGAACCTCCGGTGCAGGCGCTGGAAACGGGTCGAATGCATGAAAAACCTCCTGAAATAAAGTACAAAATGACATACCTGTAGTATAACAGAAAAAAACCGGCAGGAAAAGTGTTTGCCCACAAAAAAATCTGGTCTCCTGCACAAAAGCAGGAAACCAGACCGGGAAAAAGCGATTACCGCTTGATATCGTAGTTCATGTTCATCAGGTTGCGGATAGTGCTCACATCATCGGTGATGTTGGCATCGCCGTGAATGGTGTGCTTGATGGCACTGCTTGCCACCGCAAAGTTGATCATATCCATGGCTCTGTAGTTGTGCAGCATGGCGTAGATCAGGCCGCTGGCAAAGGCATCGCCGCCGCCCACGCGGTCAAGGATATTAAAGGTGAACAGCTTGCTCTCGAAGGTGTGGCCGTCGTACCACATGAAGGCCTTCAGGCTGTTCTCGCTGCCGCTGTGCGCATAACGCACATGGCGGGCAATGCACTTGAGGTTGGGATACCGCTCGATGAAGTGCTGGAAAATCTCGTCCTGCTGCTCATAGCTGGGCTGCAGAGGCACGCCGTCCTTCCAGTCGCCCTTGGAGTGGTCGCTCTCATCCTTCCACAGGTGGTACGGCTCAATGCCAAGCAGCACATCCACATAGGGCAGGCACTCGGTGCAGAAATCGCGGGCTTCTTCCCAGCTCCACAGGGTGGAGCGGAAATTGCCGTCGAAGCTGACGGTCAGGCCCTTTTTTTTGGCGACCTTGAGCATATCCAGAATGAGGGTGCGGCAGTTGGGTGCCAGTGCCGGGGTGATGCCGCTCAGGTGCAGCCAGTCGTAGCCGTCCAGCAAAGCATCCAGATCCACCTGCGAGAAATCGTACTCGGTAATGGCACTGTGCTTGCGGTCATAGATGACCTTGGACGGGCGGATGCCGTAGCCGGTCTCCAGATAATAAGTACCCAGACGGTTGGAAGGAGTCTCGTTCGGCTCGGTCAGGATCATAGGGGTGCAGTGCACGTCGTTGGAACGCAGCCAGCGCACGGCGCTCTTACCCAGACTGTTGTTGGGCACCACGCTGAAGAAGGTGCTGTCCACACCAAGGTTAGCCAGTGCCAGTGCAATGTTGGCCTCGCTGCCGCCGTAGCTGGCCTCAAAGCCGGATGCCATACGGATCTTCTCGTAGTTCGGCGGGGTCAGGCGCAGCATGATCTCACCGCAGGTGATGAATTTCTGGCCGGTGGTATCGTTGCCAAGGATCGGGTTGAAATGTTCCATAACGCTCCTCCTGATATTTACAGCTCATCAGAGTTCTGTTAACACATCGTTGTATCCATTATAATCCGGCCCGGATGGGATTGCAAGCACTTCCGCAGAGATGCAAGAGAAAATAATCAGCCTTTTTTGGGAGATTTGACGAATTCATACCCCTGTCAAATCGAAAGAAGGCGTATACTCTTCCTTTGCGCTGCTCTTCTGCTGCATGTAGCCCTGCGCCAGTCCCTTGTCCATGGCATAGTTGACCACCCGGCGGTATTCATAGGTGGTAATGCGCCGTCCGATGCCGTGCTCTGCGGCTTTGTAAAACGGTGTGTACTGGCTCATGACGCTGGGGATGAAGCATCCGGGGTCTGCATCGTTCCACGCGGCCATCTGGTCAAGCACCGCAAAGCTGTCGTCAACATGGCCGGGCAGGGCAAGGTGCCGCAGAATGACCCCCTTTTGCAGGATGCCCTCTGCATTGAACACCGGGTGCCCGGCCTGTGCCATCATGGCTTCAATGGCGGGCTTTGCCTGCGCAAAATAGTCCGGTGCAGAGGAAAGCTCTGCCGAGAGGGCGGAGGAGACGTATTTCAGGTCGGCCAGCCAGATGTCGATGTATCCGCGCCATGCTTCCACGCTTTCCACCGTTTCGTAGCCGCCGGTGTTGCATACGATGGGCAGATGCAGGCCCTTAGCCCGGGCAATATCCAGCGCGGCAATGATCCAGGGCCGCCACTGGCCGGGTGTGACCAGATTGATGTTGTTGGCACCCTGTTCCTGCAGATTCAGGAAGATCTCTGCCAGATGTTCCACGCTGATCTCCTTGCCAAGGCCCTCGGCGCTGATGGGATAGTTCTGGCAGAAGCAGCATTTGAGGGTGCAGCCGGAAAAGAACACCGTGCCGCTGCCCTTTGTGCCGCTGATGCATGGCTCCTCCCAGTAGTGCAGGGCAGCGCGGGCTGCTTTTAAGGTGCCGCCCGCACCGCAGAAACCGGTGCGTCCGGCAGCACGGTCGGCCCCGCACCGGCGCGGGCAGAGGGTGCAGGAAGAGGGAACGGAGACGAAATCGCTTTTCGGCATAATATCCAAAGTCCTTTGCTGAAAGTTTGTCAGCCCCAGTATACCACTTTTCGCCCCGGTCGTGCTATACTAAAAGATAAGGAAAAAATAATACATATGGAAAGCAACATCTTTGCAAGGTCCGTGTGGCGGACTGCGGCAGAGAGAACGTTGTGATGGAGGAGACCATGCGCACCGAAACCGATGAGATCCGCGATAATCTCAAGTACCTGACCCTGCTCTCGCGGGATTATCCTTCGCAGGCGGCGGCAGCCAGTGAGATCATCAGCACGCAGGCACTGCTCAAGCTGCCCAAGGGTACCGAGCACTTCATGAGCGACCTGCACGGCGAGAATGAAGCTTTTGTGCATATTCTGAATTCCGCCTCCGGTGTCATTCGCGAAAAAGTGGATCAGGTGCTGGGCGATACCGTGCCGAAGCATACCCGCGCCGAGCTGGCAACGCTGATCTATTACCCCAACGAAAAGCTGCCCCAGCTCAAGGCACGCTGTACTAGCGAGGAAGCACTGGATCAGTGGTACACCGAAACGCTGCTGAGGCTCATTGATATCTGCCGTCTGGTGTCCTCCAAGCATACCCGCGACCATGTGCGCAGATGCCTGCCTGCCAGCTGCGGCTACATTCTGGACGAGCTGCTCCACGCCCATTTTGAGGATCACGACAAGGACCTGTACTACGGCCAGATCGTGGGCAGCATCATTGAAAATGGCCGCGCCGACCGCTTTATCGTGCGGCTGTGCGAGCTGATCAAGCATCTGGCAGTGGACAAGCTGCACATCGTGGGCGACCTGTTCGACCGCGGCCCACGCCCGGATATCATCCTCGATCTGCTCATGCGCCACCACAATGTGGATATCCAGTGGGGCAACCACGATGTAGTATGGATGGGTGCCGCTGCGGGCAGCCCCATCTGCATCTGCACGGTGCTCAAGACCACGCTGGCTTATCATAACCACGGAATGCTGGAGGACTGCTACGGCATCAACCTGCGCCATCTGCAGCGCATGGCCGAGCAGTTCTACGGCAATGATGATCTTTCCATCTGGATGCCTCATACCGATGCGGCCCGCGGCCCCTACACCAGGGGAATGCTGCACCGCTGTGCCGTGATGCACAAGGCCATCAGCATTCTGATGTTCAAGCTGGAGTGCCATGTCATCGACCGCAACCCGGACTTCCAGATGCAGGAGCGAGATTATCTGCGCCGCATCGACTGGGAAAAGCACACGGTAAAGATCGGCGAAAAGGAGTATCCGCTGCGGGATACCTCGTTCCCCACGGTGGACCCCGCCGACCCGGCCACACTGCACCCGGATGAACAGCTGGTGCTGCGCAAGCTGGTGCAGTCCTTCCGCCAGAGCGAAAAACTGCAGCAGCATGTGGAATTTCTCTATGCAAAGGGCAGTGTGTACCACATTGAGAACGGCAACCTGCTCTACCATGGCGCTGTGCCCATGACCAGCCGCGGCACCTTTGCCATGGAGCGCTTTGAGGGCCGCTACTACTCCGGCCGCGCACTGATGGACTACTGTGATGCCCGCGCCCGCCGGGGCTACTATGCACCGGAAGGCAGCGCTGCCCGCCAGAGCGGACAGGATTTTTTGTGGTATCTGTGGTGCGGCAAGCTTTCGCCGCTG
>ERZ860148.1777-NODE-1777-length-11033-cov-1.780470_pt1 | contig 11033 bp, 9 predicted proteins | sample MGYA00509981_ERZ860148 | MGnify/ENA primary metagenome ERZ860148 (study PRJEB30046, sample SAMN00715199) | human gut metagenome | study: EMG produced TPA metagenomics assembly of the A metagenome-wide association study of gut microbiota in type 2...
AGCCGGGGCTTGTCATATCTTTACTGCGCCGCCTACATCTGTAAGCGGTTTATTTTCTGCTAAATTAATTATTTTCACATTATGAATTATACAAAATCTTTCGATTTTTCGGAAGTTCGGGTGAGTTTTTATATCACCGAAAAACGCTACAGTACCGTCATCAATCATTGTACACGCACCGCCGATAAATCCGTAATCGTATCCGTCAAGTCTTATGCTTCCGCTGTCGATTTTCAGAACATCAATTCCGTTTTTGGTAAGCGCATTATAGATTGTGCTGTCGGCGGTTATGGCGCTGTTTTTACCGATAACCGCAGTTGAACAGCGTGTGTAACCTTGTTTTACATCGACTATCTCAATGCCGTTTTCCTTGCAGTAATTTTTGACTGAAACATCTATAGCCTCTTCCCTGCCGTATAATTTTCCGCTGATATACAGGCAATTAAGTGCCACGCAATGCGGATATTTACCGTCAATATTGTTCTTGCAAAGAATTATATTATAATCTTTGTTTTCACGAAGTCTTTTTAAATTATTACATTCTTTAAGCAGAAAAATATCGTTGTTGATTTTTAGCATTTGCATATCAATGTGCCGCTGTTCAGGTGTATTAAATTGTAAAATTTTATCCGACGGTATAATATCGTACCCAAAATTTTCAATTGCTTTGCAAAGTTTCGGGTACTTGTCGGACATTACAAAGGCGCTCATATGCTGACTGCCTCAAAGGCCTGTCTTATATTTTTAACTCCGATAAGCTCTGCACCGTCACATTTTACGGCTTTCAGATTGTGATACGGAAGAATGATTTTTGTAAATCCAAGCCTTACAGCCTCGTTTACTCTTAATTGAGCTTGAGAAACCGCCCTGATTTCGCCGGCAAGACCGATTTCGCCGAACACTACAACATTCTCGTCAATCGGAACATCTTTCAGACTGCTGATAAGCGCCATTGCGACCGCAAGGTCAATGGCAGGTTCGTCAATTCTAAGACCGCCGACAATGTTTATATAAGCGTCATTGTTTGAAAAATAATATCCCGCTCTTTTTTCAAGCACGGCAAGCAAAAGCGAAAGTCGGTTGTAGTCAAAGCCCGTTGCCATTCTTCGAGCGTTGCCGTAGCCGCTTTGCGTTGCAAGTCCCTGAACTTCCGCAAGAATAGGACGAGAACCCTCAATTGTACAGGTTACGCAAGTACCCGATACGCCTTTCGGTCTGCCCGACAGCAACATTACAGACGGATTGGGCACTTCCACAAGTCCCGTGTCGGTCATTTCAAACACGCCGATTTCGTTTGTAGAACCGTATCTGTTTTTGACTGCTCTTAAAATTCTGCATGACATCTGCTTGTCACCTTCAAAGTGCAGTACGGTATCAACGATGTGCTCAAGCACTTTCGGACCCGCAATTGAACCCTCTTTGTTTACATGACCTACCACAAACATTGGAATATCAAGCGACTTTGCCGTGCGCATAAGGCAGTTTGTCGATTCTCGGACCTGCGTTACACTGCCCGGTGAGGAGCTTAATTCTGTAAGATTCATTGTCTGAATTGAGTCGATCATTACTATATCGGGCTTTTCAGCACGGATTTGTTCGCACACTACTTCTACATCGGTTTCGGTCATTGCAAAAAGATTCGGAGAATTTACACCGAGTCGGTTTGCCCTTAACTTAAGCTGTCTTTGCGATTCTTCGCCCGATACATAAAGCACTTTCATTGAGTTGCCGAGATATTGACATATTTGCAGTAACACGGTTGATTTGCCGATACCCGGGTCACCTCCGAGCAAAATAAGACTGCCCTTTACAATGCCGCCGCCAAGCACACGGTTAAGTTCGCTGCAGCCCGTATCGTAGCGGTGCTCGTTTTCAGTGGTGATTTCCGTAATTGAATAAGGATAAGAAAGCGCAGAAGCTACCTTTCTTTTTACGGCAGGCGCAGCTTTCACGCTTTCTTTGATTTCTTCTTCCATTGTGTTCCATTCGCCGCAGGTCGGACATTTTCCGTACCATTTCGGTGATTCGTAGCCGCACTGCGAGCATATATATACACTTTTAATTTTTGCCATATTAAACTTCCTTTAATAAACATTCATCAGTCCGACAGCTATCGCATAAGCCATTTTTTGTTGATAGGTATCGTCCTGCAATTTTGCACATTCGCTTTCGTTAGAGATAAATCCGCATTCACAAATTACGGCGGGCACAGTCGCATTTTTTAAAAGATAAATGCTTTTATCCGCTTTCTTACATTCCCTTTCATTGTCGGGCTGGAGCATAGTTTTTACAGATTGTCTGATACTCTCTGCAAGATCTGCGGATTGTTAGGTGAATAAAAAACTTGCGTTCCGCTGTATTTGCTTTCGGTAAACTTATTCTGATGAATACTGATTACCACATTTTCGGGATTTGAATTAAATACAGAAAGACGGTTTTTCATATCGGAAACTTTGCGCTGTCGCACATTTTCGCCTTGCGTATATACGGATTTGTCCTCTGTTCTGATTTGCTCTGTTTTATAGCCGAACAGAGTAAGCATATCCGCAAGTTTTACGGATATTTGCAGATTAAGGTCTTTTTCCACCACATTGTTATCATTTACAGCGCCGCCGTCCTCACCGCCGTGACCTGCGTCGATTATTACAGTATGCGTGTTTTCGCTGACATTACTTTCACTCGTCAGTACATTAAGGCGAAAATAAGCCATTGTAATCAGGAAAACAAAAGCAATTATAAGAATAAAACATATTGTAAAATACAAGATTTTCTTAAATTTCATAAAGCCGAACACCCCGTTTTATTTTTATGTGCGGAGTGCATTGCTTATAACAATTATAACATAGGCAATGTAAATTTTAAAGGCTAAACTAAAATTGTAACTATATAGTTTTGTCTGAATACTCTGTTAGTAATCAAAATGTAAGTACGGCGCACACCTATATGCGATGTACAGAAAATTCAGGTGAAGTTAATGGAAAAAACAACTCTTGACAAAATTCCGCTGAATTGCGAGGTTTATATAGACAGTGTCGAGTGCGGCAACGGCATAAAAAACAGAATTTTTGATATGGGCATAACAGAGGGTGAGAAAATTGTGCCGATAATGAAAAGTCCGTTTGGCGACCCGACAGCGTATTTGTCAAAAGGAACGGTAATTGCGCTTAGAGAAAGCGATTGCAGTAAAATTACAGTACGCCTAAATCGGGATTACGCATAAATAATTAAAAAGTTGGGAGGTTTTTATTTGCTGACAAGAAACAGCCGTAAAACAGAGGCAAACGGAAAAATGTGCAACAATACAGACTACAATGTGGTACTTGCCGGCAATCCTAATGTCGGAAAAAGCACGATTTTCAATGCGCTTACAGGTATGAAACAGCACACGGGCAATTGGACGGGCAAAACCGTTGAGTATGCCAAAGGGTGCACAAAAATCAAAGACAAAAGTTTTTCCGTCGTCGATTTACCCGGCACATATTCTATGATTTCTTTTTCACCCGAAGAAGAAGTTTCACGGCAGTTTCTTGTCAGAGATGACATTGACTGCACGGTTATTGTAATTGATTCAAGCGTGCTTGAACGGAATCTTTCGTTTACCCTACAGGTTCTTTCGGTAACGAAAAAAGCGGTGCTGTGCCTCAATCTTAGCGACGAATGTTGTAAAAACGGTTTTGTTATTGACGAAGATGAGCTGTCGCTGAATCTCGGCATACCTGTTATAAGCACCAATGCTACAAAGAAAAGCGATATTGAAAAAATCCGAGAGAAAATTTACGATGTCTGCACCGAAAAAACAAAATGCTTTCGTGTTACAAGGCTGTATGACGGAATAGATATTTTTAATAAGGAAAAGCACAAAGAAAACACTGAATTTCTTGCCGCTCGGTCAAAGGAAATATGCAGTCGCTGTATAAAAAAATGCGGTGAAAACATAAGCGAAAAAACCAAAAAGCTTGATAAAATACTTACTTCTAAAATTACGGGAATACCTATTATGATACTTTTGCTCGGTTTGCTTTTCTGGATAACTGCGGTCGGCGCAAATTATCCGAGCCGCCTTTTGAGCGAACTGTTTGAATATATAAAAGTAGGTTTGGTATATGTATTTGATTTTTTTAATGCACCGGATTTTATAAAAGGCTTTTTTATAAACGGAATATACACGACACTCAGTTGGGTGGTTGCGGTAATGCTGCCGCCAATGGCGATATTTTTCCCACTGTTTGCGCTGATAGAGGACTTTGGCTATTTACCGAGGATAGCATTTAATCTTGACAAATTCTTTTCAAAATGCGGTGCGCACGGCAAGCAAGGTCTGACTATGGCAATGGGAATCGGCTGTAATGCCTGCGGAGTTACGGGCTGTCGCATAATAGAATCACCTAAAGAAAGACTGATTGCGACAGTTACAAATAATTTTATGCCCTGCAACGGAAGATTTCCGATGCTTATTGCGCTGATTACAATATTCTTTTCGGGCAGTGCCTGCGTATTTGCAAGTTCAATAAGCATAGCGTTAATCCTTGTTTTACTGATACTTTTTGCGGTTATGATGACAATGTTTGTGTCTAAAATATTGTCTGTAACGCTGTTAAGCGGCGAGCGTTCGGCTTTTGCGCTTGAACTTCCGCCGTACCGCAAGCCGAGAATTCTAAAAACTATAGTCAGTTCGTTTTTAGACCGTACCTTATTTGTACTTGGCAGAGCGGTTATAGTAGCAATTCCGGCAGGAGCGCTGATATGGCTGCTTGCAAATATCTATATTGCAGACAGCTCACTGCTTTCGTATTGTACGGATTTTTTTGACCCGTTCGGCAGAGCCATAGGTCTTGACGGTGTAATTATAATGGCTTTTGTACTCGGCTTTCCCGCTAATGAAACCGTCATACCGATAATAATTATGTCGTACCTTTCCACGGGTACGCTGACTGATTTTGCAAGTTATGAGGAACTTTTTGCATTGCTTACGCAAAACGGCTGGACGCTTACAACGGCAATCTGTACAATAGTAATGTGCATCTTCCACTTCCCATGCTCCACAACCTGCCTTACAATCAAAAAAGAAACTGGTAGTATGGGCTGGACGATGTTTTCGATAGTTATGCCGACAATGATTGGCATAGCGCTTTGCTATCTGATTTCTCATATTATGTAAATCAACTTAATTTAAAAAATCCAAACAGAAAGCCTGCCCTTACATTATGCAAGGGCAGGCTTTGAGGTTATCAAATGAAAACAATATTATAATTAGAATTCATAGATTAAGTATAAAGAAAAGGAGATTATAATGAAAAAACTTATTGTTTAATTATTCGGAAATTAATCAGAAATCAATTTCGAGGTCATAGTAGCAAGCCTTAAGGAGTTTTTCCATTTCTTCCTGACTTGGCTGACGAGGGTTAGAGCCTGTGCAAGCGTCTGCGATAGCATTCTTAGCTGTTTCGGGGAGCTTATCCATAAACTCTTTTTCGTCGATAATGCTTACATCAGCCTTAACGCCGCCCGGACCGTAGTTTTTAATAGCCTGCGGAATGTCGAGCTGATCGTTCATTGAGCGAAGTTCTGCGATAAGTGCGTCAACGAGTTCTTCTGTTGTTTCGCCCTTAAGGTCGATGAATTTAGCAATCTGTGCATAACGCTCGGCTGCTGTAGCATCTTTGGAATTATATTTAATTACCTTTGGAAGGTACATAGCATTTGCACAGCCGTGAATAATGTGACCGCCCGAGAATGCAGCACCTGTCTTATGAGCCATTGAGTGAACAATACCGAGAAGAGCGTTTGAGAATGCCATACCTGCAAGGCACTGTGCATTGTGCATAGCATCACGAGCGTCCATATCGCCTTCATATGACTTTTTAAGGTCGTTGTGAATCATCTTAATTGCGTGAAGTGCAAGAGCATCTGTATAATCACAGTTAAGAGTAGATACATATGCCTCAATTGCGTGTGTCATAGCATCCATACCTGTATGAGCTGTAAGTTTTTTAGGCATTGTTTCAGCAAGTGACGGGTCAACAATAGCTACATCAGGAGTAATGTTGAAGTCGGCAAGCGGATACTTGATACCCTTGTCGTAGTCGGTAATTACAGAGAAAGCCGTAACCTCTGTAGCTGTACCGGAAGTTGACGGAATAGCACAGAATTTTGCTTTCTGTCTTAATTTAGGGAAGCTGAACGGTGTGATAAGATCCTCAAAAGTGATTTCAGGATACTCATAGAATGCCCACATAGCCTTTGCCGCATCAATCGGTGAGCCGCCGCCCATTGCTACAATCCAGTCAGGCTCAAACTCTCTCATAACGGCTGCGCCCTTCATAACTGTGTCAACAGATGGGTCAGGCTCAACACCCTCAAAGAGTTTAACTTCCATTCCTGCTTCTTTTAAATAATCAACAGCCTTGTCAAGGAAACCGTTACGCTTCATTGAGCCGCCGCCTACTACTAAAATTGCTTTTTTGCCTTCGAGTGTTTTTAAACTTGAAAGAGCATCTTTTCCGTGATAAAGATCTCTTGGTAATGTAAATCTGTACATTATTATGACCCCCTAATAGGAAATATTAGTCACTTTTTTATTGACTAAGGATATTATAACACCTTTTATTTCCAAAGTAAAGGGTTTTTAAGTAAAATTTATGTGAAAATATAGAAAAGTTTTTATTACATCACAAATATTATTATATATAATCACAGAACAGTCACATTATAACCCGTAAATGTTATCAACATCGTTTGCGTACTCTTTTACGAGCTCAAGAAAATGCTTTGCAACGGGATTGGTAGCGGATTTACTCCACGCCATAACATAAGAAATGCTTGTGTCAGCATCGCTTAGCGGTATGCTTGAACAGCTTTTGTCCGATGAAAAATTAAGCAGTGAACTCGGAACAATAGAAATTCCCATACCAGCCGCCACTGCCATATACATACTTTTTACATCGTCAAATGTATTTGTGATTTTGGGTGAAATATGAAAAGTGCGGTATAAATCCATAACCTCCATATACAGTATGGGAGAAACATTTTCAGAAAGAAGTACAAGTTTTTCGTTTGCAAGGTCAGCCATAGAAATATTTTTCTGCTTTGCCGCAGTATTTGTTTTGTCCGCAATTACATAAAGCTGTTCGCTGTGGGTTACTATAGACTCGACAGATGAGCTTTCGGGCAGCATATCCCTCGGCATAAAGCAAAAGTCATAATCGCCGCCGAGTACATTGCCGTTTTCCGAACCGTCAAGTTCTTTTACATCAACCGTAATATCGGGATAACGCTTGCGAAATTCTTTTATGCATTTTGTCGGAAACGAAAAAGAGGTTTGGTCGCACGCAACCGTAATTCTTCCCTTTCCTCCGTCATGCATCTGCTTTATTATAGATGTGGCTTTGTTCAAGGTTTCTACAATTTCTATTGCGTACGGCAACAAAGTCTTGCCCTCGTTTGTAAGGAGAACATCACGGTGCGAGCGTATAAAAAGCTGTACCCCAAATTCTTTTTCAAGGTCTATTATATATCGGCTTACTGTTGACTGCGAAACATAATTACGCCTTGCCGCCTCAGAAAAATTCAGAGTGCGTGCCACAGAGATAAAGCACTTTAACTGATTTATGTCCATAAATAAAGTTTCCTTTCGCTAATTGTATCTTGTTATGCAGGAAGTGAATAAATAAGTCAAAATTGATAAATAATTACATTAAAACTTTAGTTGACCAATTCTTTCCTTTCTGTTATAATTTGAGTATAGCATAATAGTATGCAAAAATCAAATAATAATCAAATACTATAAATAATTATGCGGCAAGGAGCAGTTATGAAAAAAATAGTTATTACAGGTATGGGCGCAGTTACACCTATCGGCATAGGTGTAGATAATTACTGGGAAAATATCACAGCAGGCGTGTCCGGTATAGACACAATCAAAAGTTTTGACGCATCTGAACTTGCGGTTCAGATTGCAGGCGAAGTAAAGAATTTTAACCCGTCGGATTTTATGCCGAAAGACTTAATCAGAAAAACGGATCCGTTTATGCAGTATGCATATATTGCTGCAGAGGAGGCTTTAAAGCAGAGCAACCTTGAAATTGAACCTGAACGCACAGGTATTGTAATGGGTACAGCTATGAACGGCATTGCTACAATTGCGTTCACTCAAGACGCACTTTCGGGCGCTGCACATAAAAAGGTAGGACCGAGATTTATTCCTAAAATTCTCGGCAACATTGCCGCTGCAAATATCGCAATCGACCACAATATTCAAGGTCCGAGCCTTACCGTAAGCACAGCTTGTTCATCGGGCGGCGATGCAATCAACACAGCTTGTATGTGTATGCAGACAGGCAAAGCCGATGTAATGCTCGCTGTCGGTGCTGAGTCGGTTCTCTGCCCGCTCGTAATTTATTCGCTTGCAAACGCAAAGGCACTTTCACGCAGAAACGACTCCCCCGCTACCGCAAGCAGACCTTTTGATGTTACCCGTGACGGTTTTGTAATCGGAGAGGGCGGCGGTGCGCTTGTTCTCGAAACCGAGGAGCACGCACTTGCAAGAGGCGCAAAGATTTACGGCGAAGTTCTCGGCTGCGGCAACACAGATGACGCTTACCATGTAACAGCTCCGCATCCGGAAGGAAGAGGCGCTATTGCTTGTATGAAACAGGCTATTGCACAGGCAAATATCGACGCATCACAGATAGGTTATGTAAACGCTCACGGCACAGCTACCAATAAGGGCGATACTGTAGAAACCGCATCAATCAAAAGTGTGTTCGGTGACAAACTTCCGTATGTAAGTTCAACTAAGGGCGCTACAGGCCATATGATGGGCGCAGGCGGCATTACAGAAGTTATTACCTGTGTAAAGGCTATTGAAACAGGAGTAATTCCGCCGACAATCAACTTAAATGAAGTTGACCCCGAGTGCAGCGGAATAGACTTTGTCGCTAACACAGCAAAGAAAGCCGAAATAGATTATGCTATGTCGAACGCATTTGGCTTCGGCGGACAGAATTCAAGCATTATTGTAGGCAGATACAAGGGATAATCCCTAATGATATAAAGGAGAAATTTATGCAGTTTACTTATGATACAGATATGTTTGTAAAAACATTTGAAAGCGAATTTACATGGCTTAACGGCTTTATGAGAAATGTTCGCCGTTTTGGCAATAGAACAGCTGTTATTGACCCTGCCCGTAACATAAAGTGGACATATACAGAATTAAACACAGCTGCAAATAAGTTTGCAAATGCCATGAAAGCAGACGGTGTTAAAAAGGGCGATGTTGTATTTATGCAGCTTTTTAACTCTACACAATTTTTGCTTGGATATATATCACCGCAAAAACTCGGCGCTATCGGTAATCCCGCAAACTTTAATCTTTCTCCGGGCGAAACGGCGGAAATCATCGGTCACAACAAGCCTACTGTATATATGTATGACACAGAAATCCTTGATACCGTTGTAAAGGCTCTTGAAATCACTTCTCATACTCCAAAGGTAATTATCGCCGTAAACAACTCCGGTAAAGAAATCGAACTTCCACAGGGACATATTCTTTTTGAGGACTATATAAAAAATGCCTCCGAAGAAAATCAGCCTGTTGATTTTGAGCCGCATATATATGATGAGGTTGTTCGTTTGCAGACTTCGGGCACAACAGGCACACCAAAGGGTGTTCCGCTCAACAATGTAAACGAAGTGCTTTCGGCACACGATGTAATTATGCATTTCCCGCTCAACCCTACTGACATTACAATGAATATGACGCCGTGGTTCCACCGTGGCGGTTTACATTCGGGCGGCCCTACCCCTACTTTGTATGTAGGCGGATGTATTGTAATTCTGCGTAATTTTAACCCTAAGACCTGTCTTGAATATGTAGAGAGCAATAAGATTACTTTTATAACAGGTGTACCGTCAATTCTCACTCTGCTTGCAAGCCGACAGGAAAAGCACCCTAAGAATATTTCTTCTTTAAAGGGTATAATAACTATGGGCAGTCCGCTTGAAAAAGAGGCTTGTATTCGTTTTCAGAATGTGCTTACACCTAATATTTTTAACGGCTACGGCACAACAGAAACATTTTGGAATACATTTTTACGCCCGTATGATTTACCTGAAATGGCAGGTTCTGCAGGTCGTTCATGTACCGATGATGAGGTAAGAATCGTAAATGTTTACGATGAGGGAAAAGCAAATCCAGATGATACTGTTCCTTGTGACGGCAAGACAGAGGGCGAAATAATTATTAAGTGCCCCGGTAAGACAACCTATTGCTATGTAGGCAACGAAAAAGCCTCAAAGGATAAATTTGCCGACGGCTGGATGTACACAGGCGATGTAGGCACTTGGGACGAAAATCAATTTATCACAATTTCGGGCAGAAAAGATGATATGATTATCAGCAAGGGCGAAAATATCTACCCTGCAAGAATCGAAGAGGCTATCAATAAGCACCCTAAAGTTTCGGAATGTATAGTAACGGGTGTGCCTGACAGTGTTCGTGGCGAAAGCGTTGCAGCCTATGTTATTCCCGAGGACGAAAGCCTTACTGCCAAGGAGCTTTTTGAATTTTGCGCAAATTCCCCTGATATTTCAAAGTACCAGGCTCCGAGATATTACCGCTTTGTGACAGAATTGCCACATACGGCGACAGGTAAAAAGCAGCACTTCAAAATAAGACAACAGGCTAAAGAAGATTTGAAAAACGGTTTGCTTATTAAAAAATAAAGGGTGATTTTTTGCAGATAAAACCATATTCAAGAAGAATCAATTACTATGAAACCGATATGATGAGCATAGTCCATCATTCAAATTATATCAGGTTCTTTGAGGAAGCACGATGTGACTTTATGGAGCAGATCGGCTGCGATGTAAGAGCACTTGAGGATAAAGGTGTTTCTATTGCCGTTGTTGACGCATACGCAAAGTACATTGTGCCGTTGAAATTTGACGATAAGGTTTACATCACAACAAAACTTACTAAGATGTCGGCAGCAAAAATGGAATTTGAATACGAAATCAGATTTGCTGATACC
>ERZ860148.1781-NODE-1781-length-11014-cov-10.312620_pt1 | contig 11014 bp, 10 predicted proteins | sample MGYA00509981_ERZ860148 | MGnify/ENA primary metagenome ERZ860148 (study PRJEB30046, sample SAMN00715199) | human gut metagenome | study: EMG produced TPA metagenomics assembly of the A metagenome-wide association study of gut microbiota in type 2...
CCACTGATTAAGAGAAACCGATGTGCAACAATCATCAATTTCCAGAATTACGCAGTTTCGTTCTTTTTAGCATTTTGTCGTAAATTAACATTTTGCATCTGCTGCATTCTTTGCACCTGTTGTCCCCTCTCGCATCCGTTATCCAGCCGTTCCGGTGTGCAAAAAGTGTGCAAAAATGTGCAGAGCCAAAATCAACCCCTTAAAACAGGTATCGGATTTTTATGCAAAGCCGGAAAAACGGCCGGGTTCTAGCCCGATACGGCAGCTACAATCTTGCCTGTTCAGACCGAGCATCAAATGTACATCAACAACTTGATTCTTGGCAGGGATATGGACAACTGCGATCTCTTATAAATCCAAAGCAGCTCTTTCTATGTGGACTTTTCTGGGTGGAAATCCCCAGAGGGTTCACTTTTTTTATTTTATCGACAGCGCCTCCATCCGGGCTATACTACTGTTTTGACATCTATTTGGCAGCAAAACCCTGAAGGATCACGACTCGTTATAAAGCGTGACGGATTTCAGACAAAAGCGCACAAGGCTTGAACAAAGCCGTAAGATCACTTTCTGGAGCGACAAAGACTTATACAATCTTTGTTTCGATTGCAGGACCCTTTTCCCCTCTTAATACTTTTAGCGGTATTATGGCCTTGCAAGAAAGAAATGAGGTGAACAATTATGAGCATTACAAATGCGGCGAGAAGATTTGAACAGAGATTTGACGCAAAAGCGGAGCGCTTTATTTGGCATCATCCGCTACTTGGCTCCATCTCCATCTTTGTTGGAATGCCATTACTGGTTTTGGCGTGTGTCTGTATCAGTACGATCGTTATCGCCTTTCCTATGGCATGGCTTTTGGGTTGGTTGTAATCTTTATTTCATCTTTAAACACACAAAAGATCACTAATGCCATTTTTAGAGGAAAGGTTTTATGATATTGGGGACAGCAAAAAAGGAGGATGAATCTTATGCAAATGCTAATTGCACTCATAGGTGTATGTGCGGCAGCAATGCTGCTGTGGTATGTCTATATTTTAATGAAGGGAGATGATCAGGCATGAGCGCCATGATTCAGTATGTTTTATACCTTGCCATTCTGGTTGTTTTGGCAATTCCGCTGGGCGCATACATAAAAAACGTCATGAGCGGCGAGAAAACTTTTTTGTCCAAAGTTCTGACACCGTGCGAAAACCTGATTTACAAGGTTATGCGTGTAGACAGAGAAGAACAGATGACATGGAAAAAATATGCGGTAAGTGTATTGACCTTTTCCGGTGTCGGGCTTGTTTTTCTGTTCCTGCTTCAACTTGTGCAGGGTGTTCTTCCCGGAAATCCGCAGAATCTTTCCGGTGTGAAATGGGATTTGGCATTTAACACTTCTGCAAGTTTCATTACCAATACAAACTGGCAGGCATATTCCGGTGAATCCACATTGAGTTATCTCACTCAGGCTTTGGGTCTGACTGTTCAGAACTTTGTTTCCGCAGCTACAGGTATCGCCGTTCTATTTGCATTGATCCGTGGCTTTATCAAGGTGAAATCCTCCGGGTTGGGAAGCTTTTGGGTGGACTTGACCCGCATTGTGGTTCACATCCTACTCCCGCTGAATCTGGTCATTTCTCTGTTGCTGGTAGGCGGCGGCGTGATCCAGAACCTGAAAAGTGCAGAAACAGTATCCCTTGTAGAACCGATTGCCGTCAGTGCAGAAGGCGAAATCCTTGAGGATGCGGTAATTGACTTAGACACCGAAACCGTCACTGTAGATGGCGAAATCGTTTCGGATGCACAGATCGTTACCGAGCAGTTCGTACCGATGGGTCCTGCGGCCAGCCAGGTCGCAATCAAACAGACCGGCACCAACGGCGGCGGTTATATGGGCGTCAACTCCGCACATCCTTTGGAAAATCCCAATGCCTTTACCAATCTGATCGAAATGATTTCCATTCTGCTGATTCCGGCGGCACTGTGTTTCACATTCGGTTCTGCAGTAAAGAACAAGAAGCAGGGTGTTGCGATCTTTATGGCAATGTTTCTCTGCCTGGGTGTTGCCTTGAGCTGTATCGCCGTCACTGAACAGGTTGGCACCCCCCAGCTTGCACAAAACGGCGCAGTCAATATGTCAATGGCCGAACAGGCAGGCGGCAATATGGAGGGCAAGGAGACTCGCTTTGGCATTGCAGGGTCCTCTACATGGGCAGCTTTCACCACAGCAGCCTCCAACGGCTCTGTAAACTCCATGCATGACAGCTACACGCCTCTTGGCGGCATGGTGACTATGCTGCTGATGCAGCTTGGCGAGGTTGTTTTCGGCGGCGTGGGCTGCGGCCTTTACGGTATGCTTGCTTTTGCTATTCTGACGGTGTTCATTGCCGGTCTGATGGTAGGCCGTACACCGGAATTCCTTGGCAAGAAAATTGAGCCTTATGAGATGAAATGGTCGGTACTGGTTTGCCTTGCAACACCCATTGCAATTCTGGTCGGCAGCGGCCTTGCCGCTGTAGTACCCTCTGTCATGGATAGCCTGCATAACGGCGGTGCCCACGGTTTCTCTGAAATGCTGTATGCCTACTCATCCTGTGGCGGCAATAACGGCTCTGCCTTTGCAGGTTTCAATGCGAATACCGTATTTCTGAATGTAAGCCTGGGACTGGCGATGCTCTTTGCCCGGTTCCTGCCCATCATCGGCACACTTGCAATCGCAGGCAGCCTGGCTGGAAAAAAGAAAATTGCCACGACTGCGGGCACCTTGTCTACCACAAATGGAATATTTGTTTTCCTGCTGATTGTTGTGGTATTGCTGATCGGTGCGCTGAGCTTCTTCCCGGCGCTTGCTCTTGGTCCACTTGCTGAGTTCTTTGGAAGCATTGCGTAACGGAGGGTTACAGATATGAGTACAAAACAGAAAAGTGCTTTTGCCGACCGGAAAATGCTCGGCAGGGCAATTAAAGATTCTTTTGTGAAATTGAGCCCGAAAACACAGGCAAAAAATCCGGTCATGTTTCTGGTTTTTGTGGCTGCGATCTTGACCAGCATTCTTTGGGTGGTGTCCCTGTTCGGCTTAAAAGACGCTCCAAGCGGATATACGCTGGCGATTGCAGTGATTCTTTGGTTTACCGTGCTATTTGCCAATTTTGCCGAGGCCATTGCAGAAGGTCGTGGTAAAGCACAGGCAGATTCTCTCCGGGCATCCCGAAAGGATGTGGACGCACATAAAATTCCCTCTGTCTCGCAGAAGGACAGCGTGACCGTGGTTCCCTCCGCCCTGCTGAAAAAGGAGGAACTGGTGATCGTCAAAGCCGGAGAGCAGATTCCGGCAGACGGCGAAGTCGTAGAAGGGGCGGCATCTGTGGATGAAAGCGCCATCACCGGCGAATCCGCTCCTGTAATTCGTGAGGCAGGCGGCGACCGCAGCGCTGTGACCGGCGGCACCACTGTACTGTCGGACTGGATCGTTGTCAGAGTGACCAACGAAGCCGGAGAGAGCTTTCTGGACAAGATGATTGCGATGGTAGAAGGTGCTGCCCGGAAAAAGACGCCCAACGAAATTGCTTTGCAGATTTTTCTGGTAGCCTTGTCCATTATCTTTATCTTGGTGACAGTCTCTCTCTACACTTATTCCATTTTTTCTGCAAAGCTGGCGGGAATTGAGAATCCCACCTCTGTAACAACTCTGGTAGCGCTGTTGGTGTGCCTTGCGCCTACTACCATTGGTGCCTTGCTTTCCGCCATCGGTATTGCCGGTATGTCCCGACTGAACCAGGCAAATGTTCTGGCCATGAGTGGTCGTGCCATTGAAGCCGCCGGTGATGTAGACATTCTGATGCTTGACAAAACCGGAACCATCACTCTGGGCAATCGACAGGCATCGGAGTTCATTCCGGTAGATGGTGTTGATATTCAGGAACTGGCGGACGCCGCTCAGCTTTCTTCTCTGGCCGATGAAACCCCCGAGGGCAGAAGCGTTGTTGTGCTGGCAAAGGAGCAGTTTGGAATTCGTGGCAGAAGCCTTCAGGACAAGAATATGCACTTTGTCCCATTTACTGCCGTGACTCGTATGAGCGGCGTCGATTTTGACGGCAACGAAATCCGAAAAGGCGCAGCAGATGCCATGCAGAGTTATGTGACCCATGCAGGCGGAATGTATTCTCCAGACTGTGATCGAGTTGTCAAGTCTATTGCGTCCAAGGGCGGCACACCTCTGGTTGTGGCTAAGAACCACAAGATCCTCGGCGTTATCTATTTGAAGGATATTATCAAGCAGGGTGTGAAGGAGAAATTTGCAGATCTGCGGAAAATGGGCATCAAGACCATTATGATCACCGGCGACAATCCGATTACTGCTTCGGCCATTGCTGCCGAGGCCGGTGTGGATGACTTCCTTGCGGAAGCAACGCCGGAGGGAAAGCTGGCAATGATTCGTGATTTTCAGGCCAAGGGTCATTTGGTCGCCATGACAGGCGACGGCACCAACGACGCTCCGGCTTTGGCACAAGCAGATGTTGCAGTTGCCATGAACAGCGGCACACAAGCAGCAAAAGAAGCAGGTAACATGGTGGATTTGGACTCTTCCCCCACAAAACTGATCGACATTGTTCGCATCGGCAAACAGCTTTTGATGACACGAGGCAGCCTGACCACCTTCTCCATTGCCAACGATGTGGCAAAATACTTTGCCATTATTCCGGCGCTGTTTATGGGACTTTATCCGGGACTGTCTGCTCTGAATATTATGGGGCTGCATTCCCCGCAAAGCGCTGTCCTCTCTGCGATCATTTATAATGCACTCATCATTATCGCGCTCATTCCGTTGGCACTGAAAGGTGTGAAATATCGTGAAGTTGCTGCTGGAAAGCTGCTGTCGCGGAACCTGCTGGTTTATGGTCTGGGCGGTCTGGCGGCTCCCTTTATCTTTGTGAAACTGATCGATGTTCTGCTGGTGTTTACCGGCCTGGTATAAGGGGGAGACAAAATATGAATGCGATAACAAAGAAAACAATCTCGTATTTTGAAGGAATTCTTGGCATGACCTTAGCCGTCCTATGTGCGATTACGCTGCGTTTCGCCATATGGGAACCGGAATTGCTTCAGAAAATTTTTCTCACAATCTTCGGATAAGGGGGTATATATTATGAAAACAATGAAAAGTGTACTGCCAAAGGCAGGTATGATCTTTTTAATCTTTACGCTGCTGTGCGGCGTGATCTATACGGGTGTTGTCACAGGAATTGCTCAGCTTATTTTCCCGGATAATGCAAACGGAAGCATCATTGAAGTAGACGGGAAAAAATATGGCTGTGAATTACTTGGGCAGCAATATACAGATGAAGCCCATATGTGGGGGCGCATTATGAATATTGATGTTTCCACCTATACCGATGAAAACGGAAAGGCACTGATGTACGCCGCTCCCTCCAACCTCTCTCCGGCAAGCGAGGAGTATGCACAGCTCGTGGCAGAGCGGGTAGAAAAGCTCCGGGCTGCCGATCCGGACATGGACGAAACGGCCATTCCGGTGGACCTGGTTACTTGTTCCGGCAGTGGGCTTGATCCCCATATTTCCCCGGCAGCAGCGGAATATCAGGTAGCACGCATTGCAAAGGCAAATGATATGGACGAAGATGAAGTGCGTGAGATCATCCAAAACTGCACCGACGGACGATTCCTTGGCATCTTTGGTGAAGAGACTGTCAATGTGCTGGAAGTCAATCTGATGCTGGACGGTATTCTGGAGAAGTGAAATGAACATAGCTAAAATCATGATTCCCAAAATCTCCACTGTATTTCTTTATGAAAAGGATACGATTCGTCAGGGATTGGAACGGTTTATGGTACATGGCTATACCGCTGTCCCGGTACTGAATGATCAGGAACAGTATATTGGAAGCGTGACGGAGGGAGATTTCCTCCGCCACCTTCTTGCCTGCCAGACAACAGACTTGAAAGTACAGGAGGGATACCGACTTGGCAGCATTGTTCGCAGAGATTTTTGCCCTGCGTTACAAATAGATGCAGATTCCGAGCAGGTTGTAACTGCAATGCTGAATCAGAATTTTGTCCCCATCGTTGATGGCCGGAATGCTCTATGCGGGATTCTGACAAGGAAACGGCTGATTGAATTTCTGGCACAAGCTCGTGATAAAAAAGAATAAGTCCTGCATCTTTAGACGGCCTTAATGCAGATACGCATTCTCTTTTACCTTCTTTACTCCCTTTGATTTATAATTAAGGGCACATAAAGGGGTATAAAGGAGGATTGCAGTTATGGGAGTAGTACTGTTAAATCGGATGCATTGTTTACTTCTACCTCAGCAGTTTGTGTAACCGGACTCATTATACATGATACGGCAACATACTGGTCGGCCTTCGGCCAGTTTGTCATTTTACTGCTGATTCAGATTGGAGACATGGGGGTTATTACCATAGCCGCATCCTTTGCAATGATTTCCGGTCGGAAGATTTCTTTGATAGGAGGGTTAAAATGGAACTGCCAAGACAAGATCCGGATCAGCTTCTTCATGCGATCCGTAACGATGCATCCACTAAGAAAAGCGGAAAACTCAAAATCTTTTTCGGTTATGCCGCAGGTGTCGGAAAGACCTATGCGATGCTTCAGGCGGCTCATCAGGCTAAGGAGCGTGGCATCGATGTGGTTGCTGGATACATAGAACCCCATGCCCGACCCCAGACGATGGCACTTCTGGACGGCTTGGAGCAGCTTCCTGTGAAACAAGTTGCTTACGAAGGAATGACCCTTCGTGAATTTGATCTTGATGCTGCGCTCAAGCGAAATCCCCAGCTCATACTGGTGGATGAGTTGGCCCATACCAACGCCGAAAGCAGTCGGCACACGAAGCGGTATCAGGATATTCAGGAACTGCTAAATACTGGAATTGATGTCTATACGACTGTAAATGTCCAACATATCGAGAGTCTCAACGATACAGTAGCCTCTATCACCGGAATTCTTGTGCGGGAGCGCATTCCGGATTCCACCTTTGATCAAGCAGATCAGGTAGAACTGGTGGATATTGAGCCTGCGGAGTTGCTGGAACGACTGGCAAGTGGAAATGTGTACCGGGAAGATCAGGCGCAGCGGGCAACAGTTAATTTTTTCACGCTGGAAAATCTCACCGCATTGCGGGAAATCGCCCTCCGTCGGTGCGCTGACCGGGTGAACTTGCTGACGGAAAGCGCCAGAGTACAGAGCCGAGGCGATTACCATACAGACGAGCGCATTCTGGCATGTCTTTCCTCGTCGCCATCCAATGCAAAAATCATTCGGACTGCTGCAAGGATGGCAAGAGCCTTTCGGGGAACATTTACCGCTCTTTATGTGGAAACGCCAAATACAGCGGCGATGAGTGACGATGATAAAAAGCGTTTGCAGGATAATAAGCGTCTGGCCCAGCAACTTGGCGCTACGATTGAGACAAGTTATGGCGATGACGTGCCTTATCAGATTGCGGAATTTGCCCGTCTTTCCGGCATCTCAAAAATCGTAATTGGACGAAGTACCATTGCACGAAAGAATATTTTCAGCAAGCCCACCTTGACGGAACGCCTGATTTCCAGCGCACCGAATCTGGATATTCATGTGATACCGGATGCCAGCACAGGAACCAGCTATCAGGAAAAAAAGAGTAAGGCGCAGGCAGATGCGATGCCCCTGCGTGATGTTCTGAAGAGTATAGTCGTATTGCTGGCAGCTACACTAATTGGCTGTGGCTTTGACGCTCTTGGGTTCACGGAGAGTAATATTATCGCAGTTTACATATTAGGCGTACTTGTGGCCGCTGTAATCACAACCAACCGACTGTGCGGGATTCTGACCTCGGTTGTCAGTGTGCTGGTTTTCAATTTCTTTTTTACCACTCCGAGACTGACATTCCATTTTGACGATCCGAACTATATTGTTACCTTTACCATTATGTTCATAGTAACACTGCTTTCCGGATCTCTCGCTACCCGACTGAAAGAAAATGCGAAACAATCTGCCCATACAGCTTACCGTACAAAGATTCTTTTTGAAACCAACCAGCTTCTGCAAAAAGAGCAGGATGAGAATGCGGTAATCACCGCTACGGCAGGGCAGCTCATGAAGCTGCTGAAAAAAGATATTGTCGTCTACCTGTCTGATGGTAAAGAACTTGCCACCCCTAACGTTTTTCGTGCTGTTAATAGCATTCAGGAAGATTTAATTTCTGAGAACGAGAAAGCAGTCGCCGATTGGGTCTTCCGAAACAATAAACACGCCGGTGCCACAACAGATACATTATCCAGTGCAAAGTGTTTATACCTTGCGATTCGGGTCAACCAGCATGTATATGGAGTGGCTGGTATTGCAGTGAACGGTATTCCGCTGGACTCTTTCGAAAACAGCGTACTCCTCTCTATTCTGGGCGAGTGCGCTTTGGCACTTGAAAACATCAAAAACGCCAAAGAAAAAGAGGAAGCGGCTGTTCTGGCGCAAAATGAACAGCTTCGTGCTAACCTGCTGCGGGCAATCTCTCATGATCTTCGAACCCCTTTGACAGCGATTTCTGGCAGCGCAGACAATTTGCTTGCAAATTATAAAAAGATGGATGATGCATTGCGGGAGCAGACCTTTACCGATATTTATGACGATTCCATGTGGCTGATCAATCTCGTTGAAAACCTGTTGGCAGTCACACGAATTGAGGGCGGACAGGTCAATCTAACTCGGAGTATCGAACTCATGGATGAGGTCGTTTCTGAAGCACTGAAGCACATCAACAGAAAGAGTAAAGAACACACCATTCGTGTGACCAGCGGGAATGACTTTATCCTTGCCCACATTGATGCGAAGCTGATCGTTCAGGTGATTATCAATTTGGTTGACAACGCCATCAAATATACCCCTGTCGGTTCAGTAATTGAAATACATACCGATCAAAAAGAGCAATGGGTCACGGTTTCCGTTTCCGACAACGGCCCTGGGATTCCCGATGAGCAGAAACCCCGTATTTTCGATATGTTTTATAGTGGGGCCAATAAAGTGGTCGACAGCCGCAGAAGCCTTGGATTGGGGCTGTCCCTCTGTAAGTCCATTGTGACCGCCCACGGCGGAACGATTTCCGTATCAGACAATCAGCCAAATGGCACTGTGTTCACATTTACATTACCCGCCGGGGAGGTGGAACTTCATGAATAAACCTTTGATATTAGTGGTTGAGGATGATCCATCTATACGAAATCTCATTACAACCACATTGAAAACAAATGATTATCGTTATGTGGTAGCGCCCAGTGGCTCGACAGCCATTATGGAGGCCACATCGCACAATCCTGAAATCATCTTGCTGGATTTGGGCTTGCCGGATATGGATGGCGTTCAAGTCATTCAAACGGTACGCTCCTGGTCCAATGCCCCCATCATTGTAATTAGCGCCAGAAGTGAAGATAATGACAAGATTCATGCATTGGATGCCGGAGCTGACGATTATCTGACAAAACCTTTTTCTGTTGAAGAATTATTGGCTCGACTTCGGGTGACGCAGCGAAGACTCTCTCTGATGACGGCAGAGATGTTTACTGCCAGTTCTGTATTTGTGAATGGTAAGTTGAAAGTGGATTATGCCGGGGGATGCGCTTATCTGGACGAAAACGAACTTCACCTGACACCCATGGAGTATAAGCTGTTGTGTCTGCTGTCCAAGAATGTCGGCAAGGTACTGACCCATACCTTTATCACACAAAATATCTGGGGCCGCAGTTGGGATAACGATGTGGCTTCCCTGCGGGTATTTATGGCAACACTGCGGAAAAAGCTGGAGCCAACAGAGGAGTCCCCGCAATACATCCAAACACATATTGGTGTGGGCTACCGTATGATAAAAGTAGAATAATACTATGCGGTCGGCCAGTGTTCACAGATGCATCAGATGTTCAACATACCGAATTGAAGCTCATGCCGAATCACCGTTTGAATTTGCGGTCGCTGCGAACCTTTCTGACCGTGGATGACGAAACGTTTGAACGCTTGCAGAAACGGTTTGAGAGTATGGTACGATAACCTGTTTCTGATTTAAAAAACTTGTCAAGAGGGCTGGCACCGTCCAGTCCTCTCTCTTTTTGCCAAAGTTCCCCTTTCTTTTTCTTGCAAGCTGCCGAAAGTGGCATGTTTTCAAAAGTTCGCGTTTGCGAAGCGAAGCGTAGCGCAGCAATGAAAGCCCCAGTGGGGCTTTTAAGCGACAGAACGGTCTTGCGTAGCAAGATGGAGGGGCCTTGCCCCGACAAGTTCACGTTGACACGACTCAATTTTTGTGGTAATCTATCCTAATAATTTAATATAACATAATTTTACATATTCGTTCAAACCCTGCGGGGATGAACATTTTGGCTTTCAGCCGTTACATAACCGACTAGCATGACCTTCCAGAAAAAGCGAAGGCAGAGCTGGTCTGTTTTGTGACGGCTTTTTTGTTGCCGTTTTGCTCGTTGAACCTTGAAAACCGTATGACCGTCTGCATGGAATACCCGGCGATGACCCTGAGAAGGAGAGCCGGAAAACGCCGCCGGAAGGGGGCAGGAAAGCCATGCAGGGAGAACGGCAATTCGCCTCATGTGGACATTTTGTCTACATGAGGTGAAACGGACGTTTATCTGCTCGTTGCGGCAGGAGAAATCAATGTGGACAAAATGTCTGATTTCATCCGTAACAAAACCACCGGAGTTATCATTTTGAGAACTTCGGTTTTTCTGTAACACGTCACCCCCCCCACTCCGTAAAAATTAGGTGATCAAAATGAGCACTTGATTCTACCTGTAACGTCTCAAGGTCGTTGAAAATCAGGTTGCCGAGATGACAACCTGATTCTACCCGTAACGGAATCAGCGGGCCAAAATGGCCCACTGAAAAAGCCGGACGAGCTGTTTTTCCGGACAGCTTGCCCGGAGCAAGAGTGCAGAGAGCGCAGCTCTTTGCCCCAGTGATATGATGCTGTGCGTCATATCCTACTGGGTATTATCTGGCGCAAAAACGGCGGCAGATCCA
>ERZ860148.1796-NODE-1796-length-10946-cov-3.622073_pt1 | contig 10946 bp, 8 predicted proteins | sample MGYA00509981_ERZ860148 | MGnify/ENA primary metagenome ERZ860148 (study PRJEB30046, sample SAMN00715199) | human gut metagenome | study: EMG produced TPA metagenomics assembly of the A metagenome-wide association study of gut microbiota in type 2...
GAAGGACAACGGAAGCAGCACAGCCATGATGCAGACAAACAGCACCATCTGGTCGCCCGAAACACGGGCAAAGCTACCCAATCCCCAAATGACATATGCACGTATATCTTCCTCCACACTGAAATATTTCAATACGCCGATGACGGCACTTGCCACATAGCCTATCATCACACCGATTATCAGCAGCGTCACGTTGCCCTTCACCTTCTGGGAGACATAGACAATGAGCGCCATCACAGCCAGCGCACCGATAATGGCGGCAACCGACAAGGCAACCTCGCCCATATACCCCAAACGGCTCAATGCCACACCGCCCATCGCCCCGGACAGTAATACCACACAAGCCACACCCAGGCTGGCACCTGAACTGATGCCCAATACCGAAGGCCCTGCCAGCGGATTGCGGAACACCGTCTGCATCTGCAGACCGCTGACTGACAGCCCTGCTCCCGCCACCAATGCCGTCAACGCTTGGGGCACGCGGGACTTCCAGATAATATTCTGCCAAATAACGGATTCATCCGTATTTCCCCACAATATGTTCCACACGGAGCGCAGAGGAATGTGAACCGACCCCAAAAGCAGGTTCAGCAGGAAAAAAAGAAAGATAGATGCCAGTGTCAGCAACATCAACGGAAGTACGGGTCTTTTTATCATTTCAGCAGTTCGTAGTAAGTCGGTTTATAGTCAGGCAACAAATCGGGATGGAAAGCATGTATCAAGTCTTCCAATACAATTTCGGGCTGCATGGGCATACTTTCGTAGAAGGGTTTCTCACGCATGTTGCAGTATACCACTCCCTTCTCACGAAACGCACGGAAGTCGGCATAACGCGGGTCGAGGGACTTCAAGGCATCATACGTGAATGTCCCGTCATAGCTGTTGACAATGCGCCAATAGTCGGCACTCTCCGCCTGGCTATATACGGTTTCAAAATCCAGCGTGACACCTCCCGAACGGGGATCGTCTTTCAAGAAATAATCCGCACCGGCATCACGGAACAGTTCGGCAAGAAAGCTCTTTCCTCCCACTGCATACCAGTTGCCACCCCGTATCTCGCCGCTGAATACCATCGGACGCTTCTTCACGTTGGCAGCCAGCTCCTTCAATTCGTTATAGCGCTTCTCTATCGCAGCAAACTTTTCATTCGCCTCCACTTCCTGGCCTATAAACATGCCGATGAATTTTATCCATTCAGCCTGCCCCAACGGGGTCATCTCCTTATATCCCAAATGGGGAACCAGTGGAATACCGATTTCCCGCATGGCATCATATCCACCCCGCTTGAAAGGAGAGATAAAGATAACATCCGGATTCATGCTCATTATCACTTCATTATCAAAGTTCCCTTCGATACCAATCTTCACGGTCTCGCCGGACTTCAAACGGTCGTTCATCTCCTTGTTGAAGAGATGGCGCGTACTGGTGATGCCCACCACATAATTGCAGGCATCCAGACGGATGAAGTTGGAAAGTTGCAGGGATGTCATACACATAACGTGCTCCACCGGTGTTTCTATCACCGTATAGTCGCTCGGTATGCCGGCAGGCTTTATGCCTTTCGGTACCAGTGCGTAATGGAAGGTGTTGCCGTTTTCTTTCTGAGGGTCGTGTATATCCACCAGGCGGACATGGTGCGGCAAGTACTTCACCGTATAGCCTTTGGCATAAAGCGGTACAATGGTAGCTGCCGTGTCTGTCATAACCGGAGAATAGCCCGTTTCGGAAGAAGATTCGGTAGCAGTCTGTCTTGATTTTAAGCCGCAAGAGGAGGTTACGCATAAAACGCACAGCAGTGCAATGCCTATGGCAGATATCCGGGTCATGATTATCGGGGTTTATGGAATTCGGGCACAATATTCGTCATTTTTGGGGAGATACGCAAATGCTCCTCCTGCAAATTGACGGATACTGTGCCTAAATAATCTTTAAAAGCCCATCAAGTCATTCAGCGCTTCGCTCATGCTGGGATGTGTAAAGACAAAATCACGGAGGAAGGTATATTCCTGCCCGGTCTTCATAGCCATTGCCACCAGGTTGATGACCTCACTCGATTCCGGGCCAAACAGCGTACATCCCAAAATCTTGTCCGTATCGGCGTCCACCACTACCTTGAAGAGTCCGTTCGTATCGCCCAAAGTCCTGGCACGCGGAATGGCGGCTACCGGCAGCTTGTTGACCTTTATATTCAATCCCTTCTTGCGTGCTTCCGCTTCGCTCAGCCCGATGCGTGAAAGCGGCGGGTCGATGAATACCGAATAGCTCACCGGGTCACGGTCGGACACCTTGCGTTCTCCCGCCCCGAAAAGGTCTTCGCGCAGAATGCGGTAATCATCCAAAGAAATGTAGGTAAACTGCAAACCGCCCTTTACATCACCGATAGCATGTATCTTGGGGTTGGTAGTCTGCAAATAGTCGTCCACCACAATGGCACCGCGCTCATTCACCTCTACACCTGCCGCCGCCAGATTCAAGCCAGCCGTATTCGGACGCCGGCCGGTAGCCAGCAGGATGGCATCTGCGTGTAACTGATGTTCCTCTCCCGTGACCGCATCCCGGTAAATGACGTCAGAGTCTTTCACGGACTGCACGCGTGCATTCAGCCTGAAAACGATTCCTTTCTGTTCCAATACCTCCCGGACACTGTCCGCAATGTCCCGGTCCTCCCGGGATATCAGTTCGGAAGAGCCCTCGAGCACCGTGACTTGCGAACCGAATGAAGCATACATGGAAGCAAATTCTAGTCCGATGTATCCCCCGCCTACAATGACGAGCTGTACCGGCAGCTCAGTCAGTTCCATAATGGAGGTGCTGGTATATACCCGTGGGTTACCTTGTATCCCCTCTATCGGTGGAATGACGGTTTCGGCACCCGTATTGATGAATATCCGGGGAGCTTGCAATTGTAATGTCCCTTCCACCATCCCAACTTCCACCACATCCGGACCTGCAAAGGAGCCGATACCCGTATAGACCGTTATATGAGGATTGTCGGCCAGATTGTGATAGTTCTTCTGACGCAGGAAAGAGACGACCTCTTCCTTCCTTGCAATGGACTGACGATAGTATGCCTTCTTGACCTCCCAAGAAGCGTCTTTGTCCGCATGCTTTGCCGCATGCACCAATGTTTTTGTGGGAATGCAACCGATATTGATACATGTCCCTCCGTACATCTTTTCCGAACGCTCCACTACGGCAACGTCCAGCTTCCGTTTTGCCAACTCGGCAGCCAGTGTCTTTCCACCTTTGCCGAATCCGATGATAATGGCATCATACTGTTTCATACTTCTATTTCTTTAATTGGTTCAATACTCTTTTTGCACTGTCAGACAGTACGACAATGGCACCGGCAAGAATGGCCGTATCCTTGATGACCAAGCGCCCTGCCCCCGTCAGCAACGGAAAGCCGTGCTCCCCGCTTCCCAAGTCGGGCACCCACACTTCAGGGGTTGTCACCAGGAAAGAGAGGGTACCCATCGTCATGACAATGGCAAGTGCGGCTCCCGCCAGTCCGATTTTCGGAGAGAATATCCCCAGAAATGTCAGGATGCCGATGGCCATAATCAGAATGCCCAGACCGTGGGAGAAACCATACGTATTGTTCTCCACGTGCCACTGATGTTTCGCCTCATTGAACTCGCCCTCTTTCAGCTTATACTCCTTGTACTCCGGGGCACTCTTTGTATAAAAGAAGCTCATGAACGGGCTGTTCGCCACAAAAGGGACAATCCCTTCAGCCTCATAATTCCAGAATTTCAACCCACCAATCCATACGAAAATAACCAGGATGGCTACACGAATCAAATTAACACCCAACTTTTGAGTGGAAGCGGCCAGCGTCAACGCAGCCATAAACAAGTTTTGCAATTTCGTTTTCATCTTTGTTCTACTTTTTAAATGGTTTCAGTAATATGACTTGATTTTTGTTTTTGCAAAGTTCCTTGTTTTCCACCACGTACGAAATGGCAATTATTCCGCAACAGTTGGCAATTCTTCCCGTTTCACTCTTTTCCGGTAGTCCGAGACACTCTCGCCGGTCATTTTCTTGAAAAAACGGCTGAACGCGGACAAGTCTTCGAAGCCCAGAATGGAGCTGATTTCCTTAGCGCTTTTGTGGGTATACAGCAGCAATCTCATGGCTTCTGCCTCAATGCGGTCATGAATCACCCGTAAAGGGGAAGGCAACCCGCAGGTCGAGAACAGATTGGAAAGTGTCTTGGGAGAACGGCAAAGAATATCGGCATAATCCTGCACTTGCTTCTTCTCCTTGAAATGCCGGTCCACTAATACGTAATACTGCCGGATGATGTCAAACGTCTTTTCCTTCTCCTGCCCCACCCCAAAACGCTGGCGCGCAATGCGTGTGCAGGTAATGATGAAACGTTTCAAGACAATGCGCAGCATCTCCTCCTGCAGATTGTCATGGATGACCGATTCCTGCCGGAAAATGCGGACTATGTCATGCAAGTTGGAAGACTGCCCGGCAGAAAGTGCCAGTTTCATCACCTTGGAAGAGCCATAAAAAAGGAATCCATTGCAAGAGACCTCGTTGTCATGTCCATAGATGCAATAAAAATTGCTGTTGAATACAAACGTCAGGTATTCACCGTCCACCTCTTTTACCTCCAGGTGATGCAACGGGGTCAAGGTCACGATTTCATCCTTTTCCAGGCGCATGGGGATATGGTCTATTTCCAGAGTCAGCGTACCGCTCTGTACCCAAATGAATTTATACAGAGTCTTGTCACGTTGCAGCGACGCACGCTCATGGTAGCTGGAAGTCATGGCTATGTTGCCATTCAAGCGGGTGTTCAGTTGATAATCCATAAAAAACAGATTGTTTTAGTAAATAACAAAGATAGCGAATATCTTGTTTGCTACAGATTATTTCCCCACTTTTGTAGCCGTTTTGCTGTTCTTTAATTTTTAACCTTTAATGTCTTCATGCAAATGTTCCCCGTCATATTTGTATCTCTCGGTCCCGGCGAACCGGAACTGATTACCGTAAAAGGCTTGAAAGCCCTGCAGACAGCCGACTGTATATTCTGTCCCGAGACACTGGCCAAAGATGGAAACAGAGTTTCACGCGCAGCCGACATCCTATTGCAACTCGACATTCCGGAAAACACGGTGCACCGCTTTCCACTCCCCATGAGCAAACAGCGCGAAAAAGCCCTGAGCGCCTACGACGAGGTCTATATGGAGAGCTCCACCCTCCGGCAACAAGGAAAGAAGGTCTGTATCGTTGCCGAAGGAGATGCCGGATTCTACTCTTCCATACATTATGTATATGACAAACTGCAGGCAGACGGCATCCCCGTGAAGCACATCCCCGGTATCCCCGCCTTCATTGCCGCCGGCGCACTGGGCGGGCTCCATGTAGCCAGCCAGAAGAGCGGCTGACGGTGATACCCGGCATTACTACGACAGAAGAGATAGAGAAACTGACAAGCGAAAACAGTGCGGTTGTCATCATGAAGTTGTCCAGATGCACCGATGAGATTCACCGCTGCATCCGCCTGCATCCCGAATACCGGTATCACTATTTTGAGAATGTAGGCACTCCGGAAGAGAAGTATATCAATGACAGCAAGCGGATAGCGACCATCCGCTTCCCCTATTTTTCCCTGCTTATCATTCGTACAGAGACCTTTTGAGCCCGATTTAATACAATTTCGCACGCCATAGGCATTATTTTAATGAAAATGGGTTACCTTTGCGCCGTTGAAATATAAAAAAGATAAGAACATGAAGAAAGTCGTTTTTTATATGATGCTGCTGGTTATGAGCATCGGTTATGCCTATGCACAAGGAAAGGCAGACATCAAATTCGAACAGACCACCCACAACTTCGGCACATTCTCCGAAAACAGTCCTGTGGTCAGCTACACCTTTAAGTTTACGAACGTAGGCGATGCTCCGCTTGTCATCCATCAGGCTGTAGCTTCCTGCGGATGTACCGTTCCCGAATATTCACAAGAACCGATAGCACCGGGAAAGACTGGAACAGTGAAAGTAACTTATAATGGAACCGGAAGATACCCCGGACACTTCAAGAAATCCATTACCCTGCGCACCAATGCCAAAACGGAAATCATGCGATTATTTATCGAAGGGGACATGACCGCTAAAGATGCCAAATAAGCATTTTACCATACAGAATTAAGGAGATTTTTTTAAATCTCCTTTTTTTTTGCTTTCTTTGCCTAAAATGCGAAGATAGGCTGCACCTCAGCAGAATAATAATGAGCTTGCTCATTTTATCCTGCATTCGGTTTGCACTATCTTTGAAGTCTATTAAAGAAAAACATAAAACTACAAAACCTATGAAACAAGAAGAAGAACCTATTACCGGACTACCGGAAAATGCGTTCCGTGAATTGAAACCGGGAGAAGTGTACAACCCTCTGATGAGCCCGGATAAGAAGTATTCAGAAGTAAATGCCTGGTCGGTGACATGGGGTATTCTGATGGCCATCCTCTTTTCGGCCGCAGCCGCCTATCTGGGGCTGAAGGTGGGACAAGTATTCGAAGCCGCCATCCCCATCGCCATCATTGCCGTCGGCGTATCGGGTGCCGCCAAACGCAAAAACGCATTGGGCGAAAACGTCATTATCCAGTCTATCGGTGCCAGCTCGGGCGTCATCGTGGCAGGTGCCATCTTCACCCTTCCGGCACTCTATATTCTCCAAGAGACCTATCCGAAAGAAATCACCGTCACCTTTGCACAAGTCTTTATCAGTTCCCTGCTGGGAGGTGTGCTGGGTATTCTTTTCCTTATCCCCTTCCGCAAATATTTCGTGAGCGACATGCACGGCAAGTATCCCTTCCCCGAGGCGACAGCCACCACACAAGTGCTCGTCTCCGGTGAAAAGGGCGGAAGCCAGGCAAAACCATTACTCATGGCTGGTATTATCGGAGGTCTATACGACTTCATCGTGGCAACCTTCGGCTGGTGGAACGAGAATTTCACTACCCGCGTATGCGGCTTCGGCGAAATGCTGGCCGAGAAAGCCAAGCTGGTATTCAAGGTTAATACGGGTGCTGCCGTGCTCGGTCTGGGCTATATCGTAGGACTGAAATACGCGTCCATCATCTGTGCCGGTTCGCTGGCCGTATGGTGGATTATCATCCCCGGCATGTCCATGATTTGGGGAGACTCCGTACTGAACCAATGGAACCCCGAAATCACGGCAACCGTAGGCGCCATGGCTCCGGAAGAAATCTTCAAATACTATGCCAAGAGCATCGGTATCGGTGGCATTGCCATGGCAGGTATCATCGGCATTATCAAGTCCTGGGGCATCATCAAGAGCGCTGTAGGACTGGCTGCCAAGGAAATGGGAGGTAAGTCCAACGTGGAAGCCAGTGTGAAACGCACACAGCGGGACATCTCTATGAAGATTATCGCCATCGGTTCCATCATCACGCTGCTGCTGGTTGTTCTCTTCTTCTACTTCGATGTGATGCAGGGCAACTTGACACATACCATTGTAGCTATCCTGCTTGTTGCAGGTATCGCTTTCCTGTTCACCACCGTGGCAGCCAATGCCATTGCGATTGTGGGCACAAACCCCGTATCCGGAATGACGCTGATGACATTAATCCTGGCATCCGTAGTCATGGTAGCCGTAGGGCTGAAAGGTCCCGGAGGAATGGTTGCGGCACTGGTGATGGGTGGTGTTGTATGTACGGCACTGTCCATGGCGGGAGGCTTCATCACAGACTTGAAAATCGGTTACTGGCTGGGTAGCACGCCTGCCAAGCAGGAGACCTGGAAGTTCCTCGGAACCATCGTTTCTGCCGCTACCGTAGGTGGTGTAATGATTATCCTAAACAAGACATACGGTTTCACCAGCGGACAGCTGGCCGCTCCGCAAGCCAATGCCATGGCGGCCGTTATCGAACCGTTGATGAACGGTGTGGGTGCGCCCTGGCCGCTCTACGGTATCGGTGCAGTGCTGGCCGTCATCCTCAATTTCTGCAAGATTCCCGCACTGGCATTTGCATTGGGTATGTTCATCCCATTGGAACTGAATGTTCCGTTGGTAGTGGGCGGTGCCATCAACTGGTACGTGACCAGCCGCAGCAAGGATGCCGCTCTCAATGCCGAACGCGGGGAGAAAGGTACCCTGCTTGCCTCCGGTTTCATTGCCGGCGGTGCATTAATGGGTGTGGCAAGTGCTGCCATGCGTTTCGGAGGAATCAACCTCGTAAACGATGCATGGTTGCAGAACACCTGGTCCGAAGTGCTGGCGCTGGGTGCTTATGCCATTCTGATATTCTACCTCATCAAAGCTTCCATGAAAACCAAATAACTTTTAAATACCAAGAACATGAAAAAGATTCTACTTTTATCTTTTCTATTTGCAGCGACCATGTTATCTGCACAAAAGCCCGTTGAGCTGCCCCTATGGCCCAACGGTGCCCCCAATAACAACGAACTGACCAATTCCGGACAGAACCATAACAACGAATGGGTGTCCGATGTCACCACCCCTACCCTTACGGTGTACCCTGCCTCCCACCCCAACGGCATGGCCATCATCATGTGTCCGGGAGGCGGCTACGGGGGGCTGGCCATGAAGCACGAGGGACACGACATGGCTCCCTGGTTCAACACACAAGGCATCACCTATGCAGTACTGAAATACCGTATGCCCAACGGGCACCATGAAGTGCCCCTTTCCGATGCCGAACAAGCCATCCGCATGGTACGCGAACATGCCGCCGAATGGGGTGTCAATCCTCAGCGTGTAGGCATCATGGGCGCTTCTGCCGGCGGCCATCTGGCAGCTTCGCTTGCCACACTATACAGCAGTGACAAGACCCGTCCCGACTTCCAGATCTTGTTCTATCCGGTGATTTCCATGCAGAAAGGCGTTACCCATGGAGGTTCCCGTAAGAACCTTATCGGAGAAAATCCATCTCAGGAACTGGAACAAAAATACTCCCTCGAAAGGCAAGTGTCCCCACGCACTCCGCAAGCTTTCATCATGCTTTCTTCGGACGATGACGCGGTGCCGCCCATCAACGGCATCGGTTACTTCCTTGCCCTGCGCGACCATAAAGTACCTGCCAGCCTGCATGCCTACCCTACCGGCGGACATGGCTGGGGATTCCGGGACAACTTCACCTACAAGCGTCAATGGACGGAAGAACTGGAGAAGTGGTTGCGTGAAGGGCTCGTATTCCCGGTCTCTGAACCTACCACAAAGAAATAAAAGCAATTATGAATAAAAAGTATTTTTTACTCACTTGCCTCGCAGCGTTTCCCTTTGCCCTGACTGCTCAGGAGAACAATCGCTACGAAGAGATTACCAACCCCAAGCTGACAAGCATCAACCGGGAGCCTGCCCGCAGCACGTTCACCTCCTACGTCACGGAGGCTGATGCCGTCATCAATGACCGCAAGAACGGAACCTTCCGCTTATCCCTTAATGGGAAATGGAAATTCCATTACGTGGAAGCCTTCGCCGACCGCCCCACGGACTTCATGATGGACCGTGTGGACGCCAGCCGTTGGCCGGACATCAATGTACCCGGAAACTGGGAGTTGCAGGGATTCGGCACGCCCATCTATGTGAACCAGCCTTATGAATTCTGTTCTTCGGGCTATCCTCCTTATTGGGACAAGCCCAATCCTCCATACGTTCCCCAAGAATGGAATCCCACCGGCACCTACCGCCGCGAGTTCACTCTTCCGGGAGACTGGGACGATAAGGAAATTTTCCTGAGTGCCGACGGCGTACGCGGGGCAGCCTTCTACTACCTCAACGGCAAGTTTGTAGGCATGAGTAAAGATGCAAAGACTCCGGCGCGTTTCAACGTCAGCGCCATTGCCAAGAAAGGGAAGAATGTCATTGCCATTCAGATACACCGCTTTTCCGATGCCAACTATCTGGAATGCCAGGACTTCTGGCGCATCAGTGGTATCGAACGGGACATTTACTTATATGCCCAGCCTCAAATCCATCTCACGGACTTCAAGGTGGAGTCTCCTTTGGATGAGAACTACCGGAACGGTATCCTCAAGGTAAAGGTGCAGTTTACCAATGAAAGCGGACAAAATTCCCCATTTGTCGTTGGTTACCGCCTGCTGGACAAGAACGACCAGCAGATAGCCCAGTCCTCTACTCAGGTCAGCGGTGACCAGACAGAGGTGGAGTTCACCAAGAAAACCATCCAGGAACCTTTGCAATGGACAGCCGAAACGCCCAACCTCTATACCCTTGTCATCAGCCTAAAGCGCCCGAATGGAGATGTGATTGAAGCGACAAGCTGCAAAGTAGGATTCCGCACAGTGGAAATCAAGGACAAACAACTGTTGGTAAACGGACAACCTATCCTCGTGAAAGGCGTGAACTATCACGAACACAACGAGAATACCGGTCACTATGTCTCCGAAGAACTGATGAAGAAAGATTTCGAGCTTTGGAAGAGATACAATGTCAATACCGTCCGCACCTGTCACTATCCCCAGCAGGAACGTTTCTACGAACTCTGTGACGAATATGGTATCTACGTCATCGACGAAGCCAATATAGAAAGCCACGGCATGGGTTACGACCTGCGTGTAGGCGGCACGCTGGGAAACAATCCGCTCTTCATGAATGCCCACCTCGACCGTACCATGAATATGTACGAACGGGACAAGAACCATCCGTCAGTCATCATCTGGTCGCTGGGCAACGAAGCCGGAAACGGATTGAATTTCTACGTTACCTACAACACCTTGAAGACGCTCGACAGTCGTCCCATCCAGTATGAACGCGCACTGTTGGAATGGAATACGGACATCTACTGCCCGATGTATGCTCCCCCTTCCTATCTGGAGAAGTATGCCCGGAACAAAGAGATGACGCGTCCCCTCATTCTTTGCGAGTATGCCCATGCCATGGGCAACAGTCTCGGTAACTTCCAGGACTACTGGGATATCATCGAAA
>ERZ860148.1799-NODE-1799-length-10930-cov-2.162943_pt1 | contig 10930 bp, 11 predicted proteins | sample MGYA00509981_ERZ860148 | MGnify/ENA primary metagenome ERZ860148 (study PRJEB30046, sample SAMN00715199) | human gut metagenome | study: EMG produced TPA metagenomics assembly of the A metagenome-wide association study of gut microbiota in type 2...
CCCAAGTTTGACTTGAAGGTTTATCAGTATTCGGATTAATATAACAAAATTCGTTTTATAATGTCCGGAATCGTTTGTATTTATGCCTGTTTTCACGTATCTTCGTCTAGTGATTCATAAAAAGCCGATAAAAAGATGAAATATCCTATTGGAATACAGAGCTTTGACCGCCTTCGTGAAGACGGTTTTGTTTATGTAGACAAGACTGCCTTAGTTTACAACCTTGTGCAAACGGGTTCAATCTATTTCTTGAGTCGTCCCCGTCGTTTTGGGAAGAGTCTGTTGGGGAGTACACTTGCCTGTTTTTGTCTGAAAGAGCGAGAAGAACTCTGAGAAGGCCTGGCAATTGCTGACCTTGAAAAAGACTGGTTGCAATATCCTATTTTCCGCATTGACTTTAACGGTGGGCCATACACCCAACCGGGAGTGCTCGAAGCAACTATCGAAGGGTATTTAGGCAATTGGGAAGACATCTATGGCAAAAATCTGAACTATACTACCACAGGTGACCGCTTCAAGGAACTGCTCCGCCGTGCTTATGAACGGACAGGGCAGCGTGCGGTAGTACTGATTGATGAATATGACAAACCAATTCTCGATGTGTTGGATACCGGAACTTACACCTGCAACCATGTAGGAGAGAAACTTTTGCTTGAAGACCATCACAGGGAAATTCTGAAATCTTTTTATTCCACCTTCAAAGGAGCTGACGAATACTTGAAATTCGTACTGTTGACGGGAGTTACGAAATTTTCGCAAGTAAGTGTGTTCAGTGGCTTCAACCAACCAAAAGACATTAGTATGGATGAACGCTACGAATCACTATGCGGAATCACTCAGGAAGAATTGGAGAAATACTTCGCAGAACCCATCTCGCGATTGGCAACTAAATACGAATGTACGGTGGAGGAAATGAAGGACTGGTTGAAACGGCAGTACGATGGCTATCATTTTAGTACGAACATGGCCGCCATCTATAATCCGTTTAGCATACTTAATGCCTTTGATATGAATGAAATCCGTGACTACTGGTTCGCCACCGGTACCCCGACTTATTTGATACGTCTGCTACAACACAGTCGCGAACAGATGAATGAACTAACAGGAAAATTCTACGACCCAACTATGTTTATAGACTACAAAGCGGATGTGGAACAGCCCCTACCAATGATTTTTCAAAGCGGATACCTCACAATCAAGGAATATAATAAAAAAATGGGAACCTATCTGCTCGATTTCCCAAACAACGAAGTACGGAAGGGATTCTTGTCTGTATTAGCAGCCAATTATATGAAGCCGAAGAGTAAAGAAGTGACGAGTTGGATAACAGATGCCGTGATGGACCTTGAACGCGGTGATACAGATGCGTTCCGCCGTTCCCTCACCTCTTTTTTGGCAAGTATTCCCTATGACTCCCACGGCTCGTTGAAAGATATAGATATAACAGAAAAGCATTTTCAATACACTTTTTATCTATTGCTTCGACTGATAGGCGTATATTGCACCGCCATCCATTGCGAGGACCGCCAAAGCTACGGACGGGTGGATTGTACGCTGGAGATGGAGGATTACGTCTATATCTTTGAATTCAAAATGGATGGAACAGCACAGGAAGCTCTGGAACAAATAGAGAAGACTGGCTACGCCAAGCCTTATCTGGCAGACAAACGAAAAGTGATTTGCATCGGAGTGAACTTCTCATCTGTCACACGGACAGTAGAAGACTGGGAAGAAGTTTCTATCGTATGAGAAATATCATAATTATTTTCCAAGATATATTTGTTGTTCATTCATTATTATAGAAAGAACTAACGAGACGGTACTTTATTAATATAAAATCAGCTCGAAGTCTGCATAAATAGGTAAATGGTCGCTGACACCGCCTTGATACTTCATCCCCTTATAAGTGCGGAAAGGTTCTTTATCACCATATTTTTCGTCATCTTTCAGTAAAAAGGGGAGAAGGCATACATTTGCTTTTTCTTCGCTGGTGAAAAAGTGATTTGATTGATTTAATAGAGTGCCTGATACAATCAAGTGATCGAGTAATCCCCATTCACCACGATATTTGTAAGAACCGAAGTCTTTTGACTTTGCTTTCCGGGCGAGTAGATGATATAGTTTTAATGAGGAGGGGGCTACTGTTGAGTTGTTGGTGGAGCCGGTTGTTGAGGCTAGATTATTGGTAGTAACAGGAGGTGCTTCAGCTTCCAATATTTTCTGAATAGATTGATTGGTCGGGTAATCGTTGAAATCCCCCATAATAATGACTTGCGGAAGAGAACGAATGTTCATAATGCTATCAACTTCCATACGTAGAATGTGAGCTGCATATAAGCGATAGGGTTCCGATTCTTTGGCTCCACCCGAGCGGCTGGGGAGGTGGCAGACAAATACGTCGAGGGTATCTCCCGTCAGTAGAAGTCCGCTGACGTGTAGCAAATCTCTTGTCGGGCGGTATTGCTTCAACGGAGGGATGGAAATGGAACGGGAAGATAATAGTTTGAATAAATCCCGTTGATAAAGCAAGGCTACGTCAATTCCTCTTAAATCAGGGGAGTTGGTCATTACATAACGATAACTAAGCTCTTTTAAAGGAGAACGGCGGGTCAGGTCACGAAGCACTGTATCATTTTCTACTTCACATAGTCCGACCAATGCAGGCGGACTCCATTCGCCAATAGCAGTTATTACACGGGCAACGTCAATCAGCTTTTTTTTATATCTGCTATAATTCCAATGACGCATCGCGTTGGGAAGAAATTCGTGATCGTTCTTTAAACTGTCGTGGTGTGTATCAAACAGGTTTTCTATGTTCCAACTTACAACGCGGAAAGGGATTCTTTCTTGTTGAGAGGGGACTTGTGTGTCGTGATAGCCTTGTCCTTCGTGAGAATCTTGTGCGATAACATAAGAAGGAGCAAAGAAACTTACAGCTATTAAATTCATTGCAAAAAAGAGCATGGCAACAGCTACTCTCTTTTCACTGTTACCATACTCTTCTTTATGTTGACTTATCTGTCTGTTACTTCTTGGCAGGAACATGTGCCAAGATATCCAATAGATGTTTCCAGAATTTCTCAACGGTAGGAATAAGCATCCGTTCGTCAGGAGAGTGAACACCTGTCAGTGTCGGTCCGAAAGAGATCATATCCAGCGTTGGATATTTATCAAGGAACAGACCACATTCCAATCCTGCATGGATGGCTTTAACTTTCGCGTCTACACCAAACAGACGCTTGTAAGATTCAACAGCCACTTCGAGGATAGCCGAGTGGGGATTCGGTTTCCATCCCGGATAACCTTCGCCAAACGTAACATTGGCTCCCGCCAGTTGGAATACGGCACGAACCGTGTTCGCCATATCGTTGCGTGCGGATAGTATCGAGCTCCGCTGACTAGTTTCAATGCGGATGACATGATTCGGCTTCATCTTGACAGATGCCAGATTGGTAGAAGTTTCCACCAGTCCGGGAATATCCTGGCTCATGGCGTATACACCGTGAGGAGCTGCATACAGAACTTTTAATAAACGGGTAGTGGTATCCTGGTCGATAGCCGTCTTGCGGGGAGTTTCCGATTCGAGAACCAACTTTAAGTCGGGCTCTACAACGGATAATTCGTCTTCCATTTCGCTGGTGAAGATATTTAGTTCGGTGCGGACATCATGTTTGGCATCTTCAGGAACTGCACAGATAGCGTATGCCTCGCGGGGAATAGCGTTGCGCAGATTACCACCGTTGATTTCACAAAGATACAGATCATGCCTGCCAGCCATGCGTGAAAGGAAACGGTTCAGTATTTTGTTGGCATTTCCCCGTCCCAAATGAATATCACCACCGGAGTGACCGCCTTTCAAACCTTTCACTTCCACCTTGAAGAAGAAATATCCGGCAGGAACTTCCACTTCCTTATAAGTAAATTCTGCAACGGAGTCAATACCTCCGGCACAGCCGATAAAGATTTCCCCTTCATCTTCCGAATCGAGATTCAGAAGAATATCACCGCTCATAAAGCCTTCCTGCAGGGCGAAAGCTCCGGTAAGCCCCGTTTCTTCGTCTACGGTAAACAGACATTCCAACGGACCATGTTCAATGCTGTCGTCAGCCAGAATAGCCAGCTCGGTAGCTACACCGATACCATTGTCGGCTCCGAGGGTAGTGCCTTTGGCTTTCAGCCATTCACCGTCAATTTCCGTTTCGATGGGGTCGGTGAGGAAGTCATGTTGAACGTCATTGTTCTTTTCGCACACCATGTCGATATGTGATTGCAATACGACGGTTTGAAGATTTTCCTTTCCCGGAGTAGCGGGTTTTTTAATCAATACGTTGCCGGCTTCGTCCACCTTGGTTTCCAGGTTATGTTTTGCTCCGAATGCCTTCAGGTAGGCAATCATTTTCTCTTCCTTCTTCGAAGGGCGTGGCACTTGGCAGATTTCTTCGAAATACTTGAATACGCCAGCCGGCTTTAAGTCTTTTTTTTCCATGCTGTTTTTATTTTATAATAGGAATAGAAGGGCTGTTTTCGCTTCTTCTATTGCTAAATATGGTTAATTTGATTGACTTATCTGAACTCATATCTCATTAAAGCCTATCTTTGCACTCACAAAATTAATAGAAATGGTTGAGACTATACTGATAACTTTGTTAATAGTTGCTATTTCCCTGGTATTATTAGGGGTGAAAGTATTCTTTACGAAGGGGGGGAAGTTCCCTAATGGTCATGTGAGCGGTAATAAAGAGTTGCGTAAGAAAGGAATCGGTTGTGCGCAGTCGCAGGATCGTGAAGCACAAAAGAAATCACGTTTTTCTATTGATGAGTTGGAAAAAGCCTTGAACGATAGTATGAATTAAATTTATTAAAAACAATACTTATTAATTATGAATAGAATGAACTACCTCATGAACGGTTTGGCTGCTCTTGCGTTTATCGTTTTATTTTCACAATGTGCTGGCAAAACTGACAATCAAACTACAAGTACTCCGGCACAGGCTAATGCCGAACTGTCAGGAATGAAAATTGCCTATGTTGAAATAGATACGCTGCTTGCCAAATACAATTTCTGTATTGACTTGAATGAGGCGATGGTAAAGAAGAGCGAGAACGTTCGCATGACATTGAATCAGAAGGCTACCTCTTTGAACAAGGAAAAACAAGATTTCCAGAAGAAAGTAGAAAACAATGCTTTCCTGTCACAAGATAGAGCGCAGCAAGAATACAACCGTCTGGTGAAGTTGGAACAAGATTTGCAAGAGTTGAGTAACAAACTTCAGAATGGTTTGATGGAAGAGAACAACAAGAATAGCTTGCAGTTCCGCGATTCTATCAACGCTTTCCTGAAAGAATATAATAAGACTCACGGATATAGCCTGATTTTCAGCAACACAGGTTTTGATAACCTGCTTTATGCTGACAGCACTTTTAATATCACAAAAGAAATTGTTGACGGGTTGAATGCAAGATATTCACCTGTGAAGAAATAATAGTGAAGGATAAAAAATAAACGTTCCGTTTCCTGATAAAAAGGACGGAACGTTTTCAATATTTTTTTCGATTTCCGCCTGTTCAAGACTGTAAAGCTATGAACAGGCTTTTTTTATGCCCTTTCTTTTTCTTCTTCCTGCGGAATACGGAAAGCAGTGTAAAGTTCGAGGATAGCAGCAATCGTGAGGCAGGCAATCCATTCATTGCCTCGGGTGGTAAACATAAAGGCTCCAGTCAGGATCAGCGCCAATGCTCCGAATATCTGCTGAACGCGTAGGCGTTTCAGTGTTTTGCCTTTTCCTTTGACGGGCGTGTTCACTTGTGCCAATGCGAAAAGTCCGGCTCCGATAGTATATATGTAAGGAGCATAGATCCATCCGGTGATAAATACAGCAGCTCCGGTGAGAGCCATGATGGCGCCTACGACGAAAAGGGCGGGTACTAATTGTTTCATTCTTTAATCTTCAAAAACGTAAATATCTTCGTTGGGTTTCTTCATCAGATACTTTTCACGGGCGATCTGCTCGATGGCGTCCGGATTGGTCGTTATTTCGTTGAGACGCTTGGTGTTCTCTTCGTAATCTGCCCGATATTTTTCTATCTCTTCTTTCAACTGGCTAATCTCCCGTTCATATCCGAAACGACGAACTAGGCTGTTCTCGTCCAGAAAGCCAATGATAACAGCAAACGCAACGACCGTAATGAGATACTTTCGTCTGCGTATGAAACTCCAGATACTGATTAGTTTACCCATAATTTCTCCTTTTAATATCCGCAAAGATAAAACTAATAACTTAAAAACTTATCGCTTTAGCTTCAAAACTTCTCTCTTTATCCCTTATTACATCTCACTTTTTTTGTGTACATTTGCAGAGTAAGCGAAAATTCAAAAAAACAGAGAGAATCCCGGATATGGAAAACTATATTGTTTCAGCCCGTAAGTACCGTCCGTCCACGTTCGAATCGGTGGTAGGACAGCGGGCGTTGACTACTACGCTGAAAAATGCAATTGCTACCCAAAAACTGGCTCATGCTTATTTGTTTTGCGGACCACGTGGGGTAGGAAAGACCACTTGTGCGCGTATCTTTGCCAAAACCATCAATTGTATGACGCCTACTGCCGACGGAGAGGCTTGTAATCAGTGTGAGTCATGTGTAGCTTTCAACGAACAGCGATCATACAATATTCACGAACTCGATGCTGCTTCCAACAACTCGGTAGATGACATTCGCCAGTTGGTGGAGCAAGTACGCATCCCGCCGCAGATTGGTAAGTATAAGGTATATATCATCGACGAGGTGCACATGCTTTCGGCATCTGCTTTCAATGCGTTCCTGAAAACGCTGGAAGAACCTCCCCGTCATGCTATCTTTATCCTGGCTACGACGGAGAAGCATAAGATTCTCCCTACCATTCTTTCCCGTTGTCAGATTTATGACTTTAACCGGATAAGCGTGGAAGATACGGTGAATCATCTGTCGTATGTTGCTTCGAAAGAAGGAATCACGGCGGAGCCGGAAGCACTGAACGTGATAGCTATGAAGGCAGACGGTGGTATGCGTGATGCTTTGTCTATCTTCGACCAGGTTGTAAGTTTTACCGGAGGAAATATCACCTATAAGAGTGTGATTGATAATCTGAACGTTCTTGATTATGAATATTATTTCCGTCTGACGGATTGTTTCCTCGAAAACAAGGTAAGTGATGCTTTGTTGCTTTTCAATGATATATTGAATAAAGGCTTTGACGGAAGTCATTTTATTACCGGATTATCGTCTCATTTCCGTGACCTGTTGGTGGGGAAAGACCCGGTGACATTGCCTCTACTGGAGGTGGGAGCGAGCATACGCCAACGCTATCAGGAACAGGTGCAGAAATGTCCGTTACCTTTCTTGTACCGGGCCATGAAGCTTTGTAATGAGTGTGATTTGAATTACCGCATCAGCAAAAATAAGCGTTTGCTGGTAGAACTGACCTTGATACAGGTTGCACAGCTTACCACCGAGGGGGATGACGTGAGTGGTGGGCGTGGCCCTACGAAGACCATAAAACCCATATTCACACAGCCTGCCGCAGCTCAGCAGCCGCAGGTCGCTTCTGCAACCCAGGGTCAGCAGGCTTCCCTTCATACGTCTCCGTCTTCAGTAACAACACAGGCTGTTAATGGCACTACTGTCCGGCATCCGCAAGCATCTGCAGCAGTGCAACCGGGAGCATCAGCTTCTTCTGGTGCGGCTTCGTCTGCTCCGTCGCAAGGAGCGGGAGTTGCCCCGACTGTCAAGGAAGAACGGAAAATTCCGGTGATGAAGATGTCTAGTTTGGGCGTGTCTATCAAGAATCCGCAGCGCGATCAGACAACGCAGAATACAGTTACCACTCATGTTCCCAGAGTACAGCAACCGGAAGAAGATTTTATTTTCAATGATCGGGATTTGAATTATTACTGGCAGGAATATGCCGGTCAGTTGCCGAAAGAACAGGATGCTCTTACTAAACGTATGCAGATGCTCCGTCCGGTATTGCTTAATAACTCAACGACTTTTGAAGTGGTAGTTGATAATGAGTTTGCTGCAAAGGATTTTACAGCTTTGATTCCTGAATTGCAGAGTTATCTTCGTGGTAGGCTGAAAAACAGCAAAGTGGTGATGACAGTGCGGGTAAGTGAGGCTACGGAAACAATACGTCCTGTGGGACGTGTCGAGAAATTCCAGATGATGGCTCAAAAGAATCAGGCGTTGATGCAGCTGAAAGATGAGTTCGGACTGGAGTTATACTAATGTACTTACTTCTATCGGATTACCATCTTCCAGGAACGAAGGCTTTTATCTATATCGGATACCGGTATGAAAATATGGTCTATACTTTTAATTTAATGTAAACGTTGATTCATACGGTCTTCGTATCCGTCTGAAGGTCTTTTTCCCGGCATGACAATCCACAGGATTATATATATGATTACTCCGGCGAAAGCAGTGAAGAATGTAGCCAGTATATACACTATTCTTAATAAGGTAGGGTCCCATCCGAAATATTCGGCTATTCCGGCGCATACACCTGCGATCATTCGGTTGGAAGAACGGGTTAATTTCTTTTCATTTTCCATGATGTACTTTGTTTTAGTGCGAATACTATACAAATATAAATAATATCATTGGGATAATCGAATAAAATCGGCAGATTATGGCAGAAAAGTATGGATACCCGGTCATGAAACAACAACGGGAAGGCAAGGGGAGCAATCCATAAATGTTAATCTGGGCGATATATAAAAATGCAGCTTGTTTATTTATTATAGGAGCATTTTTGTATTTTTGTAGCCGCTTAATAAAAAACAGGAAAGAGTAAATAAGCGTTGTGAAAGTCAAATGATGCATAATACGATAAACTCACTTAAAGCCAAGTCAAACATGAGCAATAGTTCCATAAATGAACTGTTTGCTCATAGCTCTTTATTGGAACTGCCCAAAAAACATATCCTAACGTCCTCTTTCCAGAATGATAAAAACTTTTATTTCATTGAAAAAGGTATAGCACGCTCATATTGTGTAATTAACGACAAAGAACTCACCTCATGGTTTAGTACAGAAGGAGATATCGTTTTTTCGACGAACAATTTTTATGGGAACCAACAAGGCTACGAATATGAAGTTGTTCAGTTATTGGAAAATACGGTATTATATGCCGTGCCGATAAAAGATTTAGAAAAGCTGTATCAGACTAATATAGAAATAGCGAACTGGTCAAGGATTTTGCATCAAGAGGCTTTTATAATGAATGAAAAGCGTTTAATTTCAAGACTGTATAAGTCAGCGGAAGAACGATATATAGAATTGTTGCAAACACGTCCGGATCTCTTCCAAAGAGTAAATTTGGGTTATATTGCATCTTTTTTAGGCATCTCTCAAGTTACGTTGTGCCATTTGAGGAACAAGATTAAATAATAGGGTTGTTTCGTTTCCTTCGCATTGCTTTATTCTGCTTTTTTAAGTAGTTTAAAAAAAATGTCATACCATTGTCCTAACTTTGCAATTGAAAAAATTGAATACCAAATGAAAAATGTGAATCATATAGTATGGGCTGATTTAATTCGTGTGATAGCCATTTTAATGGTCATCTGTATCCATTGTTCAGACCCTTTCAATGTTTCTCCTGAAGCTCGTTTAAATCCGGAGTATAACTTATGGGGGAGTATTTATGGAGCTTTCTTGCGTCCGTGCGTACCGTTGTTTGTGATGCTGACAGGAATGTTATTATTACCGGTAGAACAGGAAATCGGACAATTTTATAAAAAAAGGATGCTTCGTGTAATAGTCCCTTTTATTGTATGGTCTTTATTATATAACTTGTTTCCGTGGTTTACGGGTATTTTAGGGCTGGATAATTCTGTTTTGTCTGAAATGTTTGCGTATGCAGGAGAGTCTCCAAGTCAAACTTGGGATAGTTGCTTGCATAATATTCTTATGATTCCTTTTAACTTCAATACATATACAGTTCCTTTATGGTACATATATATGTTGATAGGATTATATTTGTATATGCCTTTTTTTTCTGCATGGCTGAAACAAGCAACAGAGAAACAAATGAAAATATTCTTATCCGTTTGGTTTATCACATTATTTCTGCCTTATTGCCAAGAATATATATCCAGCTATATAGGAGGTACTTGCGCTTGGAATGACTATGGCACTTTATATTATTTTTCAGGTTTTAGCGGTTATCTGCTTTTAGGCTATTATTTGAAAGACAGAAACAAGTTATCGGTGAAAAAGACTGTTGTTTTATCTCTTATTCTTTTTAGTGTCGGTTATGCCATAACGTATTATGGATTCAGGAATATGACTTCACAACCTGATATTACAGAGCGCCAAATGGAATTATTCTTTTTATACTGTTCGCCCAATGTCTTTTTAATGACGGTTGCCTGGTATTTATTAATTCAAAAAGTAAAGGTAACGTCTCCCTTAATTATATTAGCCTTAAAGAATATAACAAAATGTGGACTGGGCATCTATATGGTACATTATTTTGCTGTAGGAATAGGTTATTTAGCGATTGACAGAATTGATTTACCTATATTCATGCGTATTCCAGCGACAGCTTTATTTGTGTTTATCGTATCGTGGTGTATAGTTGCATTATTTTACAAAGTGCTGCCTAAGGCTGCGAAATGGATAATGGGATAGTTTAGTTTTGCGACATAAATGAAAAACGGATAAAAGAAAAAAGGGGGGGGCAGTCCGAAAATTAAGGGGGAGTGATTCGGGGCAATCACATTCTTAAAATAGATTCATTCTTGCACGTTTTTGATTCTTTTCACCACAGAGGACACGGAGGGCACAGAGGTGAATTTGTTTTATGACTTACGGTTGTGACCCTAATTTTGATGCGTAATCCTCCTACCATAAAGATGAAAAAACATGAAAACATCTGCCACCTGCAACGAAA
>ERZ860148.1807-NODE-1807-length-10877-cov-11.611809_pt1 | contig 10877 bp, 16 predicted proteins | sample MGYA00509981_ERZ860148 | MGnify/ENA primary metagenome ERZ860148 (study PRJEB30046, sample SAMN00715199) | human gut metagenome | study: EMG produced TPA metagenomics assembly of the A metagenome-wide association study of gut microbiota in type 2...
GAGGACGTTTAGACGCAAGAAGGACGCTGAAGAGCTTAGTTGCGGATTTGAGGATCAATAAAGGCAATATGCCAAAAGACCAGATAACATATTTTTCGACAGTAGTTGCTATTGGTTCACCTAGACGCTTCATGGATTGAAGGCAGTTGCGGACATCCCTGTTGATGATGCTCATAACTGCCCATGAGAGATTTATATAAGATATAACTGAAGGCATAAAAAATAATTCAAAATGTATTAATACAAATGCATGTTCAGGTTCATTACTGATTATTAGTTTCAATCATTTTTAAGGCAAACTCTAATACCGTATCACGGTTTTTCATAAAATCATTTACACTCTGATAAACCTCATAATGAGGCATGATACTTTTCCCCTCCATCGGAAATCCGTTTGGTGAAAAAGAAGGCTCTCTTGTCGGCAAACGAAAATAAATACCATTCGTAGTATGAAATGTACGAGGACGATTTCCTGTATCCCCACCTGTCCCTTCACCAATAATTATCGCATTACCACTTTCTTTTAAATCCAATGTAAAACTTTCAGCAGCAGAAAAGGTATATGTACTGGTCAGAAGGAATAATTTACCTTTATATGAATCCTTCCGAGGTATTATTTCCCAATCTGGCGATACACAGTGTGGCTGTGTCTTATGAATGAGATATTCGCATATTTTTTTACCGTTTCCACTATTTCCTCCTCCATTCTCACGGACATCCACTATCAAATTTGGAAAGTCCTTTACCTGTTGATAAGCTCTGTCAAATTCATCAACAACCGGGTCCATCATAGACAATATACGAATATATCCAATGCTATCCTGTAATACCGTCCATTCTACAGTAGGGTTTTGTTTTTCATGAAAGGCAGATGCTTTTTTCAGATTGAGCGTCAGGCTCACTGTTTCTTGATTTCGAATTACCTGATAGGTTGCAATAGTATCGCTCCAAGAACGAAATATCTTACGTGCAGTCATCAATCTTCGGCATTTTTCGGTAGAAGCAGGAGTATATTTTTCATTTATGGTAATCCATTCTGCAACCGGAATTTTATTTATACTCACAATTTCATCTTTATCTTGGAAGCCATTCTCACACATATACGAATTAGGGTTATCAATAAAAACTCTTCCTTCAATATACGATGGAGCATAATTGGCCGTATAATCGTTTAGATAAACGGATGCATGACCTGCATCTAGTGAAGCAAAATATTCTTTCAATAACTTGCCAAATTTAATAGGTGTTTTTGCCTCTTTTTCTATTCGTTGTAAATACTCTTCATGCAAACTATCCATGTTCAAATGCTTGGAAGGATACAATGAATACTCGTCTAGAGTAACTTGATAGATTTCTTCAAATTCCGCTTTAAAACCTCCTTTCCAAGACATAACTCATCGGCATAATATGAGACTACTTTTACATCTCGATTATAGAAGTACTTTGCATAAATGACCAATCCTATGTATCCCAATACCAAAAGAATCAAAAGGGATAAAGCAGATTTCGCTGCAATTCTAATATTCTTCTTCATTTTATGATGTTTATGAATTATCTGCTGCAAAGTTACATTACTTGCGGGACTTTTTCACTACTCTTTCGGGTAGTTCGGGACACTGGCGCAAACGGGAAATAATATTATCAAAAATAGCCAATATAAATTATTTAACATAGCATTATCATTAGTGTATCTTTTATTTCCTTACCGCATAACTCGATTGAATACAAACACAGATTGCTCATCTTGATAGCGGTTTGATTGCACTGATTAAGATATTCCATAAATAGGGCATGTGTCGCAATGTAAGTTTTCAGGGTAAGTTTATGAAAAACTCTTGTCACTATAGATTACCTATACCCACTTATTGTTAAGCTTTACAAAACACTTAATACAAACATTCTCTTTTACCAAAAAACAGTTTAGCATATCATGTAAGAATTTGATAGTATTTTGGATTTGTTTCCCCAATCCTGATAGTTTGCTTATATAATCGCATCCACTTTCTAATAGGGAAATATATAATTATTTTTTTCTATTTCTAGGTTTCCTTGTTACGTTCACGTTCTGCCTATTATCTTTATCAAGATTTTCTCTCCAGTGTTAGGTGACATTCTCTTTCTCAGGATAACAGTCTATAATGAAATTAAAAAAATAAAGCAAGACCTAATAATACAATAAAAGGAGTAAATATGAAAAGATATGCCCATACATTAGAACTGTGTTCATAAATTTTCCTTTCCATAATTCGTTCATTTCTATGTTTATACCGATAATAAAAATAGAGACTACTCCATAATAAAATCATAATAATTAAAACCACCAAAAACACATTACTTGGATTTTTTTGTGGTGAATATCCCATTATAATATAATAGTATATAATTGCAATATCTGCTAAATAGAATAATAAGATTGTAGACATAATAAATGGCACATGTATATTTAGATACATACTGGTGTCCATATGTCGAGTCAATACCTGAATCTTGTAAAATAAATATTCCAATATTCTCTGAACTATATTCATATTATCAAGTCTTTTGGTTTGAAGAGCAATAGTGTTAGAAATTGCTTCTATCTTGTTATTTATATATTATCTATTCGAAAAATCGAAGAGAATACGATAACTAATCTATCTATGATAATAGCATTAATCGCAGGTTATAGAAGTATATCATTATCTGCCCTCTTCGGTAGTTTATATTACTGTTACTATCCTTCTTCATGTTACGTTCTGTCAGTTTCTCAAGTGAGGAGCCAGCCAACTACCTCATTAAGGATTCCTCTGTTTCAATTATATTTTCAGTAATCGTTTTATCATTAATTTTATGGTCATGCGTTTTATGTATCGGCTCACTGATTCTTATTCGAATATTCATCTGTTATATTTTCCGCTTTAATCACTAATCATATATGACCTCTAAATGATAAATATTTGGTTTTGCCACAATATAATCTTTATCATCCGTGTATTATTATCCGGTAAACCATTGCCAGAATTTTTGTATTATTTGCCATACCACATAGTAAAGAAACATTACTGAAAGTATAATGAAAGCTATCCGAATAAAGCCTTCTTCAATACGTTGCCAAAAGCTAAGTCTCAGTTTGGGCATCAGTATGTCTGCTACCTCTTCAAAGGTTTTACAGTTTAGAATAGTTTGCCGGAACTCGTCTGCACTGTTCCAGCATTCTTCCTTGAACCAACAAGTCTTAGGATATCGGTCTGCTATTAATGCCTGCAATTGTTCCAATGGGAATACTTCAGGATCATCCTTGTATTCGTATTCTATGGTCATTGCTCGACCCTGATATCTGGTACAGTATCCATATATTCCTAGCCATTTCACTTTGTTTGCTCCCGTTTCGACAAATTTTGTTCCTGTCGAATCTACTACAATATAATTTTTTCGGTTCATCAACAGCTTGGTATTGGTCGTGGTGTATAGTTTTTCTGTGCGGAACACATATATCATGTTGCCTTTAGGAGCAAAACTGAATATTGGATATTTTAACTTTGCTTTCATGGTGACTTGTTTTAATTCTATAATTCATAATAAAAGATAAAGTAACATTATACTATATATGGTTTCATTGTATAAGTAAATAATAAAATGTTGCAAATTGTATAATTATGGAAATCACATAGATACTATAATATTGCACATATTTTTTCTCTTTTTCAAATTGCTTGAAATACTTTCTGTATTTGTCCTTCTTGAATACAAAGAGTTCATTCATATAGCATATATAAAAAACCAAGGCTATAAGCAATAAAATAATAAAGAAATTATTTTCAAAAATTACACTTGGAACATCTATTCCTAACATATTTATGACTTTACTTCCTTCAATCAATACAATGCAGAGCAACCATAAACTGGTACAGCTTATAGCAAATATTGACTTTGTAGAAATGAATATATTTAATCCACCATGAATTTCACGGACTTCTTGCATGGCTATTCTTGATATAATCCATTTCATATACTTGTTGTTCCATTTTGGGGTGCTTATCCAATAAAATGGATTTAAAAATCTTTTGAAGATAAAGAACAACAAGTTATATTCGCAATAGTATAGAATATTGTAATATTTCTCCAATAGTTTCATCATATTTTTAATTATTTTGTGAGGAACAGCGTTTCCCTGTTATCTCTACCTTGTAAACAATCTTTGTTTATTCTCATCAAATTATGATATTCCCAGATTCACTTTCTTTATATGCTGTATCAAGCTCCGTACCCTTCCTGTTTATATTGGGAGAGAACTGTTTCCACCCATTCTTTGGTGGGAATAATACCCTTTTGGAACAACTGTTTTTATGACTTCACCTGCACCGTAATGTTCTAACGAAATAGGCTGTTTTTCAAATTATACTATAAATTGCTACTCAATCCCAGTTTCTCTAATAGGCATTGCTCTAATATAAACAGCGCTAATGGCGTAAACAAGAGTTTTATAATGCCAATGCGTTTTTTCCCATCATAATAATTCATCAGAGCATTCTTTCTTGCCTTGTGGTATCGTAGAAAACAGAAGAGGATTGGGAATATTCCGCAGACACAAAATATAGCAAGTTCGATATCGGTGTTCTCTATATATCCTAACCCATTGGATAGGAAAGGATATAAGATTAACCACCAATACCAGATCAGTACACCAGGGCCTGACATACGCCAGCTCTTTTCGCCCCACCTGTTCTCATGATATATTTCCCCCATGTAATACAAGTAATCAAAGAAATAAAATTTATATTTCCTTGTTTGTCGGGGTTTTATAATCTCAAAATGATAACTGCTTCTTTCCCTTTCTTTACTCATATAAAAAATTGATAATTATGTTCTCCAAAACGAAATATTAACCAGTGTGATCCATTGCATGATTCCTATAAAGACAATGCCTTTCAGAGAAAGACCCGTTCTGGATATTGGAAGTTAATCTCTTTGTAAGGAATGGCAATTTTCTTCACATATTTGTTATATGCGCATATAAGGACTTTCCCAGATCTTTCTGTTGTAGTATAGTTCATAATTATTACTTTTTAATTAGTTTTAACAGATAGTAACCGCAAATTATTATTAATACTCCGGCTCCCATACCGATAGCCCAAAACAACCAACCTGGATATTTGAATATTATATCCCCATATTTTATCTTTTTTTTCTGTGTATGATTATGCCAAATCCATACTAAGAATTTTCCAAGATGATAAAAGTTACCTGGTGAACTCATTGTTTATTTAATGGCTAGAAAGGAGCATCGTCAGATGCTATCTTTCGTTGTTACTATCTTGTTTATAAATCTCAATCCGGTGAATAAACACCCAATCCCCAAAAGAGGATAAATAATGCCACATAAGACTGCGAGCATATTCAGTCCTCTTTCATCTCCCGTGAAGCCGTCTAAGTTGACAGCTTGCAATATGAAGTTTGTAATTTGCCAATCTAATAGACTTTGGTCTATATAGATAAAGGCAAGCCACAAAATGACAGAGCAACATTCCAAGCCCAGCAATAATACTATCGCTTTTGGGTGCATTGCATATAGTTTATATACCTTGCAGATTATAAATACATCTGAAATAATAAGTAAACCTAAAAAACAATACTCCATAATGCCAAATATCTCGAACAGATGACAAAAACCTAAGCCACCACAAAATAATGTTATAACTATCAGCAAAGCACTGAAAGCAATCAATGATACTATGGATTGGACAGTTTTATTCATCATACTATTAATGGTTTGGTGAGTAACAGCGTTTAGCTGTTATCTCGACCTTGTTACTGACTATTACTATTCTTTTTTTGAGAATCAACAATTGTATTATTATCATCAGGGACTGCACGTATCATGAGAGGCCACAAAATACTATCTCCATATTCCGCTATGCTCCAGAAATAACCTTTTCCATACAAGGCATATTTAGATATTAACCGACATTTAGGAATCTCCTTATTCCATGATTTCCCATTATCAATACTATAATAATAAGTGGATTTTAGATTATTATCCCGCTCTCTGGCTACAATCCCAATATAATTGTCATATATATTAAAATCTTCAATAGGAGCCTTAAAATCAATAGAGCTTCCGTCATTCACACAATAAATCATATATTGATAATTAGACTTAAAATCTTTTTGGCGATAAGTTAGATACAAACACGACTTTATTACATCATACTTCAAAGAGCCTATTAAATTATAATCTGAAGGCACATTTACTGGAACTTGATAAACTTTATCATTTATAAGATTCATCTTCCATATCATCTTATCTGTATTAGAATAAATCCCCCATAGCATTCCCTTAACATCAATTACATTCGCAATTCCTCCATCGAGTAATGGATTATTAAGTTTATGCCAAGATTTTCCACCATCTTTCGTTTTATACAGCTGTAAGTATCCTCTCTCATGTAAAGTTATACTCCCTAGTGAATCATTAAAAAACTCCAAATTCAAAATTGTTTTCTCAGAAAAAGAATAAACCTTTTCCCAAGAATTTCCCATATCTGAAGAGTGTAGAATATCAGAGATTTTATGAATCTTATCTTCAATAATATAATGTTCCTTTACCATGTATATATTCTTCAAATCAGTAGAATAATTAAAACAGGTTAGTTTGCCTTCTCCCAAATAATCATACCTAAAAGTTTTACCACCGTCAAAAGTTCTCAATAATAAAGCCTGAGGATTTTGATATACTTTTTTTACATCTCTATTATCTTCCCCCAATAGGAATACGGTGGTATCATCTAAAAAATATATACCAGCGATCTTTCTATCCTTTCCTACATTGTTATAATCAAACAATTTAACAAAAGAATAATTGTTATCTCTTTTACATGTACCAAGTCCAAATAGCATAAATATTAATAGCACCTTTATAATTATCATATATTGTCAGTAATGGTTTAATGAGGAACAGCATTGGCTGTTATCTTGATAAAACTATATTATTATATAAAGAAAAAATATTACTTTAAGTATATGATATTGAAGAAATACGCAATAATAACTCCAATGGTCAACAAGATAAAGCATATATTTTTCTTTTTTGTTTTAATTTCTTTATAAGCCACTCGTTCATTTCTTGCATTTGCTTCCTTGTCAAAAATGAATGAATTAACAAGATATATTATTATTATGAATATTATATGAGATAAAGGATGTGCAATATATTTAATGAAATTTAGGTCAATTAATCTATTTGCTAAGCATCCTAATATCGCAAATAACATATATATAATCATGGTAAAAAATCCAATCGAATATATTTTGTTATCTTCTACGTTTTTACTGAAATGGTCATAAATAAAATAAATAGTAAAATACCAATACTTATACCAGTTCATTATTTATCTCTTTTATATTAATGGTTTAGCAGGGAACGGCTTGTCCGTTATCCTGCTTTGTTAACATCATATTTTATTCTCATTCCAATGTACCATATCGTATGGATAATATGGCAACCCTTTCAGGCTGCTATCATCTAGCCCCAAGACCTTGATCAATGCACCGCTTTCAAAACACCAATAACCGTCATGGTTGATACCATATTTATGGTCGTTATGCCAAGATAAATCAGAATGACCCCGATACCATTCTTTTTTGAGGTATTTTTCCAATCGTTTTACAGCTTCTGCCTTATCTTGTTCTGCCAACTCTGTAACAGTGATAGCAGCTTGATAGGGTGACGGATATAATACTTTGTTTGTAGTCCTTTTCCAATCTGGGAATCTGTATCTAATCAAGGTGTCATAAATATAGTCTTTTGCTTCTCTATCTTTTATCAGTTGCACCAAACTCTGTATTAGGTCATCTTCATAATCCAACATGATACCTATTGACAAAAGCCACAACATTTCAATATAAAATCCGTTATCCGTCCAAAATCTCGGCATCGTTTTGATGATTTCCACATAATTATTTTTCAGATTATCAATATCCTGTCCCATAGAATACTGTACCAATAAATAACGAAGCCTATAATTGAACAAAGAATCGTAACCTATATGTTTTCCTGAAAGATGCATTTGTTCATAATAACTAATATCTTCATCATACATTTTCAGTTGCTTCGAATACTGTTCTTCGGTAAAAAGTTTATCTCTTGTTTCCATATATGGTACACTGTTTTTGATGTTAATAGTTAGAAAGGAGCATTGCCAGATGCTATCTTTCGTTGTTGCCGATTTTTTACTTTTTTATATATATAATCTTGTATATCTGTCCGAATCAAACCTTTTTTACGTACAAGAAACTTATAAACTTTTCCTTCTTCCATTGTATATTGCTTGTTATCTTCAAAATTAGCCCAGACGAAACGTAATACTTGACCCGGATAACGTTCTTGTATGGTTGAAGGCATCAGTTCAGGAACAACTCTACAAATTAATGTATCTTGTTTAATCCCCCAATTCCCGGCATAGAAAGTTGTTCCGAATATATCCCAGCTAACCCATTCATCAATCAGTTCAAATGTTCCGTCAGCATTTATTTTCATGGTTGCAGCAGACGTTACCGGATAATCGCTGTCTTTTTTCTCCCACTTGCATTTATATGTACCTACCATTTCGGACTTTTTGATTGTGTCTTTAATAGACAGGTTTGCTGTTTTATATTTCTGATTATAATACCAATCATTACAAGATTTTGGGTATCTCCAGATATGAATATCTTGTGGAAGTGTATCATTCGCTATAAATTCAACCACTTGATAAAAAGGATAGCTGCCTATTTCAATATGTTCTAATACCAACGTATCACCAAGTGCACATTTAATGTAAAATTCCGAATCAAATACGATTGGAACCCGTTGTTTAGGATTATGTTTTATGTATAGTTCATACATGAAAGTAGCTTCACAGGCATCCCCATCATATACAATATTTCCGCAGAAAAGGATGGAATCCTTCCCAGTTTGCCCCAGTATCATTTGAAACGGAAATAACATTAACAATATAATATAAAAAAGTCGCTTCATTATACACTTTTATCTGTAATGGTTTAGCGGGGAACGCTGTCAAGCGTTATCACGCTTCGTCATTGACTTTTTGAATATAACAGAATTTCTCGCTTTGCATCATATATTCTAAATTGAGTTTTACCCATTCTATATTTCTCAAAAAAAGTTCTGGAAATGAATATAGAAAGTTTTCTACTTGTTCTAAATAGGGAACCATCTTTTTCTTATTGTTCAAATCCTGTATATTAATTCTGTGTTTGGTAATAACACTATCATAAAAATCATTATATGCTGATGATAAGAGATTACATATATAATATGATAATTCTATATAATCCCAATGACTATAATGCTCTAACCTAATCCTTCCGAGAACTGTGCCAACTGGCGTTAATGTTTCAGCATCAAAAATCATATTAGATAAGTCGGCATTTATTCCCCAATAAGTTTCATTTTGCAGAATAACTTCTACTTGCTCTAAACCTTCCCAAATATCTTTTTCAAAGACAGAGAAATTCCTGTTTATTTGTTCATAGATCATAGGTATATGTCTATGAACAATGTTTCTAATAGAATTAAATAAGTATGTATTTTTTATATCCATATATTTTCTCTTGTCAATAATGATTCAGCAGGGAACAGCTTGCCGTTATCCTGCGTTGTTAGCGAAATATTCTATTCTATCCTTTGTTAGTTCTATCAAAATGAAACTAAAAGAACAAGCAATCAAAGCCAGTATATAGGATAAAAAATAGCATTTCAGATATTTATTTATACGCTCTTTCCTGAATTGTTTGAAATAGGAGATATACTTATCGCTCTTAAATAGGAATACTTGATTTGGAACATAAAGCAAGAGGACAAGAAGTAAAAAACTAATAATGAAGTTACTAACGTCACGAAATACAATGCTATACAAAGGTATATGGGTTATTACCATTATCACATTCAAAAATGTAAAAATTAGTAATAGCAAGAAAATGCAAGTTCCACCAATGGATTCTATAAGAATAAAAGGGGAAAAATACTTTTCTCTTTCTTCTGTTCTCTTCATATAATCCAATACTTGCCAAAAGATATTTTTTTTCTTATAACATTTCCGTGCGTATTTGTTGTCAATCAAACGGTGAGGAGCGATTGCACGGAAGCAACTATACAAAAGTGTATATGTACAATAGTATAATATGTTCCAAAATAATTCTATTCGTTTCATTTTGATATGTTTTCGCTAATGGTTTGCAACTTGCCGCCATTCAGAGCGTAACAGTTGCTTGTTATCAACATATTATTCATCCACTAAGTCGGCCAAACGATCCATTGCAGGTTGCAAATCTTCAGGGATGCCTTCTTCCCAAGAAGGGACATCTAATGCAATGCCCTCCAAAGGAGTGAACATATCTTGAGGAATAGGAACCTTAAATTCCGAAGGATTTAAGCTTGCGGTCCAGTTATACCCATCTTGATAAAAATCATTACGGGGATTGAAAGCATAGTGTTGATTCTTGTAAAAACCTGCCATGTAATTCCGTTCAAGTGTTTGTATAATGTCATAATCTTCAAGATACCAACTGTGAGTATTTTCACATTCCTTACGGTTGGCAAACTGTTTACTGAAATCTGGAGCCATTCGCCAATAAAGCAGCAAACATGTTCCTTTATCTGTATCAGATTGCTCAACAATCCATTGAATGACTTTCTTGGGATTATCAAAATTCCAACTTAAAGCCAGCTTCTGGCGAATCTCCGAGTCATGTTTCTTTAAGTAATCAATGATAAGTTCGGCACTAAGTTCATCGTAAACGTCTTCATCAATACGTTCATCGCCCCAATCATAATTCTCGTCTAAAAGTTTGTTTATAAAGTCCATAATTGTAATTTATTAATTTGTTGCTAATGGTTC
>ERZ860148.1818-NODE-1818-length-10800-cov-19.652396_pt1 | contig 10800 bp, 9 predicted proteins | sample MGYA00509981_ERZ860148 | MGnify/ENA primary metagenome ERZ860148 (study PRJEB30046, sample SAMN00715199) | human gut metagenome | study: EMG produced TPA metagenomics assembly of the A metagenome-wide association study of gut microbiota in type 2...
GGGACTGAACGGATATCACCGGAAATGCTGAACGGGTATCCGCCGGAATATGCAACATGGAAAACCAGCTGTTAATATGTCAAATTTTGGAATATCTTTTTCATCAACCGCTTTTATATCTCCCGTTGGTACTTCATGAAAATTCGCTTCGTATGTTTGTTGTGCAAACTTATCATTATCAGATGAAAAGACACACTCTACATTGTTTCTGTTCATAGCAAGACGAAAACCACCTATACCACAAAACAGATCTATTCCTTTATATTTTTTCTTCATTGAAATCTATTCTCTTTTACTAAACATCTTTTACCACAATAAATCCTTAGTTTCCACTTCAAGGACTTTGGCAATTTCAACTAATGTTTCCAAGTTCGGCTGCATGGTATTTGTACACCATTTAGAAACAGTTCCCGGATCTTTTCCTAATTGTTCCGCTAACCATTTATTGGTACGTTTCTTTTCTGCTAGAACCACCTTCAATCGATTAATATCTTTGTTCATACATTACATAATATATTTTCAAAAACAAAGATAATCATTATAATCGAAAATCTATTCTGATTATAGTGATTATCTGACAAACATATGTTGAAAAACGACTTTATATTGGAATATACTTCAATAATACTTATGGTTCATGTGGATTGTTTTTCTTTATCTCTTCTTTCTTTTACCCTTTCCTGTCCCGGCATTTTTTTAGCCAATACACTTTCTCCTGCAGGAAAATAGATAGGAAAGACTTTATATAAGAAACTTACAATATCATTACGCTTCTTTCCCATGTTGAAAAAAGCAGAACAAACAAAATACATAAGATCTTGCTGACTACACGTATCTTTTTGCTGAATAGATATTGATGGAGCGATTATCAAGTCATGTTCTGCAAATGCGCAGGCACAGGCAAGAATAGCTTTCTGCTCTTCCTCAGTAAATACTTTGATTTTTTCTGTTAACCATTCAAGTTCTCCTTTGAGAAGTGATTTTTGCTTTTCATTTTGATGCTTTAATAGAGCATCTACATTTTTTTGTTGCTTTTCTGTCAAGGCATTTTCTAATGCTTGATTTTTTTGTTTAAGAAGATTGAACTTCAGCAAACCGGCAATGTACATACAAAAATACCCTACCGCAATATCGAATATTAAAATAAGCAGGTATTCTTCACTCGAAATTTGCGTAAACTTAGTCAAATATTCATTGATAGGAATAACGGCAAATAGCATGATGATGGCTATTACATAAAGCACTATATATCGAGTTTTATGTTTTACTTGCTGTAAAGAAGCAAACAAAAAGGCGATTACCAAAATGGCAACTATAACACAAAGTGGTATAAGATATATTCCCATAGGTCTATTCTTCTGCTTTAGGATTAATTACAATACGCCAATAGCCACCATGATCTGCTCCCTCTCTGACAAGCAAACCTTTGGCTTTTAGATTTGCAATCTGCATTTCAATGGCTCGTTTACTGACTCCTATTTTTTCCGCCATCTTATCTTGAGATATAGAGCCATCTGATATTACAAGGTCAAGAATGCTTTGTGCAGTCCGTCCCAATCGTTTTTGTTTCACCGAAGAATTTTGCAAATCACCGAAGGTTTTCACCGAAGATTTCTGTAAATCACCGAAAGTTTTCACCGAAGATTCTTCATCAATAGAGTACTTTTCGAGGCTACTATTTACCCTGTTGGCAACTTCCTCTATAGGTATCCTTCCGTTCTCTCCCCAATTCAAATTATAGAATGTGGTATAGAAAGAAATTGCTTCCGTTTGATATTGTGGTTCTTTGCCCGGCAGGAAATTAGGCAGTTTCTCCGTAAGTTCCCGCATTTTCCTTAAGCCCGAACCACGTTTCTCCATATAGTCCAATTGAGTAAACATATCCGCAATAACTGGATTACGGCGCATGGACGGCACTTTGTATATGTCCCGGTCTTGAATTTGTGTACCATCAAGCATTGCTCCTGGTGATACCAATTCTACTCGGTCATCATAGATGTCAATATGTACTTCACCACCCATTATTGTGTTTACTCCATAGAACAAACTGCCACCGTCCGTATTGGCAAAAGCCGACACGGATTTAAGCCATGACTTTACCTTCTTACGTTCCAGCATTTTCTTGAAATCGTAAAACGAGCATTCCGCTATAAGTATGTTATCGTGTATTTGCATGATTTTCTTGCTGTTGTATGGGCACAATACTCCAATTTCAATTACAAACATACATAAAAAAGCTCATTTTCCGTCCAGCTCGAATGGGAAAATCGGATTAGGGAGAATAAATCTACGTAAAATCCATTCTTGAATATAATTATGTAATAGATTTCTGAGTATTTTCCATACCTTTGTATATGTGATAATTAATAACCAAAGGAATCGTGGCAAAGAATTTTGAAATACGGAATAGTACGGCAGAGTTTCTTACCTTTATTGCCGAGGGTAAGGAAAATGGCATACAAGTGTTATATAGGGATGAAACAATTTGGGCAACCCAAAAAGCTATGGCTGAATTGTTTGGCGTTGACAGAACGGTCATAACCAAACATCTAAAAAACATTTTTGACAGTTTAGAATTAGAGCAAGAATCAGTATGTGCAAAATTTGCACATACTGCCGAGGACGGTAAAACATACAATACCGCATTTTACAACCTTGACGCCATAATTTCCGTTGGCTACCGCGTTAATTCTATCCGGGCCACACAATTCCGCCAATGGTGTACATACGTTTTACGCCAGTTTGCCATCCGTGGGTATGTCATAGATAAAAAGCGGATGGAAAACGGAGCATTCATTGGGGAGGATTATTTTGAGCATCTGCTTGCCGAAATTCGCGAGATACGTCTGAGTGAACGGCGTTTTTACCAGAAACTTACAGACATATATGCTACGGCCATAGATTATAACAAGAGTGCGCCCACAACACGTCTGTTTTACAAAAAGGTGCAGAATAAAATGCATTATGCTGTACATGGACATACGGCAGCGGAACTGATTGTTGACCGTGCAGATGCACAAAAAGAACACATGGGCTTGACTACATGGGAAAAAGCACCGGACGGTAAGATAGTAAAGCCGGATGTAAGCGTTGCCAAGAATTACCTCAAAGAAAATGAATTAGAGGCAATGGGACGTATCGTCAACAGCTTTCTTGATATAGCGGAAGACATGGCAAAACGCCATATCCCGATGACAATGGAGGATTGGGCAAAACGTATAGACAAATTTCTGGACGTAACGGACCGGCCGATTCTTGCCGATGCAGGAAAGGTCACGGCTGAATACGCCAAAGAGTTTGCCGAAACTGAATTTGAAAAATACCGCGTCATTCAAGACCGTCTGTTTAAGTCCGACTTCGATAAACTGGATGACAAAGATTTGCCCTCACTTGATTTTACGCCAGACAACCCATAACCAAGTCATGAAGAAATCGCAACTGTTACTGAAAAAAGACTTAGTGATGCAGTTTTTGTTGTCATTTAACATTGATATTTTCTGCGTTTTCCTTTCGTTATTTTCGGTGGAAAATCGTACTTTTGCAGTAAAGAGCTGTGGTTGCTTATGGATGCTTATTTTCGGGTTTCCGCTATATTTGCAACACGTTCACGCAAGTTGCTCATACAGAGATACTGTTGATTTTGAGGAAGTGAAGTAATATCACTAGATATAAATAGTAAAAAGGTGTGTAGCTTATCAAGTTACACACCTTTTCTTTTGTTGTATTTGGGTGATTTTATCGACTGGTTGTCTGAGTCTGTTTCTGTATTATATTGGGCTTTGTAATAAAGAAATGAAAGATTAGTGACAGACATATACTTATGTGAATCTGTATTTAGTGAATGTCGGTAAAGAATTTCTTTGGAACATAAATTGAATAGCAGCCTGTCAAAATATAAATAATTCAGAAAATAGCTGTCCTTTCACGGAAAATTGCTATATTTGCACCCCGAAGTATAAGTGGGATTCAATGTATAGTTTAGAGAAACAGATAGAAGTTAAAAGAGCTTATCCGGATTCGGGTTGGCTGAACACATATTTTTTTGTATTTTTCTATCTTGCATTGCAGTCCTTTTCATATTTAGGCTGTGATATTTGTGAAAATTTAATAGTGAGAAAATACCTGAAATTGCTTGTTGGCAAGTTCAGGTATTTTTTTGATGCTGTATAAGGACTAACTAACGATTCGGAACAATATGGAACCATTAAAACATGAATGCGGAGTTGCGTTGATTCGCCTGTTAAAACCGCTGGAATATTATCAGGAAAAGTATGGGACCTGGATGTACGGACTGAACAAGCTTTATCTGTTGATGGAAAAACAGCATAACCGCGGTCAGGAAGCGGCTGGTCTGGCTTGTGTCAAGTTACAGGCAAACCCAGGTGAAGAATATATGTTTCGCGAGCGCGGACTAGGCTCGGGAGCGATTACCGAAATATTCAGTACGGTTCACAGTTGTTTCAAGGATTTGACACCCGAACAGATGGCCGATGCAGAATATGCCAAACAGTGTCTGCCTTTTGCCGGTGAGTTGTATATGGGACATTTACGCTATTCAACGACGGGTAAAAGTGGTATTTCATACGTGCATCCGTTTTTGCGGCGCAACAACTGGCGTGCAAAGAATCTGGCACTTTGCGGAAACTTCAATCTGACCAATGTGGATGAAATCTTTGCTGACATTACAGCCGACGGCCAGCATCCCCGTAAATATGCCGATACTTATATCATGCTGGAACAGGTGGGACATCGCCTTGACCGTGAAGTGGAACGGCTTTACCAGCAATGCAAAGAAGAAGGTCTGGAAGGAATGGATATAACACATGCCATTGAAGACCGGATTGATCTGACCAATGTATTGAAAACTTCAAGTCCGAAATGGGATGGGGGATATGTCATCTGCGGTCTGACCGGTAGCGGTGAAAGTTTTGCCGTTCGTGATCCCTGGGGAATTCGTCCGGGATTCTGGTATATGGATGATGAAATCATGGTACTGGCTTCTGAGCGTCCTGTTATACAGACTGCTTTGAACGTACCGGCCGACAGCGTACATGAACTTCTTCCAGGACAGGCTATTCTGGTCAATAAGAAAGGAGAGATGCGTCTGGCACAGATCAATGAGCCGAAACAAAAGAAGGCCTGCTCGTTTGAACGCATCTATTTCAGCCGCGGAAGTGATATGGATATTTATCGCGAGCGCAAGCAGCTGGGTGAAAAACTGGTTGATCCGATTCTGAAAGCCATTGACCACGACGTGGTACATACGGTCTTTTCATTTATTCCCAATACGGCCGAAGTAGCCTTCTATGGTATGCTGGAAGGTTTTGACAATTATTTGAACCAGCTGAAGGTACAACGGATCGAAGCATTGGGACATAAACCCAGTCACAGCGAACTGGAACAGATTCTTTCCCAGCGTATCCGCAGTGAAAAGGTGGCTATTAAAGATATCAAGCTGCGTACGTTCATTGCCGAAGGTAACACCCGCAATGATCTGGCAGCACACGTATACGACATTACTTACGGAAGTCTTATTCCGTACGAAGATAATCTGGTGATTATTGATGACAGTATCGTGCGTGGTACGACGCTGAAACAGAGTATCATCAGTATTCTGGACCGGTTGCATCCGAAAAAGATCGTCATTGTTTCTTCTTCGCCGCAGGTCCGTTACCCGGATTATTATGGTATTGACATGGCGAGCATGGAGCAGTTCATCGCCTTTAAGGCAGCCATTGCCTTGCTGGAAGAACGGGGCATGCAGCGTGTCATTGAGGATGTTTACCTCAAGTCGAAGGCACAGCTGTCGCTTCCGAAAGAAGAAATGGTGAACTATGTGAAGGAAATCTATGCTCCGTTTACCGATGAAGAGATTTCTGCCAAGATGGTGGAACTGCTGACACCGGCCGGAACCCAGGCTAAAGTAGAAATCGTATACCAGACTCTTGAAGGACTGCATGAAGCTTGTCCGGATCATGAAGGAGACTGGTACTTTAGCGGTGACTATCCGACACCGGGCGGAGTGAAACTGGTGAACCAGGCCTTTATTGATTATGTAGAACAGATCTATCAGTTCTGAGAAAAGTTGAGAAATATTAACAGTAAACAATAGATACAGAATATTTAAGGTAATGAGAAATGTAACATTGATCCTCGACGACGGGAGCCGCTTTCATGGCAAGTCGTTCGGCTATGAGAAACCGGTAGCCGGTGAAGTGGTGTTCAACACAGCGATGACCGGATACCCTGAGAGCCTGACCGACCCTTCGTATGCAGGTCAGCTGATGACGCTGACTTATCCGTTGGTTGGTAACTATGGCGTGCCTTCGTTCACGTTTGAAGCAAACGGACTGCCCACCTTTATGGAGAGCGAAAAAATTCATGCCGAAGCGATTATCGTGAGCGATTACAGCGAGAAGTATTCTCACTGGAATGCAGTGGAAAGCTTGGGCGACTGGCTGAAGCGTGAACAGATTCCGGGTATTACAGGTATTGACACACGCGAACTGACCAAGGTTTTGCGTGAGCATGGTGTGATGATGGGAAAGATCGTTTTCGATGATGAACCGGACAACATTCCCGAAGCTGCCTATGCCGGTGTGAATTATGTTGATAAGGTTTCCTGCAAGGAGATCATCCGTTACAATGAAGGCGAAGGCAAGAAGAAAGTGGTACTGGTTGACTGCGGTGTGAAGTCAAACATCATCCGTTGTCTGCTCAAGCGTGATGTGGAAATCATCCGTGTACCCTGGGATTACGATTTCAACTCTCTGCAGTTCGACGGCCTGTTTATTTCCAATGGTCCGGGCGACCCTGATACATGTGATGCTGCCGTGCAGAACATTCGCAAGGCCATGCAGAACGAGAAACTGCCTATCTTCGGTATCTGTATGGGTAACCAGCTGCTGTCAAAGGCAGGTGGAGCCAAGATCTACAAGCTGAAATACGGTCACCGCAGCCACAATCAGCCGGTGCGTATGGTAGGAACTGAAAAATGTTTCATTACCTCACAGAACCACGGTTATGCAGTGGACAACAACACCCTGGGAGCAGACTGGGAACCTCTTTTCATCAATATGAACGATGGTTCCAATGAAGGAATCCGTCATAAGAAAAACCCCTGGTTCTCGGCACAGTTCCATCCTGAAGCTGCCAGTGGCCCGACAGATACGGAATTCCTGTTCGACGAGTTTGTAAAGTTGCTGTAATCCATTAAAATCAAAAGAAAACAATGAAAGAAGATATAAAGAAAGTATTATTGTTAGGTTCCGGAGCCTTGAAGATCGGTGAAGCAGGCGAATTCGACTATTCCGGCTCACAAGCTCTGAAGGCGTTGAAGGAAGAAGGCATCGAAACCATTCTGATCAACCCGAACATCGCTACCGTACAGACATCGGAAGGTGTGGCAGACAAGATTTACTTCCTGCCTGTGACTCCTTACTTTGTAGAGAAGGTGATTGCCAAAGAACGTCCCGACGGCGTGTTGCTGTCATTCGGTGGTCAGACTGCCTTGAACTGCGGTGTGGCTCTGTATAAGGCCGGTGTGTTTGAAAAATACAATGCACGCGTGCTCGGTACTCCCGTACAGGCTATCATGGATACGGAAGACCGTGAGTTGTTCGTACAGAAGCTGGATGAAATCAATGTAAAGACCATCAAGAGTGAAGCGGTTGAGAACATTGAAGATGCCCGTCGTGCTGCCAAGGAACTGGGTTATCCGGTGATCATCCGTGCTGCATACGCACTGGGAGGTCTGGGCTCAGGTTTCTGCGACAATGAAGAAGAACTGAACGTACTGGCTGAAAAAGCTTTCTCTTTCTCTCCGCAGGTGCTGGTTGAAAAGAGTCTGAAAGGCTGGAAAGAGGTGGAATACGAAGTGGTACGCGACCGTTTCGACAACTGTATCACCGTATGTAACATGGAAAACTTCGACCCTCTGGGTATCCATACCGGTGAGTCTATCGTTATCGCTCCTTCACAGACTCTGACCAACAGCGAATATCACAAACTGCGTGAACTGGCTATCCGCATCATCCGTCATATCGGAATCGTGGGTGAATGTAACGTTCAGTATGCGTTTGATCCCGAATCAGAAGACTACCGGGTAATCGAAGTAAATGCCCGTCTGAGCCGTTCATCTGCACTGGCTTCCAAGGCAACCGGTTATCCTCTGGCATTCGTTGCTGCTAAGTTAGGTCTGGGTTACGGACTGTTTGACCTGAAGAACTCGGTAACAAAGACTACTTCTGCTTTCTTTGAGCCGGCACTGGACTACTGTGTATGTAAGATCCCCCGCTGGGACTTGGGCAAGTTCCACGGTGTAGACCGTGAGCTGGGTTCCAGCATGAAGTCTGTCGGTGAAGTCATGGCCATCGGACGTACTTTCGAAGAAGCGATTCAGAAAGGTCTGCGTATGATCGGTCAGGGCATGCACGGTTTCGTAGAAAACAAGGAACTGGTGATCGAAGACATCGACAAGGCCTTGCGCGAACCGACCGACAAGCGTATCTTCGTTATCTCGAAGGCAATGCGTGCCGGTTACACTGTTGACCAGATCCACGACCTCACCAAGATTGACAAATGGTTCCTTGACAAGCTGATGAACATCATGCAGACATCCAAGGAACTCCATGAATGGGGCAACAACCATAAGCTGCTTTCACAACTTCCGAACGAATTGCTTTATAAAGCCAAGCGTCAGGGATTCTCTGACTTCCAGGTGGCACGTGCCATCGGATACGAAGGTGAAATGGAAGATGCCATCGTCGACATCCGCAACCATCGTAAGAAAGTAGGTATCGTTCCGGTTGTAAAACAGATCGATACGCTGGCAGCTGAATATCCTGCACAGACCAACTACCTGTATCTGACTTATAGCGGTGTTGCCAATGATGTACATTATCTGGGCGACCATAAGAGTATCGTGGTACTCGGTTCGGGAGCTTACCGTATCGGTTCTTCCGTAGAGTTCGACTGGTGCGGCGTTCAGGCACTGAACACCATCCGCAAGGAAGGCTACCGTTCCGTTATGATTAACTACAACCCCGAAACCGTTTCTACCGACTACGATATGTGCGATCGTCTGTACTTCGACGAGCTGACCTTCGAACGTGTCATGGATATTCTTGATCTGGAGAACCCGCACGGCGTGATCGTTTCTACCGGCGGACAGATTCCGAACAACCTGGCACTGCGTCTGGATGCACAGAAAGTAAATATCCTGGGAACATCGGCCAAGAGCATTGACAATGCTGAAGACCGCGACAAGTTCTCAGCCATGCTTGACCGCATCGGCGTTGACCAGCCGGAATGGAGCGCACTGACTTCAATGGAAGACATCAATGCATTTATCCAGAAAGTAGGATTCCCGGTACTGGTTCGTCCGTCATACGTGCTGTCTGGAGCTGCCATGAACGTATGTTCCAACCAGGAAGAGCTGGAACGCTTCCTGCAGCTGGCTGCCAATGTATCGAAGAAACATCCGGTTGTAGTCAGCCAGTTCATCGAACATGCCAAGGAAGTGGAAATGGATGCCGTTGCACAGAACGGTGAAATCGTTGCATACGCCATTAGTGAACACATCGAATTTGCCGGCGTTCACTCGGGAGATGCTACCATCCAGTTCCCGCCGCAGAAGCTGTATGTTGAAACCGTTCGCCGCATCAAGCGCATCAGCCGCCGGATTGCGAAGGAGCTGAACATTTCCGGTCCGTTCAACATCCAGTTCCTGGCCCGCGAAAACGATATCAAGGTTATCGAATGTAACTTGCGTGCCAGCCGTTCATTCCCGTTTGTCAGCAAGGTTCTGAAGATCAATTTCATCGAACTGGCTACAAAAGTTATGTTGGGATTGCCGGTTGAAAAGCCTGAAAAGAACTTGTTTGAACTTGACTATGTAGGTATCAAAGCCAGCCAGTTCTCATTCAACCGTCTGCAGAAGGCCGACCCTGTATTGGGTGTCGACATGGCTTCTACCGGTGAGGTGGGCTGTATCGGTGAAGACACTTCATGTGCCGTACTGAAAGCCATGCTGTCTGTCGGTTACCGCATTCCGGAAAAGAACATTCTGATGTCTACCGGAACACCGAAGCAGAAGGTGGAAATGCTGAAGGCTGCTCAGGAATTGAAGAAGAAAGGCTACAATATCTTTGCAACAGGTGGTTCTTCGAAGTTCCTTACAGAAAATGGAATTGAAAACACCCGTGTATACTGGCCGAGCGAGGAAGGACATCCTCAGGCATTGGAAATGCTTCATAAGAAGGAAATCGACATGGTAGTGAATATTCCGCGTGACCTGTCGGCAGGTGAGCTGGATAACGGTTACAAGATCCGCCGTGCAGCTGTCGATCTGAATATTCCTCTGGTTACGAATGCACGTCTGGCCAGTGCCTTCATTCATGCATTCTGTACGATGACTATCGATGATATCGCTATCAAGAGCTGGGATGAATATAAATAATCCGGCTGACAGATAATCTGATTTTTACTGGCGCCACTCTGAAAGGACTGTTCCTTTTGGAGTGGCGTTTTTTTCGTGCTTTGGTGTTTCTATTATCAATGGAGTATATACTGCATAAACAAAATACAGGTGCAGTAAACAATAAATCATTTTAATATACTCCTTAATTCTTTATTTACCATATTATTATATCGAATAAGGTTTTGGAGTACTGATAATCATTAGCCTTATTCTTTATTCGATATAAATTCTATTATATAATTTATCATCATTTGATATATTATAACATTACTGTCCACTAAAAATCGCAAATAGTTCTTTGAAATAATTGAATTCCAGTT
>ERZ860148.1839-NODE-1839-length-10701-cov-4.477644_pt1 | contig 10701 bp, 11 predicted proteins | sample MGYA00509981_ERZ860148 | MGnify/ENA primary metagenome ERZ860148 (study PRJEB30046, sample SAMN00715199) | human gut metagenome | study: EMG produced TPA metagenomics assembly of the A metagenome-wide association study of gut microbiota in type 2...
GCGTGGCGGGCGTGATTGTGGGGCGTGCGTTGTTAGAAGGAAAATTTAATGTAGCGGAGGCGATCGAATGTTGGTCATTATAAATAAAAAAAAGGAAAGACAATGAGATGCATGAAATTTATATTTAAACTTTATTTATTATTGTTCGCTATTAGTACCATTTATGCCATTTTTACTTTAGATGATTTATACCATAAAGTGACAAAATATAAAGATACTGAAGATGTTATTTCACGTATTATTTTGAATGATGACAGTGTTTATTTTATCGGTAAATTAGCAAATTATGAATTTAAACGAGAAAAAAATACCGGATTTAATGAGCTTCCGTTTACGCTATCCGATCATATTATTTATGTTTATTTTTATGACACAACGATCAGAAAAAACATTAATGATTCCATATCAACCGATTCAACAATCTATTTAATTATTAATCCTAAAAAACTGAATAAGGAACAAATAGCTTTATTGGATGAAAGAATTACTATGGACTCATCACAGAAATTTATGCTTGACGGCGAAATTCTACAGGCGGCAAAACGGCAAGATCCCACTTGGTCGGATCGAGATGAAGCTTACCTAATTAAACACATATACCTTATTGATGGTCGTATTTTGCCACCCGATGAGAAACCGATTATCCGAACCTCACTTGAAACACAGCAAACATTGCACTTTAGCGAAGAATATGAAGTGGAGGAATTAAATCAAGATGCGATTGAAGAATTTATCATAAACGCAACAGCACCGCTTTGGGGCACTATAGTGCTTATTACGTCTCCAATATGGCTTCTTACGCTTCCAATATGGCTTAATGGGATACCACACGGGTAGTTTTTAGAGATATTTGTCTCTACAAAACGTCAAAGGGCGTTGATTGGAAAAATTATTAACACGACAATTTATAAAATTCAGGCGGGTGGCAGTGTTCACTCAGAGCGAGATGTAACGGAGGCAATCGAATGTTGGCAAAACGGATAATTCCTTATTTGGACGTGCGCGACGGACAGGTGGTGAAAGGCGTGCAGTTTCGTAATCATGAAATCATCGGCGACATCGTGCCGCTGGCGCAGCGTTATGCACAAGAAGGCGCGGACGAGCTGGTATTTTATGATATTACCGCTTCATCGGATGGCCGCACCGTGGATAAAAGCTGGGTGCAACGCGTAGCGCAAGTAATCGACATCCCTTTCTGCGTAGCCGGCGGGATTAAATCTGTCGCTGATGCCGAGCAGTTATTTGCTTTTGGCGCGGATAAAATCTCGATCAACTCTCCTGCGTTAGCTAATCCCGATTTGATTAACCAACTTTCCGAACGCTTTGGCGTGCAGGCGGTAGTGGTCGGCATCGATAGCTGGTTTGAGCAATCAACCGGTATATTGGGTCAACCAATATACCGGTGATGAACGCCGTACCCGCCAAACCCATTGGCAATTACTCGATTGGGTGCAAGAAGTACAAAGCCGTGGTGCGGGTGAAATTGTGCTCAATATGATGAATCAAGATGGTGTACGCCAAGGGTATGATCTCGCCCAGCTTAAAATGGTGCGCCAAGTATGCCGTGTGCCGCTGATTGCCTCAGGCGGTGCCGGAGAAATGGTACATTTTCGCGATGCCTTTATCGAAGCCAATGTAGACGGTGCATTAGCTGCAAGCGTGTTCCACAAGCATATTATTCAGGTTGAGAAACTCAAACGCTATTTGCGTCAACACAATATTGAAATCAGAGAGTAAGGAAAATGATGCTTAATACTAGCCTTATCAACTGGCAAAAAGTCGATGGTTTACTGCCTGTCATTGTCCAACATGCACAAACCAGTCAGGTGTTGATGTTGGGATATATGAATAACGAAGCCTTAGCCAAAACCATCAATGAAGGCAAGATGACCTTCTATTCCCGTACCAAGCAACGCCTCTGGACAAAGGGGGAAACCTCGGGACATTTTTTAAATATCGTGGATATGAGCTTGGACTGCGACAATGACACCTTGTTAATTTTAGCCAACCCTATCGGAGCAACCTGTCATACCGGAGAAGACAGCTGCTTTCATCAATTTACCCAACAAGCCTCCAGCCATTGGACATGGTTCGCCCAACTGGAGCAGTGTTTAGCAGAAAAGAAAAACGCCGTTCCGGCTAGCTCTTACACCGCAACGCTGCACAGTAAAGGCATTAAGAAAATCGCCCAAAAAGTGGGAGAAGAAGCGGTAGAAACGGCGCTAGCTGCCGTTTCGCAAGATAAACCGGAAATCCTCAGTGAAGCGGCGGATTTGGTTTATCATTTAACCGTGTTATTGCACCATCAAGGACTAACATGGGCGGATGTAATTGCACCATCAAGGACTAACATGGGCGGATGTAATTGCAAAATTGCAAGAACGCCATCAGGGAATTGGCCTGCACCCAGAGGGTTCGAATAAATAAACGTCTGATCTGCCCCCAAAACCTGGACTATTCACATAAGGGCTGACGACGATATTGTATCGGATTCGGTCCTTTTATGCCACTTTTTTCAAAACGTTTCTAATGTGCCAGAGGGGATATGGTAAAAACGAGCGGCTTCTCGAATGTCCATTTTTCCTTTTAGGATAGGTTGAAGAACCTGTAATTGAAATTCTATTGCATAGTGTTTACCCATAAAAAACCTGCACCTCAATTGTTGGTTGTTCAGTCCAACTTTTGAGGTGCAGATCATTTTACCTGTTCTTTGATTTTGATTAAATCAAACGGCTACCAAAATAGCCAATCGTGAGCAGAATGATACCTGAAATTGCGTAAATAATCATCCTTTTTCCACGCCAGCCCAATCGCCAATGACCAAAACAAGCAATACCAAAACTAATCCAAGCAAGGAAAGAGAAAATCGCTTTGTGCAGATTTTCTAGAGTCACCGCTTGTAATACATGGTAAGTACCCGAAATTAAAGTCAGAGTCAGTAATACTTCTCCCATCGCAAATAAACAGAAGAAATGACGTTCAACTGCCATCAATGGCGGAATTGCTGGTGAAAATTGGATTTTACGCTTTTTCAAATTACGGTCTAACCAAACCAATTGGATCACATACAGCGTTGCAATAAAACAGACCGCATAGGTAAAGAGCGACAAACCAATATGGAATAACATCAATGTATTTTGATTAAGCATTTGAATAATGTGACTTGATAAGAATGTCGCAAAGATCAAGCTAATGATCGAAAACGCATACACTATCGGTAAAACAAACCACATCGTCGAAACGAGAAACATTGAAAGCGTCGCCAATGCCGCAATAATTACGCTCATTAAGGAAGCGATTTGCATTAGCGTAAAACTTTGCCCTGAGGCAAGATCCTCTAACAAAGGGAAAGTGCTAACAGCATGCAGAATAATTGCTGCAAGTGCGGTCAGAAAAAACGGAATTTTACTTTGACTCAACTTCCCTTCTGATGAATTCATCAAAAACGGAGCGATCAACAATAAACTAAGAATGTAAAAAATAATCGAAAAAAGGGCAAACCACATAATGCTTTCTCTTTACTAGGAATTATTCTTATTTTAACGGATCTTTTCTCTAGATCGCCATAATTTTATTTGAAATGATGAAAAACGCCCAAATTTCGGTATAATCACGGCAATTTTTTAAGAAAAAACAGGATTTAAAATGTTTGAGAATTTATCGGATCGCCTTTCCAAAACGCTACGCAACATTAGCGGTAAAGGTCGCTTAACTGAAGATAATATTAAAGAAACCCTACGCGAAGTGCGTATGGCATTGTTAGAAGCTGACGTTGCGTTGCCTGTCGTACGTGAATTTATCGCCAAAGTAAAAGAAAGCGCATTAGGCGAAGAAGTCAATAAAAGCTTAACACCAGGCCAAGAGTTCTTAAAAATCGTTCAGCGCGAACTCGAAAAAGCCATGGGTGAAGCCAATGAGAGCTTAAACCTAGCAACACAGCCACCCGCAGTTATTTTAATGGCGGGTTTACAAGGTGCGGGTAAAACCACTAGCGTGGGTAAATTAGCAAAATTCTTACGCGAACGTCATAAAAAGAAAGTGCTTGTAGTCTCTGCCGACGTATATCGTCCTGCGGCGATCAAACAGCTTGAAACCTTAGCACAATCTGTTGGCGTGGATTTCTTCCCATCAGATGTCAAACAAAAACCGGTAGAGATTGCAAAAGCGGCACTTGCTGATGCGAAACTCAAATTCTACGATGTATTAATCGTGGATACCGCGGGTCGCTTACACGTTGATAGTGAGATGATGGATGAAATCAAGCAAGTTCACGCGACATTAAATCCAATTGAAACGCTTTTCACGGTTGATTCGATGACTGGTCAAGATGCGGCAAATACAGCAAAAGCCTTCAATGAAGCCTTGCCTCTTACTGGGGTTATCTTAACCAAAGTGGATGGTGATGCGCGTGGCGGTGCAGCCTTATCTATTCGTCAAATCACTGGCAAACCGATTAAATTCCTTGGTGTGGGCGAAAAAACAGAAGCCCTCGAGCCATTCCATCCTGATCGTGTAGCGTCGCGTATTTTAGGCATGGGTGATGTGCTTTCCCTGATTGAAGATCTTGAACGTTCAGTGGATCGCGAAAAAGCGGAAAAAATGGCGCAGAAATTCAAGAAAGGTGATGATTTCACCTTAGACGATTTCCGTGAACAGCTCCGTGAAATGAAAAAAATGGGCGGTATGATGTCGATGCTTGAAAAATTACCGGGTGCGAAAAACTTACCGGATCATGTCAAAAATCAAGTGGATGACAAAATGTTTATCAAAATGGAAGCTATTATTAATTCCATGACCTTAAAAGAACGTGCAAATCCAGACATTATCAAAGGCTCTCGTCGTCGTCGTATTGCATTAGGTTCTGGTACACAAGTTCAAGATGTAAATAAGTTGCTAAAACAATTTGACGAAATGCAACGTATGATGAAGAAAATGCGCAAAGGCGGAATGGCGAAAATGATGCGCGGCATGCAAGGCTTAATGGGCGGAGGCGGCTTAGGTGGCCTTGGCGGTTTAGGCGGCATGTTTAAACGTTAATCCCTTCGTCAAATTAAGTGCGGTCAAAAATCGATAGGTTTTTGACCTTATTTCTTATCTTTTCAGTCAGCGTTTCCTATCTCCTTATTAAATTACTCAGTTTTAGGTAATATTTTCATCACTTGATAGTCGATATAATTGCTCAAGTATTTTACTTAGCGTAAAATCTAACCTTGATGGTTATTTTCGGAATAACTAACCATCAGGGCATCGTATTTTCTAATAATCTAGGAGTGATAAAATGGGACAGTATAAAAAGTTCTGGTACCTATTAGTCGCCGTATTGATTGGAGCCTTCTCCATCCTCGGTTACTATGGGTTCGAAGTTTATCGTGAAGCACCACCAATTCCGCAACAATATGTTTCAGAATCAGGTGAAAAAGTGATTACTCACGATGAAATTTTACATGGTCAAACCGCTTGGCAAACCACTGGTGGTATGCAAGTGGGTTCTGTTTGGGGTCATGGTGCATACCAAGCGCCTGACTGGACTGCAGATTGGCTTCACCGTGAATTAACTAATTGGTTGGACATTACTGCTAATCAAGAGTTCGGTAAAAACTTTGCTGATTTAAATGATGAACAACAAACTTTATTAAAAGCACGTTTAACCAAAGAATATCGAGGTAGTAAAGTTGAAAACGGCACTGTTGTGCTTTCTAATACCCGTTTAGCGGCAATGGAAAAAACAGCACAATACTATATCTCTTTATATGGTGATGATCCTGCAACTAAAGTGACTCGTGAACACTTTGCGATGAAGGATAACACTCTTCCTGATTTACAAGCTCGTAAAGACTTAGCTAAATTCTTCTTCTGGACAGCATGGACTGCATCAGCTGAACGTCCAAATACTCACGCAAGTTACACCAACAACTGGCCACATGAGCCGTTAATTAATAACATGCCAACTCCAGAAAACGTGATTTGGTCTATCGCTAGTGTGGTATTCCTCATTGCTGGTATTGGTTTTGTGGTATGGATTTGGTCATTCAAAAAACGTGAAGATGAAAAAGAACCAGCAACACCTGAGTTCGATCCTCTCACAAAATTACAACTTACCCCTTCTCAACGTTCGTTAGGTAAATACCTCTTTACTGTACTTGCTCTTTTCGTATTGCAAGTCACATTAGGTGCAGTTGTGGCACACTACACGGTTGAAGGTCAGGAGTTCTATGGTATTGATATTTCTCAATACTTCCCGTATTCATTAGTGCGCACATGGCATATTCAAGCAGCCTTATTCTGGATTGCAATGGCATTCTTAGCCGGTGGTTTATTCCTTGCACCAATCATTAATGGCGGTAAAGATCCGAAATTCCAAAAATTGGGTGTGGATGTTCTCTACTGGGCATTAGTGGTATTGGTGGTAGGCTCATTCACTGGTAGCTACTTAGCTATTGCTCATATTCTTCCTGAAGAATGGAGCTTTATGTTCGGTCACCAAGGCTATGAATTCATTGACTTAGGTCGTTTCTGGCAAGCTGTGAAATTTGCAGGCATCTTGTTCTGGTTAGTCTTAATGCTTCGCGGCACAGTGAATGCGTTCAAACAACCAGGTGATAAAAACTTATTGGCATTATTCTTCGCTTCCGTAATTGCGATCGGTTTATTCTATGGTCCAGCATTATTCTACGGCGAGCACACACACATTTCTGTGATGGAATACTGGCGTTGGTGGGTAGTTCACCTATGGGTAGAAGGCTTCTTCGAAGTATTCTCTGTAGCGGCACTCTCATTCATCTTCGTAAGTTTAGGTTTAGTTTCACGTCGTACTGCGACTGTGGCAACTATTACTGAAGCAGCATTATTCTTGATCGGTGGTATCCCTGGTACTTTCCACCACTTATACTTCGCGGGTGCAACCACTCCAATTATTGCTGTAGGTGCGTCATTCTCTGCACTTGAAGTGGTACCTTTAGTGTTATTAGGTCATGAAGCTTGGGAACACTGGGCAATGAAACAAAAAGCACCTTGGATGGAACGCTTAAAATGGCCTCTTTACTGCTTCGTTGCAGTAGCATTCTGGAATATGTTAGGTGCTGGCGTATTTGGTTTCTTAATCAATCCACCAATTTCGCTTTACTATATCCAAGGCTTGAACACCACTGCCGTTCATGCTCACGCCGCATTATTCGGTGTGTATGGTTTCTTAGCATTAGGTTTCGTATTCTTAATCGCTCGTTATTTACGTCCAGATACACCATTTAACGATAAGTTAATGAAATGGGGCTTCTGGTTATTAAATGGCGGTTTAGTATTAATGATCGTATCAAGCTTACTACCAATTGGTATTATTCAAGGGTATGCAAGTATCTCTGAAGGCTTATGGTATGCTCGTAGTGAAGAATTTATGCAACAACCTCTATTCGATACCCTACGTTGGGTTCGTTTCGGTGGCGACGTTGTCTTCATCTTCGGTGCTCTCGCTTTCTTCTGGCAAATCTTTACGATGATTTTCTTTAAACCGAAAAAAGCAGCATAATTTAATCTATTATTATTCAAAAGCGGCTAAGCAATTAGCCGCTTTTTATTTGTGAAAAATTAGTTAAATTTCTAACCGCACTTTGATCTTCATCAAATCATTTACCTTCTTTTAAGTATGATTAAATTCGTCTTTAGATCTATACTTTCTCTACTTTTCAACTTTTCTTATAACATTTCAACATGAGTGACAATCCATTCAACGCTAGTTGGTCATCAAAAGGCAATACGCTATGTCTAGGTCATTGGGATATTAGTTATCTCGGTTTACCTGTGGTACTGCCAATTGAACGTCGAGATAAAGATATGGGAACAAATAATATTTATAATTTCATGGATCCCGAAGATGAACTTTATCGAGAAGGCTTAATGGAAGATGATTGGATTGTGGGAAACATCGATTGGCTTTCTGATGTTTTTATCGAGCACAATATCCCTTTAGAAGAAGAAACCATGCGAGCATTTTATCAAGCAGTGAATAAGGAAGATTGGCGCTGTGGGAGCTGTGGTGGATGTATTTAATAGCAAAGTGCGGTCAATTTTATCCTTGTTTTTATACCGAACTGTCATAATAAAAATACTAGGAAATTCAATATTTCTGATATAGAATTCTCCGATTTGTTTTTTAAAAGGGAGAAAAGAATGAAACTTGTTGAAGTTAAACATCCGCTTGTTAAACATAAATTAGGCGTGATGCGCGAAGCTGATATTGATACCAAAAAATTCCGTGAACTCGCCACTGAAGTAGGTAGCTTACTCACCTATGAAGCCACTGCCGACCTTGAAACAGAAAAAGTGATTATTGAAGGTTGGAATGGCCCAGTTGAAATTGAACGTATCAAAGGTAAAAAAGTCACTGTTGTGCCAATTTTACGTGCGGGGCTTGGTATGATGGATGGCGTGTTAGAGCATGTTCCAAGTGCTCGTATCAGTGTGGTTGGGATTTATCGTAATGAAGAAACCCTTGAACCCGTCCCTTATTTCCAAAAACTCGCGAGCGATTTAGAAGAACGTTTAGCTATCGTTGTGGACCCAATGCTTGCAACCGGTGGTTCAATGATCTCTACAATTGATCTATTAAAAGCAAAAGGTTGCCAACATATCAAAGTATTAGTATTAGTCGCGGCACCAGAAGGGATCAAAGCATTAGAAAAGGCGCATCCAGATATCGAACTTTATTGCGCATCGATTGATGATCACTTAAATGAACAAGGCTACATCATTCCAGGCTTGGGTGATGCGGGCGATAAGATTTTTGGGACGAAATAATTCCCTTTTAATAAGACGGCATTTATGGCCGTCTTTTTTCCGTGCGTGAAAACACAAAAGCTAAAAAAGCATTAAAACCGACCGCACTTTCAGTTAATTCAAACCGAGAGTTGAAACTAAATGAGTAATCAAACGACAACCGCACCTGTTGAGGTGCAAAGCATGGGCAAACAAGCGTTTGTCGGTTTACAGATGTTATTTGTGGCCTTTGGCGCCTTAGTATTAGTTCCCTTAATCACTGGATTAAATTCTAATACAGCCCTTCTAACCGCAGGTATCGGTACGCTACTTTTCCAACTTTGTACCGGTAAACAAGTCCCTATTTTCTTGGCCTCCTCTTTTGCCTTTATTGCGCCTATTCAATATGGCGTACAAACTTGGGGCATTCCAACCACAATGGGTGGACTTGCTTGTGCAGGCTTCGTCTATTTCGCACTATCAACCTTAGTAAAATTGCGTGGGAGTGCTGCGCTCGAACGAATCTTCCCGCCTGTTGTTGTGGGTCCCGTAATTATCATCATTGGTATGGGACTTGCGCCGGTTGCTGTTGATATGGCATTAGGTAAAAACAGTGCATATAGCTATGAGCATTCGGTATTGGTTTCGATGATTACCTTGGTCATCACCCTTTCTGTTGCGGTATTTGCTAAAGGTATGATGAAACTGATTCCAATTATGTTTGGTATCGCTGCTGGCTATGTGGTTTGTTTATTCTTAGGATTAATTAATTTCCAACCTGTTTTAGACGCAAAATGGTTTGAATTACCTGAGTTAACCAAACCAGAATTTAATTTAGAAGCGATTCTTTATATGCTACCAATTGCTATCGCACCAGCCGTTGAACACGTGGGTGGTATTATGGCAATCAGTTCTGTAACAGGTAAAGATTTCCTTAAAAAACCAGGCTTACATCGCACCTTATTAGGTGATGGCGTGGCAACGGCCGCTGCTTCATTAGTAGGTGGTCCACCGAATACCACTTATGCTGAAGTAACGGGTGCTGTCATGCTCACTCGCAACTTCAACCCAAACATTATGACCTGGGCAGCGGTATGGGCAATTGCAATTTCCTTCTGTGGTAAAGTAGGCGCATTCCTTTCTACTATTCCAACCATCGTAATGGGTGGCATTATGATGTTGGTATTCGGTTCGATTGCCGTTGTTGGGATGAGCACCTTAATTAAAGGTAAAGTAGATGTAACCGAACCTCGTAACCTTTGCATCATTTCCGTGGTAATGACTTTTGGGATAGGGAATATGTTTGTCAACGTCGGTGATGTCGTTTCCCTAAAAGGGATTAGCCTTTGTGCCATCGTTGCCATTGTACTAAACTTGATTTTGCCAAAAGCAAAAAATGAAGTAGAATAAAACTTCCCAAACAAAAGGGTTAAATGAAAATTTAGCCCTTTCTTTTTTATTTTAAATCAACTCGTTAATCCGTGAATCAGCAACTTTCTTTACCTATTCATCAAATTGATGATGAAACGCTTGAGAATTTTTATAGCGATAATAATGCATTATTGCTTAATTCTTTACGTCAAAACATGACTGATTTACAACAACAATTCTTCTACCTTTGGGGCAGCCAAAGCGTTGGGAAAACCCATCTGTTACGTGCACTCTGTAATGAATATATTCAGCAACAACGGAGCGCCATTTATGTCCCGTTGAGCAAATCACAATATTTTTCCACGGCAGTTTTTGAGAATTTAGAACAGCAAGAACTGGTTTGCTTAGACGATTTGCAAACAATTATTGGAAATTCAGAATGGGAAATTGCCTTATTTGATCTTTTTAATCGCATTAAGACTAATGGTAAAACCTTATTAGTTGTCAGTGCAGATCAATCTCCAACTTCCCTACCCGTTAAATTACCGGATCTTGCTTCTCGATTAAAATGGGGAGAAAGTT
>ERZ860148.1843-NODE-1843-length-10666-cov-5.327396_pt1 | contig 10666 bp, 8 predicted proteins | sample MGYA00509981_ERZ860148 | MGnify/ENA primary metagenome ERZ860148 (study PRJEB30046, sample SAMN00715199) | human gut metagenome | study: EMG produced TPA metagenomics assembly of the A metagenome-wide association study of gut microbiota in type 2...
ATAAAAATACCCCTTTCACTGGATGTCCAGTAAAAGGGGTACATATCATTTCACACGGCTTTTTATAAATGCACTTAATTATTTATTTTTTGCTGCAGCCTGCTCGTCATTGTACTTCTGAACACACTTCTTGATTCTGTCATATGGTGAGAGAAGATCACTGATAGAACAGTCGTGGTTTAATGTATCAATGAGGTATGCGATGTATTTGCTCATGTCACAGCTGATATAGTACTCCTTAGAGAGAAGCTCCGGTGACTGGTAGATAAGGTTTGTTGTAACTACTCTGTAGATGAGACCCTCCTCGTAAGCCTTGTCAAATGAAGCAAAGCCGTTTGTAAAGAGACCGAATGTAGAAACAACAAAGATTCTGTTAGCTTTACGCTTCTTGAGCTCTCTTGCTGTATCTATCATACTCTCGCCGGAAGAAATCATATCATCGATGATAAGAACATCCTTACCCTCCACATTTGTTCCGAGGAACTCATGAGCTACGATAGGGTTACGTCCGTCAACGATACGGCTGTAATCACGACGCTTGTAGAACATACCCATGTCTACTCCGAGTACGTTTGCAAGGTAGATAGCACGGTTTGTAGCGCCCTCATCAGGAGAGATAATCATAAGATGGTCAGCATCAATAGTGATATCCTTTACGTTCTTTAAAATGCCCTTAATGAACTGGTAAGAAGGCATTACATTCTCAAAGCCGTTCAGAGGAATAGCATTTACCACACGAGGGTCATGAGCATCGAAGGTGATGATATTGTCTACACCCATGTTGATAAGCTCCTGAAGAGCCAATGGACAGTCAAGAGACTCACGACCTGTACGTCTGTGCTGACGGCTCTCATAAAGGAAAGGCATGATAACTGTGATTCTTCTTGCTTTTCCGCCGGCTGCAGCGATAACACGCTTTAAGTCTGCGTAGTGGTCATCAGGTGACATGTGGTTTGTCTGACCGCATACTGTGTAAGTAAGACTGTAGTTTGTTACATCTACCATGATGTACAGATCATAACCACGAACTGACTGGTTGATAACACATTTAGCCTCGCCGGAACCGAATCTAGGTGTAGAAGGCTTGATAATGTAGCTGTTTTTGTAGTAGTCCTTGAAAGCACTCTCGTTAGCATGCTGGTGCTCTCTGTGCTCTCTCCAGCCCTGTAAGTATGCATCTACCTTCTGGGCAAGACCTATACAACTATCAGTTGCAACAAGTCCAAGTGTACCGGTTGGCATAGTCTCCAAAATTCTCTCATCGTTTGGCATTGTTATTCCTCCATATAACCATATAATAAATAAACTAAATATATAATATAAAAAGCGTTATTTGGAAAGACGCTTTTTAATTCGTATGTCATCTCCAAAGAGCTTGATAAAACTATAATTGCTTGAAATTCTTGAAAGTGTTCTCTCGGAGTAAATATCTGCTATCTGCTCCAGATTCAGATTAGTGGAAATAATAGTAGATTTCTGTCGCAGTATGCGCTCATTTACACAAAGGAAAAGCTGTGATGTGGTAAATGAGTTGGAAAGCTCGGTTCCGAGATCGTCTATGATAAGTAAATCACAGTCGAATATATTCTGGTGCGCTGCGATGGCATCTGCATCCTTTTCAAACACACCTTTGCTTAATATATCAAATAATTGGAATGCTGTAAAGTAAATTACGGAGTAACCTGCATCTAAAAGCTCTTTTGCAATGCAATTAGATAAAAAAGTCTTTCCGACACCGGTATTACCGTAGAAAAATATGTTTTTAGGTTTGTTTTCAAAATTGTCTATAAATTCATGACAGTTCGTCACTGCAAGCTTTGCTGTGGCAAGAGCAGACAGCCCTGTCGCAGGATTTTTCTGCTCATCTGAGTAATAATCGAATGAGAGCGTGGAAAAATTCTCTCTTGATAAAATTTCCCTGATATTGGATTGTGAATAAACGGTATTGATAATAGCCTGCTTGAAGCAATGACATTTCTGACCGTCTATGTATCCTGTATCGTGGCAATCTGGACAGGTGTAAATAGGTTCAAAATAATCAAGCGGATATCCGAGTGTGGATAGAAGAGCAGCACGCTCCTCCTTATAGTCCTCGATTGCAAGGCGTAAAGCGGCAAGAGCATTCTCATCACCATCCATGAGCCTGTAGGCCTGTCTGATTGAGGCTGATGCAATCTCTGAGTCAATCTCCCTGAGGCGGGGCGCCTTGCGATAGGCTTCCTCAATACGCTTGTCATGTATGTATTTGTTCTGAAGCTGGCGTTTATCGTAGCCTCGCATTATCTCATCATATTGAGCATTGGTAAGTGCCATATATCCTCCTTGGGATGTGTAAATCTAACTTGAAAAATCATACCGTAGAATTCAGAAACAGCTTCTCCAGCTTGTCGTAATCATTGTTTCGCTGATTGAAGTTGTTAAATTTATTCTTGGAACTTGAATTATTGCTTTTGGGTTTTGAGGAACCGTTTGCAGCATTTGTACTCTGTGATGAGCCGGTAGCAGAGGCTTTATTGGCCTTGGCAAAGTTGGCATCAAGCACTTCAACATCCTTTAATGTATGTACATCCTTTTTCCTCCAGTTCGCGAGTATCGAGTCTGTGTACTCGAAGCTTGGCTTCTGGATAGCTGAAATAGTTTTACTGCAGGCGGCCTTTACAAGCTCTATATCGAAACCGTATTCGCCGACCCATTTGTTTATTAGTGACACCTCAGAGTCAACCAGATTGCGGCCTGTGATGCCTAGAGCCTTCATTACAGAATAGTAAATCTGTGAATGAGCGGCTGCATCGTCCTTTGCCTGGTCTACGGTCTTTATGCCGGCATCGGCCCAGCCGAGAGCGACCTTGTTCATGTAACGAAGGCTTGAATGTCCTTTGGTAATGCAGTACTCTACGAGATATTCTACCAGGTCGGTAGAAAAATGAAGCTCGTCCAGCCAGTAGAGCACCATATTGGTGTCTGTGGATGAGAGCGTATGCTTCAGATATGTCTCTATAATAAAGAAAAGCTCTGAAATGTCAGGATTCTTTCTAAACTCCTTAATCTCATCAAGTGTGTATTCCTTCTGTGAAGAAGCAGCTTTGTCAGGAGTCTGGCTCTTAAGCTTTTCCACAACAGAATCATGCATCCGAGTATTCACGGTAGAAATATTCTGTGCAGCATTATTAACCACGCTGTTTTGCAAATTATTCTGCGCGGCATTATCAGCCACAGCGCTTTGTATATTACTCTGAGTAGCCTGCATACCGGATACAGAAAGACTGCAGAGGTTGATTCCAATAATCTGGCCATCAGCGCCGGTTTGCACCTGCAAAATGCCCTCAGAGGCCCAGTAATTGAGGGCACGTATGATGTCGGCTTCAGTATTGCTGAAATGATCGGCAATCTCTGAAATAGTTGCTATGCCTGCCCCGGAGCCTGTCGCACGGAGCAGATAAAGGTATACCTTGACAAACTCACCGTTTGCCTTTGGCATGTATTGATCTATAAAAATATCTGACACAGTAGTGAATGATGTTGCTATGTCACTGCTAATGTTTATCGCTGTCATATAAAAAACTCTCTTTCGCTTAACCTGTGAGCAATTATAGCACAATATTTTAACTGTGTGAAGATGGTAAAAGTGCTACAAGCCTTGTAAACTCGGGCTTTCCGAGTCCACAAAAAAATGTGGATAACGTGGATAACTGTGTAAAATAATTGAAAAATCAATGTATCACAGGGTATATAAGCTGTTGAAAATTATTTAAAAAATCCACACACAAAATGAGAGTTGTTAACATTTTGTATGTGGATAACGTGGATAACTTATTTCTTAAGCAGGTCTTCGCCGATTTCTACTACATTTCCGGCACCCATTGTTATCAACAGGTCACCGTTTACACAATTTTCTGATAAAAATTTCTCGATTTCCTCAAATGATGGGAAATAGTGCGCATTCACACCTTTTTCGAGCAATAAATCCAGGATATCCTTAGATGAGATACCATATGTGTTCTGCTCACGCGCAGCATAGATATCAGCAAGCACCACAACATCTGCCATTGAAAGAACATCGGCAAAATCATTTAAGAATGCCTTGGTTCTGGAATAGGTGTGTGGCTGGAAGCAAAGGACAAGCCTGTCATGTGGATATTTTTGTGCAGCTGTCAGTGTTGCGCGGATCTCGGTTGGATGGTGAGCGTAGTCATCAATGATTGTGACGCCGTTTACCTTGCCCTTGTACTGGAAACGTCTGTCAGCACCGCCAAATTTGTCAAGGCCTGCGAGGATAGATGCCTCGTCGAGACCGAGTGTTGTGGATAAAGCTATGGATGCGAGCGCATTGCTTACATTGTGAGCGCCCGGAACAGAGAGTTTTACGTCGAAAAGTGGACTACCCTGTCTCATAGCTGTAAAAGATGCACAAGCTTTATCGTCATAGGTTATATTTTCCGGATAGAAATCATATTTTGAATCAAAGCCATAGGTGATAATCTTCTGAGGAAGACCTGCGACAATCTCTTCATAGCGGTCAATCTCACCGTTGATGATGGTAGCACCGCCTGCGAGAGTGTTTGATGCATACTCGCGGAAGGAATGCCTGATGTCGTTGATGTCCTTGAAGAAATCCAGATGCTCAGCCTCAATATTTAAAATAATACTGTAGCGTGGTCTGAAATTCAAAAAGCTGTTTGTGTACTCACACGCCTCAGAGATGAAGTACTCTGAATCGCCCACACGCAGATTGCCGTGGATAGATGACAAAATACCTCCTACGGAAATGGTAGGATCTGTCTGGGCGGCGAGAAGAATCTCGCTGATCATGGATGTGGTGGTAGTCTTGCCGTGTGTGCCGGCTACAGCGATGGAATAATCGTAATTGTCCATAATCTGTCCGAGAAGCTCGGCTCGGGTAAGCATTGGAATACCGGCTGCCTTTGCTGCGGCAAACTCAGGATTGCTTTCATGGATAGCAGCAGTGTAAACCACCAGGTCGATACCGGAGGTGATATTGTCTGCGCTCTGGCCATATATGACTTTTATGCCCTTGGCCGCAAGAGTTTTTGTAAGGTCTGATTCCTTTGAATCGGAGCCGGAAATGGTAAAGCCCTCCTCATGCAGAATCTCTGCGAGACCGCTCATGCTGATACCGCCGATGCCTATGAAATGGATGTGTATTGGTTTGCTGAAATCTATTTTATACATTAATTTTACCTGCCTGATTTATTATAATTTATATTGTAACTATTAAGAATCGCTGAGAACAAAAAGCCGATGCGTCATGATTGCATGTAAGCAACAGATTTTCTTGTTCTGAATAGTTACTTTATATTAATTATACAACTAAATATAGTATTTGCAAAGGAAAAATAAGGTGAAAGCAGGCATGACTTTCAAATGATAAGAACCATAGCAGGTTAAACAGATATACGCTAAATGACACTTGTGCAAAATGTCGAAAATAAAGAAAAATATTATTTGATTTTGTGAAAAATGTTGAAGTGATAATGCGGCTGTGGTATAATTTTTTTTATATAAAAATAATTCATCCGGACCATATGAATTTGATGGTTTTAAAGTATATAGCTGTAACTGCAATTTATGCAGCAGCAACTATAATTTATATGGAAACAATTGTGATTTATTATGGAAGCATTACAGATACGGTTATTACAGAAACAAGTGGTGGGAACCGGATGGCACAACAAAAATTAGGACAGACGAGGAGTGATAACGTGATTAAGAAAGAAATGATAGCCATGCTTTTAGCAGGCGGTCAAGGCAGCAGACTTGGTGTTCTGACAGCGAACGTAGCAAAACCGGCAGTTTCGTTTGGTGGAAAGTACAGAATCATAGATTTTCCGCTTAGCAACTGCATCAATTCAGGCATTGATACAGTGGGTGTACTTACACAGTATCAGCCACTCAGACTTAACAGCCACATCGGAATAGGTATTCCGTGGGATCTCGACAGGAATAATGGAGGAGTGGCAATACTGCCTCCTTATGAGAAGAGCGGCAACAGCGAGTGGTACACAGGTACAGCCAATGCAATCTACCAGAATATGAGGTATATAGACAGTTACAACCCGGACTATGTGTTGATACTGTCAGGAGACCATATTTACAAGATGGACTATGAGGTGATGCTTGATTTCCACAAGGAAAACAATGCCGATGTGACCATAGCAACCATGCCGGTGCCTATCGAGGAGGCCAGCCGATTTGGTATCGTCATAGCCGATGATGATAAGCGCATCAATGCATTTGAGGAAAAGCCGGTTCATCCGCGCAGTAATCTCGCATCAATGGGCATTTACATATTCTCATGGCCGGTGCTAAAGGAAGCATTACTTGCACTAAAGGATCAGGAAAACTGTGATTTTGGCAAGCATGTCATACCATACTGCTTTGAAAACGACAGACGTATGTTTGCATACGAGTTCAACGGATACTGGAAGGACGTAGGTACACTGGGCTCATACTGGGAGGCCAATATGGAGCTTGTGGACCTCATTCCGGAGTTTAATCTGTACGAGGAGTATTGGAAGATTTACACAAAGAATGATGCAATCGAGCCACTTTATATAGCCAAAGGAGGTCATGTGGAGCGAAGCATCATGGGTGAGGGCTGTGAATGCTATGGTCATGTGGAGCATTCTGTTATAGGTGCCAACGTCAAGATTGGAAGAGGCGCAGTAATACGTGATTCCATCATCATGTGTGACACGGAGATAGGCTCCAATGTCACGATAGACAAGTCCATCATTGCCGAAAATTGCAAGGTGGGCGACAATGTGACACTTGGCTTCGGACAGGAGAAGCCGAACGTATTAAATGAGAGCATATACTCATTTGGGCTGGTCACTATAGGAGAAGATTCTGTGATACCGGACGGGGTAAAGATAGGCAAAAATACAGCAATCTCCGGTGTTACATACGAAGAGGATTACAAAGACGGTGTGCTTGAGGGCGGAGAAGTTATTATCAAGGCAGGTGACGGAAAATGAAGGCAATAGGAATAATTTTGGCCGGCGGCAACAATAATAGGATGAAGGAACTGACAGCAAAACGAGCAGTACCGGCCCTGCCGGTAGCAGGCAGCTTCAGAAGCATAGATTTTGCGCTCAGCAGCATGTCAAACTCACATATACAGACTGTCGCAGTACTGACCCAGTACAATGCACGCTCACTGAATGAGCATTTAAGCTCATCAAAATGGTGGAATTTTGGCAGAAAGCAGGGGGGCTTATTCCTCTTTACACCTACAGTCACAGCGGACAACAGTGACTGGTATAGGGGCACGGCAGATGCGATGTATCAGAACATTGATTTTCTCAAGAGACGCCATGAGCCATATGTCATCATCAGCAGCGGTGACTGTGTATACAAGCTGGATTTCAACAGAGTGCTTGATTTTCACATCGAGAAAAAATCAGACATTACAGTGGTATGCAAGGACATGATGTACAACGACGATGTCAGCCGTTTTGGTGTGGTACGCATGGATGATGAGTCAAGAATCACAGAGTTTGATGAAAAGCCAATCGAGGCCTCATCCAACACCATTTCCACAGGTATCTATGTCATCAGGAGACGACAGCTCATAGAGCTTTTGGAGGCGGCAGCTGAGGAAAACAGATTCGATTTCGTAAATGATATCCTCGTGCGCTACAAAAATGTAAAGAAAATATATGGCTACAAGATAAATTCATACTGGAACAATATCGCCGATATTGATGCATACTTCAAGACCAATATGGATTTCTTAAGACCTGACGTCAGAAGCTATTTCTTCAGGGAGGAGCCGACCATCTGCTCAAAGGTGGACGACCTGCCACCGGCCAAGTTTAATCCGGGCTCAGACATTTCAAACAGCCTCGTATCAAGTGGCTGTATCATAAACGGAAGCGTGGAGGATTCGGTGCTTTTCAAGCAGGTATTTGTGGGCAAAAACACCACAGTGAAGAACTGCGTGATACTCAATGACGTCTACATAGGCGACAATGTGCACCTCGAAAATTGCATCGTAGAGAGCCGTGGAACCATCAATCCAAACACCTGCTATTGTGGTGAGGATGGAGTCATGATAGTAAAAGAAAAAAATGTAAGATATGTAATTTAAAAACAGACCAGGGGGACAAAAATATGCAGATTACAGACATCAGAATTCGTAAGGTAGAAAAAGAGGGCAAGATGAAGGCGGTTGTGTCAATCACAATCGATGATGAATTCGTGGTACATGACATCAAGGTAATCGAAGGAGAAAAGGGACTTTTCATCGCCATGCCAAGCCGTAAGGCAAACGATGGCGAGTACAGGGATATAGCCCATCCGATTAACTCTGCCACACGAGAGAATATCCAGAATATGATTCTTGAAAAGTATAAGACAGAGATTGAGAATGTATAAAACAGTCAAATGCTGTAGCAAATGTAAATAATAATTTTGGTATGTGTATATCAGACGAAATCGCGCAAGTGCATCGGAGGAGATTGGCTTGCGCGGTTTTTATGTAATAAGGGTTTGATTAGAGAATAAAAAGTAAGCATATATTCATTTTAGACCCTCGTCTTTTACCCTTGTCTTTTAGAGAGAAATTTGATGACAAACTGTCCTCTCTGTGTTACAATCAACTCAAAGCATTATATTTCTGTAAATACGACACCACAGCATATTTTATCGGTGCGTATCACTTTGAAGAGGGCAGACCACTTCGCATTTTTCGACAAAGACATGGAAATTTTCAATGCTTTATGTTACCAGTTAATAGCAGGAAAATTGAAATGTCAGATGTGAAAACATTGCGAGAAAAGCGGGGGTGGGGATTTTGCCGGCTTTTATATAAGTGATTATTGTACACATTATATACGTGGAAAGCATAAGTATACAGTATTTTTATTCGACTTCAGATTTTCCTGCTCACGCAAGAAGAGGAGGTTAATTTGGGTACAAAGGACTCGAAGGCAAAGGAGTATTTGTCGGACAATACGAGGTTTAGTGAAATCTGTAATTATGTATTGTTTGACGGAGAGAAGGTTATCAAACCGGAGGATTTAAAGGAATGTGACACCACAGAGGTGCTATCAGTTTTCGGTATTGATAAGAAGCAGATTGTTAAGCAGAAATGGAGAGATTTGCTAAAAAGTGTTTCCGTGAAGCATACAGGGCAAATGTATGTTATCTTAATTGGAGCAGAAGCGCAGACAGACATTCATTATGCGATGCCTGTTAAAACTATGATTTATGATGCATTGAATTACGGAGAGCAGGTCAACGAGGCAAAGAAACGCCACCGGAAAAATAAGGATTACAGGTCTTCGGACGAGTTTTTGTCAGGCTTTACACTTGATGATAAGCTGACACCGGTGATTACAATCACACTGTATCTTGGAACTACACAGTGGGATGGGCCAAGAAGCCTTGCAGAGATGATGCCACAGATGGATGAAAGAATACTCCCATTCATCAATGATTACAGGATTAATTTGCTGAATCCACTGGAGATTACAGACTTTTCCAAGTTCTAGACAGGGCTCAGGCCATTGTTTGAGTTATTGAAAAATGCGTCAGATGAGGAAAAGCTGAATGATTTAATTACAAACGACGAAACCTTCACAAGGGTTGACGTTGAGACAGTAGCAGCTATCAATCTGTTTGTAGGAACTGACATTAAGTATGATGAAAAGGAAGAGGTGGTAAATATGTGTAAGGCATGGGATGATCATAAAAAGCTTGGCATTCAGGAGGGGATACAACAAGGACTGCAACAAGGAAGATGCCTTGAAGTATATTCACTTGTTCAGGATGGTATATTAGAGCCTGAGGTGGGCGCAAAGAGAGTAAGTATGTCATTAGATGACTTCGTAGACGCAATGCAAAAAGCGGGCTACAAAATTCCTGAATTGGTGTAGTTTGATAGCTTAAAAGTATAACAGTAATTGCCCCGACCTATGTGTGTTGGGGCATGATTTTTATATGACAGGGGAAAGTAGATGTATCTTGTATCTGTATATTTTGACAAGACGGCAGAGCATATTTTACAACGATATATAAATAAAATAGCTGAGAAAACAGGTAATTCATTCATGATGGATAACAATGTGCCGCCACACATGACGATATCGGCAATAGAAGCTCGAAGTGAAAATGCTTTATTGGGAGCAATGGATAATCTGCGAAATTCACTTTCTAATGGGACGAGTAGCATTGTGTCAGTTGGACAATTGCTGCCATATGTATTTTATGCCACACCGGTGCTTAACGGATATTTACAGGATTTATCGGAAAAAGTATTTGATGAGGTGAAAAGCATTCCGGAATGTGCAGTGAGCAGATACTACAAGCCAATGAGCTGGCTGCCACATATTACACTTGGAAAGACACTGACAAAGGAACAGATGCAGATGGCATTTTCAGTAATGCAGGAAAGCTTTGTGCCATTTGAAGCGACAATTACGGAGATTGGACTTGCCAGGGTTAATCCACATAGCGATGTGGTGCGATGGGAGTTAAAACAGCAGCAATAAAGCCACAGATAAACCGGTTTTTGAAAGGATAACAAACATGGTAATAGATAGAGAACGAGTAAAAAACACATTCGCAGAATACACATCAGGGTACAACGCCACAGACCCAAAGATTAAGCTCAAAATAGACCATACCTATAGGGTAGCGGAGC
>ERZ860148.1851-NODE-1851-length-10617-cov-3.813104_pt1 | contig 10617 bp, 8 predicted proteins | sample MGYA00509981_ERZ860148 | MGnify/ENA primary metagenome ERZ860148 (study PRJEB30046, sample SAMN00715199) | human gut metagenome | study: EMG produced TPA metagenomics assembly of the A metagenome-wide association study of gut microbiota in type 2...
CCACAACGAGACATCCTGTAAGTGTGAGCGATATTGGAACCACTATTTTTTTTGTTAATTTGCTCATTGCGATTGCTCCTTTTAGTTATGTGGCCTACATCTTAATGTAATAATATTTGATCCTATAGATGGATCTGATTTCAATGTTACCCAAATCAATATATCATACTCTTTATTTTTGAATCCAGACGTAACAGCAATTGTCTGGTTAAAATCCCCATTCCAGTGCTTAGTCTTATCAATATGATAACTAAGATAAATACCTCCACCATAATCTACTCTTTCTTCACTATTATTATTTAAAATATTATCATTATTTATTTTAGTTTTCGTTCCATCTATGTATTGATAGGATTCCATATGCCATTCAAAATTGTCAGGATCGTATTCTATTCCGCTATTTTTGACATTTTCCGGTTCGAGCCATGTTTTCAATGTTGCCCCTGGCACCAACACATTTTGCATTTCCTGATTAGTCAGCCAATTACGTGTATCAACCACATTTATCGTTACAGATGTATATTTGGTAGCATCTTCTTTTGAAGTCACCTTAACCACAAACTGCTTTGATGTTTCATTTTCTGCGATAGACAATTTTGCTGTATTTCCGGAAGAATTAAACGTTGTTCCATTCCAATCATCAGCCCTGCCGGTGTATGACCATATAACCTCTTGGCTTGGATTATTTCCACCCAATATTTTAGATGTAAATTCAAGGACATTGCTATTATCTCTTCTGACATATGAAATGCTCTGACCAGAAACATCTCTGCCACCATAATATATATGTACAGAAATCGGCTCTACCGGTGCCACATACTCCACGTCTGCTCCGGTCGGTACCTTATTGCGCATAGTGAAGTTCTGCTTTGAAGTATACTTCTTGTCTCCTGCCTTAAAGTCCACAACAAGTCCGACAGAGTTCTTGCTTTCTGCCTCACTTAAATCAGGTGTAAAGCCTATGACATTTTCTGCCATAAGAGATTCCTTGCCCTGACCATCTGCCTTCACCACACCTGTTGCAGGATCCAATGTATCCTTTCGCAGATAGATTTTGTGCTCTGATGGTCTGTATATGATATTGTATGTACAATCCTTGTTGTAGATAATCAGCTTGCTGTCGGATGATGTTTCCTCAGATGATGCTTCTTCGGATGACGCTTCTTCCGCTGATGCAGTTGCAATATAACCGGCCTCAGGGGCTGCTGATGCCACCTCCACCGGCGCTGCCACTGTAGCAGGCTCATACTTGACACCCTTTTGCGCATCAATTATCAGATCTCCTATCTGATTCATGGTAAGCTGTGCCTCATACTGCAGGTCTACGTCCTTTGTAGCATACTTATACTGCTTCGTGCTCGTACCGATAAAGCCCACAACAGCCAGGCCCAGTATTCCCATTATCGCCATGACAATGACAAGCTCAACAAGTGTAAAGCCACTGTTTTTCCTATTATTTGATTTATTCATGCGCTTTAAAATCTTCATGGTTCATCTTCCTCTCCGATTTCATCATAAAACCTTATAACAGCCTTGCGTCAAAATAAAATATTTTGCATTTAACTATGTAAATTACTCACATACCACCTTGCCGGTTTCCTTGTATATCGTGATAACCTTCTCGGTGCTGTTTTTTTGAACCCAGATACGGCTGCAGTACTTGCCGTTAGTATCCGGCTTTTGTGCACCTGAGCTTCTGTCGAACTGAAGCTCTATACTGTCAGAGACGTTCAATTGTGTCTTGCCACTATAATCATCATTCATGGAATAGTATACTTCAATCCTGCTCTTTCCGATTTTACTCGGATCAGATTCCGTACCATTTATAGTCATCTTATAATAGTAGGCACCATCTGATGCCTTGTATATCTTAAGAACTGCGCTGTCCTTTCCCATAGAGGTAACTCTTGTTTTGTTAATTATCGATTCAATATTTCTGGCACATTGCTTCACCTCAACACCCATGACCGAGCGAATGGATATGGTTGCCGCGCCTATCAGTACGACAGATATCGCTATCACTACTATAAGCTCCACCAGAGAGAAACCACCATTATTCTTTTTTACTTTTACAAACATATTGGATTCCTCCCTTGTATATATCGTCAAAATATGTCAAATATAAATATTTCGCAGCTGTTTTGTGTCTTGGAAACCGCTTATTTTCTACTCCTTTGTCCAGTTCTGGTATGTAATGAGTGTAGCATAATCTATTTTTGTATCCGCCTCTTTCTTGTTTGAAAAAGCAGAAACATTACCCAGATAGTTGGCACCATCCATGAACACATCATACAGGTGCAGTGCATCGTCTGCATCACTTACCTTTTCAAGAAGCAATGCCTTAAATACCTCCTGTGTACCATTATCAATCTCGCACTGCTCTTTGTTTACGATTATCCTGCCCTTTGCAATTATAGTACCTGTAAAGTCAGCATCAAGTGTCACATTTCCTGTAGCAACAATTATATCCACATTGTGTGATTTGTCATTTGCATCATAGGTGTAGTTACCGTTTTTGACAATTGCCTGGTATTTTTTTCCCTGATACTCAGTCTCAAATATATGTTTATTACCGGAATTTGGCACTATTTTCAGCAAATTGGTATTGTTAACTATATTTGTAAAAAGCGAAACACTTGCTGCATTTGTCGGTAAATCTGCATAATTTGTCAAAAGCTTTGAGTTTAGTGCAGTATACGTGTGCTGTAAGGCATCTGACTGTGCATCCATGTCCACACCATCAGCTATGCCCTTCAAAAGGCTTAAATTGCTGCCATCGTAGATGCTGTAATTGCCGGCAGTATAGATGCTTGCTGCCTCATTTACCTTTATGCTGTCAGTATAGAACTTAGTGTATCTATTGAGCTTGTCACTGTCTGCGCCAAAATAGTCTCTGTAATACTCAGCTGCCTTGTTCGTTGGCAGATTTACATAATAGTATACAAGTCCATCATCACTATTATCAGTAGAAGGAACAAAGACCTTCTTTATACAGTTGTCGATTGTCTTTTTCTCCGGCAGATATGCCGAGAGAGACTTACCTGTCTTTGTGCTGACCACATTAGCATTAACTTCAGTATACTTTGTCTGATCCTGTCCGGTTGCCGTGATATCCTTGTACTCCTTATAGGAAAGTGGATTCTTGTTGTAAAGCGATTTGGCATCCGCACCATCTCCACTTGTGCCTATGCACTCAGGCGGCACAAGGTATGCTATCTGGTCACCCTTTACAGAGATTGACTCACCCATGCCCACATTGCTGTTTTGTGTACCCACACTACTTGAGTTTACAATAGCCTGGGTATTGATATATGCGGTTCCTGCTAACATAAGTTCCCTGATATTTGACATATCAAGAGATGCCTCCCTGCCGTTTATGATAATAGCAGAGCTATCGCCTGCGACAGGATTTTCCTTGTCAGCACCTCCGTTGCCAAAGCCGACGTACTTCGCATTGTTATTCTTATTATTCTTGCCAAGTGTAACCTTTGAGCCTGTACCCTTTAAGGTCATGTCATCTGCCACATATGTCATGCCATCTAAATTGACTGTTGCACCATTTACATTTATGTTGCCTGTCCACAGCTGACACTGTGCATCAACAGAAAGTTTACTGTTATTGTGTACACCAGCCATGTTATTTTTTATTGTAGCCGTATCTTTTCCGGCAAAGTCTCCCACCTCTATATCGCCCTCTGCAATCATATAGCTGGTATCCTTTACATCAAGTGTGGCATTGTTTGGAATAACAACACTCGTAGTAGAAGTTCCTGTGTCTGCCGCATTTTCGCAGCCGGCATAGAGATTGCCGGATAGATTTACTTTAGTAAGTCCTGATGTAATTTTCAGTCCTTCATTTCCTACAAGAGAATATGTAAAAAGCTCCGGAACTCCTCCCGATGCTGTAAAGCTCATGGATGGAACTCCCAGAGAAATATCTGTTTCTATTATTGATTTAAATCCCTTTTCATCGGTATACTCTACCCTTAGTCCGTTCAGCACGACACGATTTTGGTACACCTTGAGCTGTCCATTGCCGTTTACATCGGCATTGGTCGATTTGATAATAGCACGTGGCTGATTGTCTTTATTCTCGAGAAGCTTCGGGTCTACATATTGTATGAGCTTTCCCCTATTAAACGTCATACCTGTGCTGTCATACTCCAGGCTGGTCTTTAAGCTCTTCAGATACTCCTGCGCAAAGTTGCTCTGTCTGCCGGCCTCATTTATGCTGCTGTCAGAGTAATTCTCCATAACCTTTGTATATCCTGCTGAGTAAGCCTTGGAAATATCTCCCTGCAGACCGGTACATATCTGATCCAGCACACCCTCTGCCGAGTAAAAGTTATCTGTATTTTTTTCATCCGTCACCTTCATCTGGAGGTTCATAAGTGCTATCCACAGCACAGTCACAGCTAAAACAGCCACTATAGCCATTGCAACTACAACCATCACAAAGGAAGCACCACGGTTATCATTACGCTTCATAATTAATACCCCATGCTTCCGGTCATCGTAACAACCGGGTCTTTATCCTTAAATATATCATCCAGTGAAGCCTTGCTCTCGTATACAGCCACCTTCACATCATACAGCCTTTCAGATGCATTGCTTTTTGTCAGATTCTTTATATCGACAATTGCCTTTACATCATTCTGAATTACATTGTTATTAAAGCCATATATAGCTTGATCGGGCTGTAGTGGATTATCCGGTGCTCCCATATTTACATTCAGATTGGTGGCTATATGAGTATAAGCATGACCTGTACGATTTCCCGGCTCACTTACCTTCACATATGCCTTATATGTACTCTCCTTCGTGCTCAACTCTGACTGATCCGATATAGTCTTTTGCTTTACAATGTTTACCGTGCAGTCCAGCTTGTCCTTATTATTGATTATAATGACATCGTTGCAGGTATTGTAAAGTGTTCCTGTAGATGTGTACCATGGATTGTAAAACAGATAGACATTCCTTAGATTATGGTTCACAGTATCTGAAGAATTATCATAAATCACCATGGTATAATCATCCTTCAGTGCACTATTCGGATCCGGAAAAGTCTTTCTTACTCCATTCTTATTGATAGAATATGAATACGACACCGTAACCTTGGTAGCCTTATTACTCGAAGCTCCATACTTTTCTATATCTATGGTGATAGTTCTTTTGATATCCTGCTGAGTGATGCCGCCTACACCAGGCATATTATTAAATGCATATATAATATTTGTAGCAGAATACTTGTCTGCACTCATGCAGTCAAAATTTGCATCCATGGCCGACATATCCGCTACCTCGTCCATGTTGTACTTTTTAACCTTATTGTCCGACTCTGCGTCCGATTTTGCATCCACTGTCACAAGAGCATTGTATTTCTTTGTGCCTGACTGCACACCAGACATATAGAAATAATACTTGTGCGCATCCGACTCCCTGAAATTCCAAAGCGATGTATCGCTTATTTTGGCAGATGCATCAGTCTTGTGGATACAGCTAGTAATGACATCGTCCTTGTTTACAATCTCTGCACTGATATCCTCAAGCCTCTTTACATTATCAAACTTGCCCGACTTCTTAAGAAGCTCACATGCACTGCTTCCATCTGATATATTAAAGCCGTCCGCCACGTCAAAGCCCTCAGATGGATAGTTAAACTGATATGCCAGTGTCTTCATTGAGTTCTTCTCAATACCCTCCATAATGTTTGTCGCCAGATGTGTAGCATTCATCTCGTTTTTTGCCTTTACATTGGTCTTTGTAGCTGTGACAAATGCATTCAAAAAAGGAAGCACGATTATTGCGAGAATAGCAATCGACACAATAATCTCCACAAGTGTTACTCCTCGATCATCGTTTTTTAGCTTTCTCAAATCTGCTTCCTCCCCTCTTGTATTTTGTTATCTCATAACTCAATAATCTAACATTTAATATTTATGATTAATCAGTTAGTTTGTTGTACCAAACAGATTATTTGTACCATGTGGTACTGCAGGTATGTATGGTGCCTCATATGGCTTATCAAGTCCATACAGGAAATATGAATCCACAAGCATCTCACCTGTCAGCTTGCCTGTCGAATCATCAAAGCTCACATTGAGCGTGCTGATAGTTTTCTTCTGTGATGAACCAATCACCTCTCCAAGCATAGCCTTAAGCCCATGATATTCTGTCTTGAATGCCATAACTGTGCTGACATCATAAAGCTGATAGCCTGTAACCGTAGACTTTGCAGAGCCTGTTGATGTACTGCCATCAGATGCACTGCCGTCGCCTGTCTGTGACTGAGAGTTGTTGCCATCAGCGGTCTGAGAGCTCTGCGAATTGTCTGCATTACTGCTATCCGTGGTACTGCTGTCCGAACTGCTTCCTGACGAAGAGTCTGTACCGGCTTTACCTGTCGGATTATTCACATCAATAGCTGTCGGTGAGCCGACTGTAAGCTCTGTAATATTTGTATTGGTAGATTTCTCTATAGCAACCGCATCCATGATGCCGTTTTCAATCTGTAAATATGAAGGGAAATTGTCATATACCTGCTGCATGGCATCAGACATATCCTTTGTCTTCTTTGTGTAATCGTCAGCCTTTGCCGCAAGTGCTGAAAGCTGATTGTACTGTGATTTCAGGTTCATGTTTTCGCTCTTGAGTGAATCCCTCTTATTGGACTGTGGTACAAAAATAAAAAAATATGTCAGTGCTAAAATGGCAACACCCGCTAATATAATAAGTAACTTTTTATCTCTCGTTGACATCCTAACACCCCCTACTGATTTGTACTGTCTGTATCTGATGATGAATTACTATCCGTCTGTGCCTGTGATGACGCATCTTTTGATGTATCATCTGGCTCACTGCCTGTGCCATCTGCCGATTCAGAAGCAGCACTGTCATCAGCCTTTACATATGTGCAATCTACTGTGAACTGAACCTTTGAAGCACCGGTCTCATCAACCTCCTCTGTGATGGTTGACACATTGGATACCATGATACTCTCAAATGTACGAAGCTGCGCAATCACATCAGCTGCTATATCCTTGCTGCCCGTCTTGATGGTCATTGAAACACCATCAGTCGTAACAGACATATTCACAAGCTTGGCCTCTGACGGAAGCTTCTGCTCCAGCTCATCCACGAAGCCCGTTATCTCATCATTCTTGTTGGATGAGGCGCTCTCAAGAAGCTTAGTCCAGTCATAGTCCTTCTTGGTCTGGTTGTACACATCATATATATTCTGTGCATATGACAAATCAGAAACACGAGCTTTAAGCGTCATATTGTCTGAAGTTAAAACAAGATTTGAAAAAATACTGTATGCCGTGATACCAACTGCAACTACCACACACAATCCAAAAATGAGAAGCTGCACCGCAAAAGAAACAGGCTTTTCAGCTGTCTCCCCTGCCGGTACGGGAAGAGGCTTCCCATCAGGGCCAACAGGCGGATTACCCTGCGTACCTGCCTGTGCACCGCCAAGTGGCATAGCACCTGTAGCTGCTCCTGCCATAAGTGGAGCACCGATTCCCTTGTTTTTCTTACTGTCTAATATGTCAAGCGGATTCAGTGAGCATCCAACACAGTTGAAATACTCTGCCAGCTTTGCCTCTGCGAGGTTTATGCTCTTTGCCACATGCATACCGTCAAACTGCTGGAGCGGAACCACCTTGACATTGAGCTCATTGGTCAAAAGCTTTGAGAGTCCGCTGAAATCAGCACCTAAGCCAATGAGGAAAATTCTCTCGATAGGAGTATCTGAGTTTCTCGACTGATAGTAGTCTATCACTCGTCCGAGACTGCTTATCAGATTGGAAAGTGAATATGACACATTCAGACGAAGCTTCTTAAAGCGCTCCGAATCAATCTCATGCCCCATAGGATCCATGCCGCCGCCCGCCGGCTCATCAGGTACTGTGCCATCAGGCCGTATTGCAAGGCAGGTCTTTCTGCGTGCCACATCAACTGCATCGGTAAATGACAGATACTCTCCAAAAAGCTCACTATCCTGAATCTCCTCAATAGCATCAGCAAGTCCATGGTTGACATTGCGCTGCAGCTTTACCATGCTTCCATCCATTACAGTCAGTGTGGTAGAAACCTCATCCACCTTGACAGTCACCTTCACATCTCCTGGAATCTCTCTTCTCATGAGCTGCTTGATGGCATTTCCACTATAGTCAAGTGCTACAAGCTGCAGCCTGCAATCAGCCGCAAGAGCACCATACGACAAAATAAGATCATTAGGTACAGCAATAACCGAAAGACGTAATTTCTTTTCTTCCGGTCTGTCAATCTTCTCTATAATCTGATGTACCAGCTTGTACTGGCTCAAATCCACCGGAAAATAATCCGATGCATTCATTGCAATCATTTCCTTAAGCTGTTTTTCCTTAACAAGCGGAAGCTCAATATCTCTGCTTGCTATACGCGCTGAATTTAAAACAAAAACAGCTTTTTTGGTGGAAATCTTCTTTTCCTTCAGCTTACTGTATAAGATAGAACGAAACATCCCATCCGGCTGTACCACTCCATCATTAATCATCCCCGGTGGTGTCGGAAAACCGAACATATTATAAATCTTGGGATTTTTTGCTTTGTAATCAATCTCAACTACTCTGGTAAGGTTCTCCCCTATTTCAATACCGAGTACCCTATTTGCCATAACCTAGTCCTCCGTGTTTATCTTTGTTTTACACTGTATACATCTGTAAAACATTCATAACTGTTCAGTTACAAACATTCTATATATATATTTCGGCATATCTGTGTTTTCTCTGCTTTTGTCTCACTGCTTGTCGTACTACCTGTTTTATATTAAGTACGCTATATTATAACACGTTTTTCAAAAGCCTGCGAGTGTCAAATATGCCGATATCATTTTCTCACCCCATAGCATCGAAATAAATATTCCGGCTGCCAAGTACGGTCCCATCGCAAGCCTGTTGCCTGCGTTTGTTACTTTCATACGAATCAGATGTATCACGGAACCGATGATGCATCCTAAGAAAAATGCTAATGTAATATTCTGCCAGCCTATTGCAAGGCCAGCACATGCCATGAGCTTGACGTCTCCGCCACCTATGGCTCTTCCTCCACTTACAAGAAGAAGGATCTCAAGGAATAAACTGACGCAAAAGAATCCTATCACATATTCAGACCAGTTATCATGGTCTAAAAACACATGCAGGATTCCAAGCACCAGTATAAATATATTGATTCCGAATGGAATTTCATATGTTCTCCAGTCTATCACACTCAGAACTATGAGTGCAGATGTAAGAAAGCAGTAGATGATACTCGTAAGCTCAAGTCCATTTACTGCAAATACTACTATGTATAATATACCGTTTAACGCCTCAATAATAGGGTATTGAGGTGATATCGGTTCTTTGCACTTGCGGCATCTGCCACGAAGAAACAGCCAGCTGAAAACCGGCACCATATCGTACCACGCGAGCTGATACCCGCATCTCATGCAGTGGGACCTTTCGGTCACCACTGTCTCATGTTGCGGTATGCGGTAGATACAGACATTTAGGAAGCTGCCTATAACTATACCGAATGCAAATATTAAGATGTAGATGGGTATCAGTTCTGGTATCATTTAATAATTATCCCTTCAAAAATTAATTTTTCGGTTTAATCTGATCGTCTGTTCCAGTTGCAGTATAATAATTAGATGTTGCTGCATATGTAATTTTTCCTGTATCTGTAGCATACGTTATTACTACTCCAGTAGTACCCCATCCGCTACCTTTTAACTTAGTTGCCTTAAGTCCTGCATTATCTAAAGCAGTCATAGCTGTATCATTAGTTCCATTAACTGTCATTGTTGGAGTAGCATCTTTTGTTACAGTAACTACGACGTTTCCAGTAGCATCTTCTTTATCAGAATAATATGTCTTAAGAGCTGTTGCAATACTATCACAGTTCTGGATATCTGTAGCCTCTCTAGACTTCTCAACATACTTGATAAGCTGTGGAGCAAGTACACCTACAAGCACTGCCATGATGGCGATTACAACAATAAGCTCTACGAGAGAGAAACCTTTGTTGTTCTTCTGTTTCTTTCCTAACTTTTTAAATACATTCTTTACCATAGTTCTTTTCTCCTTTTCATTATAACATGGTTTTTGTGCAAAGAGCTGTGCCCTATCAGCATCTCTTTGGTTTTTATGCGCTCATTGTACCATAAATCAAAGCATAATGCAAGTTATTTTCTAGTACAATAGTATCATTGCTGTATAATTTTTTTCGCCTTTTTTAGCAATTTTAACCAAATTTTAACCGATTTATTGCATTTAAATCATATTTTTTCAAAAAAATTATATTTCAGACTATATTTTGGCACAGTGTAAGGGGCTTCATCCCATGTGACCAGCTAACGCATACACTCTCGTGAGAGCTACGCTACACTGCCAAGATACTGTAGGAATTATGCTTTTAGATTTTCTATGCTTGACGAAACCGTCGAAACGCGCCGTCCGTGGCACGGTTCTCCTTGCCCATTACTGCTCACACCATCAGTGTGACCAGTAACGATTACAGCCCATTAAAAGTGCCTCTACGAGGCAGGGGCTGTAATCTGACAATAGTTGATTTATTGGCGCATAGCTT
>ERZ860148.1874-NODE-1874-length-10503-cov-4.098871_pt1 | contig 10503 bp, 5 predicted proteins | sample MGYA00509981_ERZ860148 | MGnify/ENA primary metagenome ERZ860148 (study PRJEB30046, sample SAMN00715199) | human gut metagenome | study: EMG produced TPA metagenomics assembly of the A metagenome-wide association study of gut microbiota in type 2...
GACGGTTGCAATATACTGCTTGTCTGCATCCAGGAAGTCCAGTTTCAGAGTTGAAGCATGTCCGTGCTCACTGCTGGTGCAACCGATAAACCAGTCATTCGTACCTTTTGCCTTACGGGCAACAGTGATGTAACGTCCCGGCTCAGCTTCCAGATAGCGGCTGTCGTCCCAATCCACAGCCACATCTTTGATGAACTGGAAAGCATCCATGAAACGCTCATAATTCTCAGGAAGGTCGGCAGCCATTTGTAGAGGGCTGTACATAGTGACATAAAGTGCCAGCTGACGCGTCAAGGTAGTATTGGCATGCGTATGGCTGTTCGGATTCAACTTATTGATGTCCATTTCAAAGATACCGGGCGTATAGTCCATCGGACCACCCTGCAAACGGGTAAACGGAAGTACCGTTGTGTGGAAGGGCTTGTTACCGGCAAAAGCCTCGTACTCCGTGCCTCGGGCAGATTCATTGCCTATCAGATTGGGATAGGTACGGCATAAACCGGTCGGACGTACCGCTTCATGGGCATTGACCATTATCTTGTGTTTGGCAGCTTCGGTCACGGCGTATAGGTAATGGTTGTTCATCCATTGTCCATAGTGATGCTCGCCACGGGGAATCATATTGCCTACGTAGCCACTCTTTACCGAATTATATCCATATTTATTCATCAGACGGTAGGCAGCTTCCATGTGCCGCTCATAGTTACGGACGGAAGCCGATGTTTCATGGTGCATCATCAGACGGACACCCTTGGAATGAGCATATTCATTCAGATACTTGATGTCAAAATCGGGATAAGGAGTCACGAAATCGAAAACATAATCCTTGGAATTACCGAACCAGTCTTCCCAACCCGTATTCCAACCCTCCACCAATACCTGGTCAAAACCGTGTTCGGCAGCAAAGTCTATGTACTTCTTCACATTAGCCGTGTTGGCCGGATGAATGCCGTTCGGTTTCACCTTGGAATAGTCCGTATCATCCAGTTTCACAGAAGGGAGGTCAAAAGTATATGCCCAGGGCTTTCCCCCTGCAATCATTTCCCACCATACGCCGACATATTTCACCGGCTTAATCCAGGAGGTATCATCATACTTACAAGGCTCATTCAGATTGAGAATCAAATTGGAGGCCAGTATCTCGCGGGCATCATCACTGACTATGACCGTACGCCAGGGAGTATGGCAGGGAGACTGCATATACCCTTTATTTCCTTGAGCATCCGGAGTCAGCCAGGATTCAAAAACGAGGTTCTTGTCATCCAGGTTGAGATGCATGCAAGAGTAGTCCACCAAGGCTGCCTCGTGCAGGTTAAGGTACACTCCATCAGCTGTTTTAAGCTGTATGGAAGTCTGGACACCTGTCGGCGAAAAGACAGTTTGTGACGCATTGTCACTCACAGCTCCCTGCAGCAGTCCACGGATTTCAGAGAGTTTGGACTCCGTGTAATCATATTCCTGGGTATCATAATCTCCCGGAATCCACCAGGCAGTATGGTCGCCGGTCATGGCAAACCGGGAATGCTCTTCCTTTATCACAAAATAAACCAGATTCTTCTGTTGCGGAAACTCATAACGGAATCCCACGCCGTCATCATATACCCGAAAACGGATATTCATAAAACGAGTGGTAGACGGTTGTTCAAGTTCTACCAGCAATTCGTTGTAGTGGTTGCGGATATCTTTTGTTTCCCCCCACACCGGTTGCCAGGTTTCATCGAAAGTGGAAGTAGAAGTCCTTACTACTTTGAAACCATCCATCAGGCTGGTAGCTCCTTTCAGTTCCAATCCCAACGTACTGGGATTGATGACGGGAGTCCCTTTATAATCCACCTGATAGGCTAGTCTCCCGTCTTTTGTCAGTTCAAAATCCAGCTTCACCATGCCCGAAGGGGATGAAATGCCTTCAGCATTCCCCGCCAGGGCAGAAAAAAGCAAAGCTGCGCTAAGTACAAATTTCTTCATAATAATGATATGTTTTTTGTGTTAATAGATAAACTCAATGATATGTTCCTTTCCATCATCCGGCAACCTCAGCAGGCAGGTCCCCTGCTTCTTGTCGGGACACCAGGCAGTTATCGTAAACTCTGTCTCCCGATTTTCTTCCAGCTTTCCGACATTCGTTTTCTTGATTTTCTGACCGTCCAGCAAAGCTGTTTTCGGCATCTGTTCCGTATAGATGCAGAACATCAGGTTTCGTTGGCCGGGTAAGCTATATTTCTCACCAGTCCGTGTACCTACTTTCAGCGTATAGCCTTTGTCGGTAGTCTGGCAAGTAATAGGAGTGCGCATGAACTCTCCACGCAAATATCCTAAATCAGTTCCTGCATCTTCATAAAGCGAGAAGGTAGTTTCACTGCCCGCTGCAGCAGGAAATATCTCAAACGTAACCGGATAGACCGGTTTCTCATCCGTATAGTTCATGACCGGCATTTGAGGTATGATACTTCCCTGCTTTACAAACATAGGAATAGTATTGAGGGGAGCATCCACCGTCATCCATTGCTCACCGCTATATGCTGTGTGTTTGTTGTTGTAGTCAATCCAAGTTCCTTCAGGAAGATACACATTCTTGTTTCGCGCTCCTTTCTTTACCACCGGAGCAACCAGCAGTTCGCTGCCAAACATGAACTGGGCATCCGTAGAGAACGTTTCCATATCTGCCGGATATTCCAGAAACATCGGTCGCATGAGAGGCAACCCCGTTTCGTGTGCTTCGCGGGCATACGTATAGATATAAGGCAAAAGACGATACTTCAATTCGATGGCTGCCTTGGCATTCTTCTCGGCCTCTTCGCCGAACAGCCACGGCTCCACAGCCACGTTGCCCTCATGATGAATGCGGCTCAGGGGATTGAAAGCGCCCATCTGTATCCACCGCGTATAAAGTTCAGCCATCGCAGGATAATCCTCTATATCTCCGCAATAACCGGTAATGTCACAAGTAGTAAAAGGAATAATTCCCAAACCGGCAGACAACAGTACCGGAATCTGATTGGCCATCTGTCCCCAACCCTGCGTCACGTCATCACCGTTTCCACAGTCACCGGTCCAGCCGAAAGTATAGCGTTGCAAGCCCGCAAAAGCGGCACGTGTCATCTGAAATACGCGACGGTTAGGATTCCGTTTTTCAAACTGCTCCTTCACCACCTTATCCCACGTAAGACCATAAACATTGTGAATCTCATCATGCATGCCCAAATGGTGTTTCATCACCAGGCGTTCCGTCTGCTCCTCATTGCTCCAGGCAGGTTCACCCATATCAGTCCAGAAACCGGCAATGCCATCATCAATGGGCTTCTGCTGATAAGCTCCCCACCAGTCTGCCACAGCAGGAAGGGTGAAGTCCACTACGCCACAATTACCGCCCCAGGGCCAGGGCATGTCATAACTCCTGCCGTTGGTGGAGTCCTTTACCAGATACCCTAACCTATCGGCTTCCTCCCATTGCCGCTTATTGGCTTGTGAAATGACCGGATCTTGCGAAACCACCACCTTGAAGCCCATATCCTTGAGGTCTGCAAGCATCTTTTTCGGATTCTCGTAGTTCCCTTTCCGCCACTCAAAATCCTGCAAATACTGTGTCCAGCCTATGTCCTGGTAAATAACATCACAAGGAATTCCGCGCTTACGATAGCCTTCAGCTATTTCATAAGACAATTTCTCGCTCGTCAGCAGTCCCCGGCATTGTGCAAAGCCCAATGCCCATTTAGGAGGCATTATGGGTTTTCCCGTCAGGTCGACATATTGTTTCATGATTTCCTTATAATCCTTCCCGAAGATGAAATAATAAATCATCTCTCCCCCAGGAGCCTCGAAACTGTAGTAATCGCGGCTTTCCGTACCAAACTTAAATTCGGTTTTATACGTATTGTCCAGGAAAATACCATAACGATAACTGCTCATAAAGAACGGAATACTCTTGTAGAGCGGGTCCTCAACGGCACTATAACAAGGCTTGTCACTGTTCCACATCTTGTAGGCTTCGCCGCGACGGTCCAGCTTGCCGGTCTTTTCTCCCAAGCCGAAGAAGTGTTCGTCACGACGGAGGGTCTTGTATTCCAGTTTGCGCTGTCCGTCACTGATATGCCCCTTATCGGCATAGTCACTGAACAGCAGTTTCTGATACTTGTCGAATATCTGTAAGTTAAACGGAGACTTGTTTACCCGGATACGGAGTTTAGGGGTAAAAATCTCGTAGCAGGCATTCTGCTCGTCCACATGGACGGTACCGACATCCTCCAAGTCCTCATTGACGACGGCAAAGGAAGGATTACTCCGCTGGAAACTACCGTCGGGAGAAAACCATATACGTACCGTAGACTGGCTACACAGACGTAATTGTATGGCAGAACTGTCATTTAAATAGAAGGTCACACTCCGGTCATCACTGGTATAGGAAGTGCAGTCTCCGGTGCGGTTCTGTGCATTCGCATATACTGAAAATGCACAGACGGCAAAAAATAAAAATATATATTTCTTCATTACTATAATCTGTTTGTTCCTTTATTGGATACTCTTATTCCATCACAAGCATGCTCCAGTACTTCAGCAAAGGCAAGATAAAGGTAACCGTGCCGTCCTTCTGTTCGAATGACAGTTCCTGCGAAGCACCGGCATGGAAATCGGGCGATGCAACCCATATCTTGTTCACTTTACCGGAAACATTCATCTTCAACGGCACGTCGGACACCAGACGCGGTTCGGGCATTGTTCCGTTCAGATCCCTCCAGCTTAAGTTATCCGCATTGAGGAAGTTGAGCAGATGAATGACTTGCCTGCCATTTACATTCTTGGCATATACAGTGATGGCAGACTTCTGCGGCGGCCATGCATTCAGAGAAAGATTCCGCGCAGCATCCGTACAGTTCAGAGAAACGGAAATCTCCGCCTCCGTATCTTTATCACGAAGCAGGTTCTGATAAGCCGTCATAAAGTCATAATAACGAATCATGGCTATTTTCAGTACATCGTTCATCTGCAAAGCCGTGCTTGGAAAGTACTCGCGGCATAGCATGTGGTCACCCAATTCCAAATGAGAGCCTCCCAAAGCAAATATCACAGCATCCGTCAGCAGCACACCCGGTGTATTGAACTCACCGGTACTGCTACCTGCCTTGTCATAGTTCATATATGCGGCAAACACCGTTTTCAAGGCATGGTTGCCATACTGGTCGTTCGCTTTGATAATGGTGTGCAGATCCTTGAAGCCTGCCTCATCGCCCCATACTTCATTATAAAGGAAATCCACTTTACCCGTAGCAGCTATCTGGGAAGCTCCATAGCTGGAGACGGCATTCATCACCAAACGCTTGTCCGGATGCTTCTGTTTCATGGCTTCGATGAACGAGGCATATCCCTTAGGCAGATTTACCTTATTGCCATCATAGTCATAGCGGTCACCCCGGTTTCCCAGTTGGTCTATCTGATAACCGTCAAAGTCCAGATTGGCATAAACATCATCGTTTCTCTGGGCAATATATGCCTGCCATTCCGTATTGGTGGGATTGAGCAGGAAGATATTACTTTTCCAACTGGAGGGCAAGTCATGCGAATCCTTATCCATGCGTCCCGTGTTCTTGAATATGTACCATTCTTCCTTTACTCCGTCGGAAACGGCATCGTCCAAAGCTCCGAAACATAGATTGTAAAACATGGACTTCATGCCCAGGCTGTGTTGTGTAGAGATATACTTCTTCACTACCTCGGTATAGACCTCCCGGTTGGCAATGTCCTTATAGACCTCGTCCAGATGCTCACGCGTACCGCCCAACGGCCAATGATGCTTGTTGTGCCAATCCTGAAACTGTACCCCGTTAATGTGGCAACGGTTCAGGAAAGCCATCTCCTTCTCTATCACTCCATCCACCTTTTTCGAAGCATCAAAAGTGGCAACGAAACCATAACGTGGAAAACGTGTCCAGTCACTGGATACATCTACGGCAATAGTACCAAGAATAACCTCTGTTCCATTCTCTTTTGTACGGTATACATCCACCAGATAACCGGTATAATCGGTTGCCGGAGCAGTCCAAGTCCAAGTAGTACCGACAGCAGCCTGCTCCGATACAACCTTGTCCATTGTCCGGTAGCGGATTTTAGCTCCGGCAGGAAGGGCGTCAGCTGTAAAAGAAACACTCTCGCCCGGCCGGTAACATGCCTTGTCGGTAGTGAGATTGACCGTCAAGTCCGAGGTGACTGGGGTTACTTCCGTAACCCCTCCACTCTCTCCGCCTCCACCGGTACCGCTACCGGTATCATCACTCTCCTTGCTGCATGCAACCAGCAGCAAGGCTACCATTGTTGTATAAACTATCTTCTTCATCTATTGTAGATACCTATTGTTTCACGATTGAAATTGTCTCTTCCAGCTGATTCAAAGTAATCAGATAGGAACCTGCTGTCGTAATCTTCCACTTCTGGTCGATGCCGCCTACCATCACGTCCAGATATTGCGCTTTGAACGCTTCGTCTGATTTATCAAGGAAAAGCATCGGTTCTGTTTCTCCTGCAGGCTGTTTGTCTGCTACAGCCGGCATGAACCAGGCTCCATTCCAATCTTCCTGCTTATCACAAGTAAATTTCAACTCACCGGCATTCAGCGTACCTTTCCAAGTAAACACATACGGATTATCCGTTGTCTGCATCGGCGTAGCATCACCAATCGTCCAACCGGCCGGAGTAGCATCACCTACCATATAAATCATCTCATACGGAGTAAATTCGCTCATCATCATGCGTTCCTTACCACTACGGATATCCATGCAAATCTTGTAGGCCTTGCCGCATTCCCCGTCTTTCAGCACCCATTTATTGTCCGGGTCGAACCCTTTCACAAACACCACTTCTGTATCGGTATAAGCAGCATCGGCATTCTTGGCCTTATACATGTTCTCCCAACTTCCATCGGAGGTTCCGAACTTGAATTCCCCTCCTTTGCCTACTTCAAAGAACTTGCCGAAGCGGAACAAGTATGGATCGAGCACATCTTGTTTCATCTTCACGAATCCCCAATCCGTAGCGTTACCCACAAAATAAAGCTGGTCGTAGGCAGGTGCCAACGTCTCTGTCTGGGTCAATGTAAGAACACCGGTAAACAGATTGGCTTCGACGATGTAATTATGGTCTTCTTCGACAACAAAAGGTTCATCCGGCTGGTCATCACTGCTACGAAGAACCAGCAATCCATCTGTTCCTTTGTTGTAAGAGGGCAGGAATGAGCCTAAGGTCGTGATGAACTTAAACTCACCGGCCACAAGCCGGCCCGTCCATGTAAAGATACCATTGTCCTTGCGGGTCATCTCTGTCGCATCATCGGCACTCCAGCCGCCCGGAGTGGCACTACCTATCAGATAAAGGGTGGATGTGAGCGGTTTATAGGCTGTAACACTGAAAGCAGTGGTAGACACCTGTTTTTCGTCCCGTTCTGTTACAGTAGCTGTCAAGCGCGCTTCCAACGAAATGTTCTCCCCGGCAGTTGCCCCAAAATGGTTGCGTAGGATGTCATTCAATTCCTCCACGCTCTTTTTCCATGAGTATTCTTGTACGGCATTCTCCACAGCTACATAAGAATCTGCAAAATCACTGCCGGTCTTGGTCAATTCCAGCGTATAGGAAATTTTATTACCCGTCCCATAATTGGTTCCCGTAGTCCAGGAAAGCTCCAGGGCATCATCGGCATGTGCCTGCTCATTCAAAACAACTTCCGTCTTGCTGGCCGTCAGTACAAGTTCATTCTGTCCTTTATCCAATTCCATGTAATCATCATCTACACAAGCAGATAAGGCTGCACAGCCCAGTAAGGCAAATACAAGGTGTGAAATATATTTCTTCATATTCTTCTGATTAAATTAATTAATAACCCGGGTTCTGCACCATTAAGGTATTAGCATCCATCTCCGTCTGCGGAATAGGGAACAGCAAGCGGTTCTTGTTCACGTTGCTCTTTCCAATGGAATGCAGGAATTTAATGGCATACTCTCCATTGTTGACACGAATCATGTCGAACCAGCGATGCCCTTCGAAAGCTAGTTCCATGCGGCGCTCATGGATAATCTTTTCACGCATGGTTTCCTGTGACAAGCCCGAAACCTCCGGCAGTCCGGCACGCTTACGTACAATATTCAAAGGCACGGCAGCCTGGTCAGGGCGTCCCATTTCATTCAAAGCTTCGGCCTTCTTCAGCAGGACGTCCGCATAACGATAAATCACGAAGTTGGCAGGATTGGTATTGTATTCCGGAGAAACCGTTTTCGACACCAGAAACTTGCGTACATTGTATCCCGTATTGGAATAAGAGCTTTTGTAAGCCTTACCGTCAAAATCCGGACATCCGGCATAAAGCACGGTCAAATCCTTACGTTTGTCACCGCTCTCATATTGACCCACAAATTCTTTTGTAGGCTGGTTCCAGCCATAACTGCCGGCAACAAAGTCCGAATTACGGGGACCCATGAAAGTAGAAAGCCAGGAAGACTGCGGATTGTTTCCCCAAAAATCATATTCCGTATTGCCCGAATACTGGACCTCGAACAAAGATTCCGGCCCGTTATTGACCAATGCATCGAAATTATCCTCATACTTGCAGGAAGAAAGGTCATACCCCAAATTTGTTATCTCATCACACAAATCAGACACCTCCTGATAATATTCCGTATGATTAGGAGCCAGCGTCAGATAAATATCTGCCAACATGGCCAAAGCTGCATCTTTGCAGGCACGTCCCACGTTCTCGTCGTCGTAAGAAGACTTGGCAGGAAGCAGGTCAACCGCATTCTTACAATCGGAAATTATCTGGGCATAAGTCTCTTCGACTGTAGCGCGTGCAATGTCTGTCGGTTCTCCCGGATTATAAGGAGCCAAACGCAGTGGAACACCACCGTACAGACGTACCAATACATAGTAATAATGTGCACGGAGAAAATAAGCCTCTCCCAGACAGCGGTTCTTGATTCTCTCTGACACAGCTTCAGCCTCCAGAAGACTATTCAACACAATGTTGCATTGTCCTATCCCCACCCAGGGAGAACGCCACATGTACAATGCCATGCCATTGTCGCTCTGCGTTATGAAGTTAGAAGCTTGTATCGTTTCAAGGCCGTCGGTACCGCCACCGGCACCCACCAAACTGTTACCCGCCACAATATCCAGTGTCCAGATACGCTGGTTGTACATATTGGAAGACTGAAGGGTGCGATAGCAGGCATTGGTCAGAGCAATGGCCACATCATCGGTCACCGTCGTTTCCGGGTCAACCGTATTTTTAGGAGACTTGTCCAGAAAGTCGCTGCAGGAAGCCAGCAGCAATACTGCCAGCATATATAGTAAATTTGTTATCTTTTTCATATCCGAGTCAATCATTAAAAGTTAAAGTTTAATCCTAAGCTGAACGTACGGGAAATGGGGTAACGGTTCTGGTCTATTCCGTTAATACCCACTTCAGGGTCGAAACCGGAATATCCGGTGATGGTAGCCACATTCTCACAAGATAGGGAAAGGCGTGCATTTTCAATCTGGGCTTTCTTTGTTTCATCCATCTCAGCATCATTTACAATAACATCCACCTGTTTGTCTGTAATTGTTACAAGCACATCCTCAAAACCTTTTGCCTTTAATAACGTTTCCACTGTATTTTCCATATCTGTAGTTTTTGTAAGTTCAGTCATTGAGGTTACTGCTTTCTTTTTTTGATTCTCCTCCAAGTCCTTATTGTTAATCACTTCCAATAAAGTTTCCTTATTTTTTGAACGTGTCTGTTCCCTGTTTAATCTTGCCTGAACCATATAACTACTTACTGATGTGCCATTAGTTAATATTGCAGCTCCCGGCTCTTTGGTTTCTTCCTGATTAGTACCATCGTTTTTTTCATTTTCACCATTTACATCATCCCCCGAATTTTCAGCACTACTGTCCAAACCTTCACCGTCCAGACTTTTTATTTCACCGTTTTCATCTGAAAGATTATCCTGTGAATAAACACTGTCATATGTATTATTGTATACCTGAAACGTTTGCCTCTTTCGTCTTTTCCTTCTTTGACAGATTATCCGTATAATTCAAATACCCTGCAACTGCAATCAGAACAGCCAGAGCCGTAACAATAATCTGATTCTTTTTTAATATTTTTTTCATTGGACATCCCTCCTAATCAACTTCTAATACTGATATTTTATGTATCGGAACATCAAATAATGCCGATAACATATTAATAATTTGTCCCTTCTTTTTTTCATCCGAAATACCTTTTGCCGTAATTGCTATACCCTCAACTTTTGGATAAAGTTCCTTAACTATATAAGGCTCTTCTCCGTTATTTCCTGAAAATATGACTGTTGACTTTTTAGATGAAGCATTTATGTTATCTCTATTTTCATTTTTTTCCTTTCCCGACGAATCTTCCACATCCTCCTGTAATATTTTTTCGCTGCCTGATTTAAAAGATATTACAACGGAAACTTTAGATATACCATTAATATTTTCTAAAAGTTTTTCAACTTTATTTTC